>ERZ1066130.41-NODE-41-length-75127-cov-12.994752_pt1 | contig 75127 bp, 75 predicted proteins | sample MGYA00382777_ERZ1066130 | MGnify/ENA primary metagenome ERZ1066130 (study PRJEB33369, sample SAMEA5778360) | biofilm metagenome | biome: Industrial cooling water; feature: Water cooling tower basin; material: Biofilm | place: United Arab Emirates | collected...
GTGTGGTGGCACGCGATATGTTAATTCCGCCCGGAGAAGGTCGAGTAAAGATTCCTGTGTTCTGTGTTGAACAGGGTCGATGGAAATACAAAGGCCAAAGCAATGACCAAAAGTTTTCGGAATACTACGGTATGGCCAACGAGCATTTGCGTGACATTATTGATCACAAAAAAAGTCAGCAAGACGTTTGGGACGAGGTTTCAAAAAGTAATAAGCGCGATGGTGTTAATAGCAGCAGTGAGGCTTATACCGATCATGCCAATAACCGTAGTTTTCGAAGGGCTGAGCAAGAGTATATTGATTTTTTCCAGCGACTATTTGAAAATGACCCGACCGTTATTGGGGTAATGTCTGTAACCGCCAATCGTGTAGAGGGTGTAGACCTATTCATCAACAACACACTGTTCCTTCAAGAGTATCCGAAACTATTGTACGCTTACATTGACGAAGCCATTACCTATGGAGCTTCCATTACTGTCTCCCAAAGCACACTCGAAGACTACATGAACAAATTGTTGGATCTTTCGACTCAGGCTAATTTTATTGAGCAACGCGGCCAGGCTTTTCGCAAGGGACAACAGGTGATACATATTTCTACCTATTGATTCTTGCAGAAGTCTCAATCAAGACGTGGACACCGCTACCGCAATTTTGGAGTCGGCCGTGCCGAAGTACAAAAACCATTTTCCCTTAAAATGAACTAAGCCTTCCACAAAGCAAACCTGATTGATCTGCCCGGAAATTTCGTAGGGTTGATCTGGGCGGAGGAAATTTTTCTCCAATCGATCAATCAATTTTGATGGATCGCTCGCATCAAACAGCGCTTGTCCTGCACAGTATGCTCCTTTGGCAATAGAAGAATCTCCACCCTCGTTCAGGTTCATCCCATTGTAGATCAGCACTATTCCTTTTTCGGTTAACAACGCATAAGGACCACTTTCCACCAATCGGCTATCAAAGTACCCGCTCCTCGGTTGAAGCACGGATTCAAGTTTCCCGCTTTTTTCTACCGGTTGCCAATGGATGAGATCAACAGACGTAGCCATAAACAAATCGGTGTCTCCAAAATACATCCAGTATTTTCCATGGATCTTTTTTGCGACCATTTTTTCACCTACTTGCTGGGCTACAATCGCTCCGGATTTGCTCCACGAGTCAACATATTTCCCTGGAAGGACCAGTCCGTGCTTTGTCCATGTCACCAGACTAACTTTTAAGCTTTAAAAGTTGGGCTTTCGCATTTTCATGGTTAGCATCCAACTCCAGAACGTATTCATAGGCTTGAATGGCTTTATCTTTTTGCCCGGCTATTGCATAAGCCTCCCCCAAACTATCCCAGCAGTTAGCTGATTGGGGAAACAAATTGGCATTGATCCGGAAAATGGCAATGGCTTCTTTGGTTTTTCCCTGCGCCATCACAACATATCCACACGCATTTAACTCTGATTCACTGCTGATCTTATTTTTGATCTGCATGGCCAGGCCACGAGGACTGATGTTTTCATCTGTGAGCAATCCGGCCACCAGCCATTGGGCAATCTGCGGATACCCAAAATAGTTGGGTGTATATTCCTCTTTAGAAAAAATCTTCAGTAAATCCCGTTCAAGGGTCTCAGTCGGATATTCTACGATGCGTCCCACTTCTTTATTGTTCTTATAAATGATGAAAGTAGGAACCCGATAGATGTTCAATCCGGCTTCTTCCCGCTGGGGTGATTGCTTGTACGCCTCTGTCGAATTATCCACACCAATCAACACAAGATTCTTTTGAGGGAAAGACAGATTTTCCAGAATCTTGGCCATCTTGGGTAATTCACGCTTGGTATCCCCACACCAGGAGCCAAAAAAAATCTTCATGGAGTATTGGGACGGGTTCGCTTTTTTCAGAGCCGATAGTATCTCATCATTGGGCGTGTAAGCCTTGACGTTTGTTTGATACCAACTGGCATACGGTTCTTTTTCCAGTTGAGTCAGCGAGCAAACTCCCAACAGATGGGGAGTTTCTGGTTGGGCATGCAGTATTCCTGATAGAGCCGTCAACAAAAAAAAGAGGAAGAAAGTATTTTTCACAGATATAGGATTTAGTTTTATCAAAAGTATATCGGGCTTTTCTGACTGGCTGTTAATGAATTGCCAACCGTTTGCCAATAAGATGTTAAAAACCATTCCAAAAGCCTGTCTTTACCTTAAAATCTCCCGTTTGTAACTTCTATATTTGTCCTCCGCGTAAGACCGAAAACACCACATCAGACCAGAATAGAGTTCTTACGATCAACATGGCAGGAGCAGGCGCAATGGACACCCCTTTAATGAAACAATACAACGCCATCAAGGTGAAGTATCCAGGGGCATTGTTGCTTTTTAGAGTGGGTGATTTTTATGAAACCTTTGGCGAAGATGCCATCCAGGCCAGTAAAGTATTGGACATCACCCTGACCAAACGCGGCAATGGGTCAGCTTCTGAAATTGAACTGGCCGGATTTCCACATCATGCATTGGACAACTACCTGCCTAAGCTCGTACGGGCGGGTCATCGGGTAGCCATCTGTGATCAACTCGAAGATCCTCGCTTTGTGAAAGGCATTGTCAAGCGGGGCGTTACCGAGTTGGTCACTCCGGGGGTATCGTTCAACGACAATGTGCTGGAAAAAAAGCAAAATAATTTCCTGGCCTCCATTCATATACATAAAAACGTGTGGGGCATTTCTTTTCTTGATATCAGCACGGGAGACTTTTATGCCGCCCAGGGAACGGAAGGGTATGTTGGCAAACTCATCCAGAGTTTTAGCCCCGCTGAAATCATTTTTGCCAAAACACATCGCGAAAAACTGGAATCACTATTTGCCGAGGGTCATGCCACCTTTGCTCTGGATGAATGGGTGTATGCTTTTGATTTTGCCCATGAGAAGCTTATCCGTCAATTCAAAACCAATTCGCTTAAGGGATTTGGCATGGACGGCATGAACGAAGCCATCGTTGCGGCAGGAGCCATCCTGCATTACCTGGAAGCCACGGAACACAAAGAAACCAGCCACATCTCATCCATCGCCCGAATAGATGAAGAAAAATACGTGTGGCTCGATCGGTTTACCGTCAGGAATCTGGAGATTGTGCACTCCCCCCACGATGGCGGGGTGCCGTTGATTCAGATTTTAGATCAAACGATCACGCCCATGGGTTCGCGTCAGTTAAGGCAATGGATGATCCTTCCCTTAAAAGAAAGAAGTGCCATTGAAGAGCGCCTGCAAATGGTGGAGCACCTCTCTTTAAAGACAGCCCTATCCGAAAAAATTGCGGAACACCTCCGTCAGATAACTGATGTGGAGCGGCTGATTTCAAAAGTAGCCGTAGGACGGATCAATCCACGCGAATTGTTACAACTGAAACGATCGCTGCAAGCCATTCTTCCCATCAAAGAACTATTGCTCACCAGTGATAAAACGGTGTTAACGAAATTAGGAGATCAGTTACACCGCTGTGAGTTTCTGCTGGAGAAAATTGAAAAAGAGTTAAAAGAAGACGCTCCGATGTTGGTCCACCTGGGCGGTATTATTAAGGAAGGTGTGAGTGCTGAGTTGGATGAGCTGCGATCCATCGCTTTCGCAGGGAAAGATTATTTACTACAGGTACAGAAACGCGAAGTAGAGCGCACGGGAATCAATTCGTTAAAAGTTTCGTACAACAAAGTTTTTGGTTATTACCTGGAAGTCAGCAATGCCAATAAAGATAAAGTGCCGGGCGACTGGATTCGCAAGCAAACGTTGGTCAATGCCGAGCGCTACATTACGGAAGAACTGAAAGTATATGAGGAGAAAATTCTCACCGCAGAAGAAAAACTTTCGGTCATTGAGATGAAGTTGTTTACCGAACTGGTACAGCATACTTCCGATTACATTTCACAAATTCAACAAAACGCAAAAGTGGTTGCCGTGCTGGATTGCTTACTTTCGTTTGCTACCACCGCCCTTGCCAACAAATACACCAAGCCGGAAATCAGTGACTCCACCCGGCTGGCCATCAAAGCGGGTCGTCATCCGGTTATTGAAAAGCAACTACCAGTAGGAGAAACCTATGTACCGAACGACATTTATCTGGATACAGAAACCCAGCAAATCCTGATCATCACAGGGCCTAATATGGCGGGGAAGTCAGCATTACTCCGACAGACCGCCTTGATTGTGCTGATGGCTCAAATAGGAAGTTTTGTTCCGGCAGAAGCCGCTACGGTGGGGATTGTAGATAAAATTTTTACCCGCGTAGGAGCCAGCGACAATCTTTCGCGGGGGGAATCTACTTTTATGGTGGAGATGATTGAGACGGCCAGCATCTTGAATAATCTCAGCGATCGAAGTTTGATTTTGATGGACGAGATTGGCCGTGGTACTTCGACTTACGATGGTGTATCCATTGCCTGGGCGATTGTGGAATATCTGCATCAGCACAAAGACTACAAACCCAAAACACTATTTGCCACACACTACCACGAACTCAATCAACTGGCGGAGGATTTGGTGCGCGTGAAGAACTTCAATGTGAGTGTCAAGGAAATTGGCGACAAAATCATCTTTATGCGCAAGCTAAAAGAGGGCGGCAGCGAACACAGCTTTGGAATTCACGTGGCTCAACTGGCGGGTATGCCCAACAAAGTAGTGTTACGTGCCAATGAGATATTACATTTCCTGGAGAAAGACAAACATCGAAATGAATCGAAGAAAAGACTGGAAGAATTGCCGAAGGCTACCCAGCAGATGAGTTTGTTCGAGATTGACCCTAAATCAAAAGCCATTCATGAAATGCTGTCGCAGATTGACATCAACACGATCAGCCCGGTAGAGGCATTGCTGAAGTTGAATGAGGTACTATCCATTCTTAAAAAATGACGATCTAGCCATCCCGGATAAGCAACAACTTTGTATGCTACCATTCTTGCCACTTTTGAACCGATGGCGCGCTTTCAGTGTTTGATTTTCGTAACTCTTTCCTTGAAATACGTTAAGACCGGGAACCACCTCATCGTTTCTTTGCTGACGTGAAAGTAAAAACCATTCGCCCACAGATAAAACCGGTCAAAAAGCTAAAGGCTGTAGTAAAGCCCCGGTTTCGTAACTTTCATGGAATGGAGAAAACGGAGACGCTATTGGAATTCTACCAACGCAAATTCAATTGGCTGCCCGAGAACATCAAAAACGAAATCGGGCATTTCAATTTGTTTCGTTTGGAACCGTATACCGCGAACAAGCCCACAACCATACCCTACCGCAGGCGCGATTTTTACAAGATCATGCTTGTAAAAGGCAACGGCCAGGTGCATTATGCCGATCAGGTATTAGATGTAAAGAAGCAAGCGTTGTCGTTTTCAAATCCGCTTATTCCGTATAAGTGGGAACATCTCGACCGGGTGCGCGAAGGCATGTATTGCATTTTCAATCAACAGTTCTTCACTCAGTTCGGACAAATCAATCAGTACGAAGTGTTTCAGCCCGGAAGCACACACCTGTTTGAATTGACGGATGGTGAAGCCACTCAGGTGCAGGCCGTGTTTGAACGGATGGAGTACGAGTTTAAAACTGACTTCAAATACAAGTATGATGCAATTCGCAATCTGGTGTTTGAATTGATTCACTTCGGATTAAAAATTCAACCCGCGGCCATGCAGCCAAGGCAGCCTCAGAACGCAGCACAGCGCATTGTGTTCTTATTTTTAGAGTTATTGGAACGACAATTTCCGATTGACGATCAACATCCCGCCATGCAGCTGCGCACCGCTTCCGATTTTGCCCGTCAACTCAACGTGCATGTGAACCACCTGAACAGAACGATCAAGGAAACAACAGATAAAACCACATCACAATTGATAGCGGAGCGAGTAGTGCAAGAAGCAAAAATTCTGTTACGCCATAGCCGATGGAACGTATCAGAAATTGCCTTTGCCCTTGGGTTTACGGAAGTAACACACTTCAACAATTTTTTCAAAAAACACATGGGCACCAGTCCGTTGAAATTCAGAAAAGAATTGAGTTAGAAAGATCAACCATCAATATTATGAGAAAATCATTTTTTGTAGCAAGCTTTTGGATCGTGATCTGTACCGCATCCTGGGCACAGGCAACAACAACTGATCCGGTCGTCCAGCAACTCATCAAGCTTTCCACTGACAAATGGCAATGGATGGCGGACAAGGATGTCGAAAAACTCGCGCCTTTATTTCATGAAAAAGCAAGGTTTGTGCACATGAGTGGCACGTGGAAAAAAGATGAAGAACTGGAAATTATTAAGACAGGCAGAATTTGGTATAAGAATGCCAATGTAAAAGATGTTGCTGTTGAATTAGTCAATAATACCGCCATTGTCTGGAACCGGATTACCCTCACCGCGATGGTGGGGGGCAATGAAGTGATCACTGAGTTTACCGTGACCGAGGTTTATCAAAAGGAACGGAATGAATGGAAATTACTGGCGTTGACATTTAGCAGTGTGCGCGATACTCACGCAATCAGACATTAGTCAGGTTATCTGTGAGTGAAAATCAGTTTGCCTTCAGCAATAACTTTGAATCTCAAACCTAACGCCATGCGAACGAGTTGTGTTTTGGTGAGTTTATTTTGGAGTTGCTACTTCATTCCAGTCGTTGCACAACCAAAAGACAGTACCTTCTTTTTTCATACCGATTTGAGCATTACGAATAATGGATTCTCGATTGTGCCGGCCTTTACATTAGGTGCACCAGCCGCTTTTTTGGACATGCGCATGGGCAACAAACGACTCACGTTTGAACCACAGTTCCGGTTTGCGCTGGAAGGTCGGCCATGGTCGTTCATTTTCATCTATCGGTATAAGGCGGTTATCAAACCGAAATTTCAATTGACGATAGGCGCGCATGCGCCCGGCTTGAACTACATCACGCGCCCGGTAGATGTCAACGGAATTCAGGAACCTCTTTCGGTGGCCAGACGTTTTCTGGCTGGAGAGATTATTCCTTCCTATAAGTTTTCACCTCATATAAGCGTGAGCTTATATTATCTGCGCGGGCATGGCTTCCAACAACATGGGCCCCAAAACTCTAATTTTTTATCGTTTCAGGGAAACTTCACTAAACTTAAACTGGCGGGGAAGACTTACTTCAACTTTAATCCGCAGTTGTTTTACTTAAGGGTGGATGCAGACGATGGGTACTATGTAAACGCCACCACTACGGTTGGTGTACACGGTTTTCCGGTTACTGTTTCGGGGATTGTGAACAAAGCTATTGAATCTTCTATTGCCGCTCGAGATTTTGATTGGAGTATTAGTCTGGTGTATACCTTGGATAAACACTTTGTACTGAAGGAATATAAAAACTAGGTGACTCATTAAAAGAGAAAGGGGAAAGTGCGTTGATAACATGAAGTAGAGAAAATTTAAAATGAAAACGATATGGCAGTAGTTAACCTAAACGTTAACGAAAAAAAAGAAACCGTGGATGTTGATCCAAAAACCCCCTTGCTTTGGGTGTCGCGAGCGCACCTGAACCTTGTCGGAACGAAATATGGATGTGGCATTGCACAATGTAGCGCACAGAAAATTCACTTCTTTGGAATTTCTTTTTAAAGGAATGGTTGCTATTTGTTACATCTGATGACAACGATTTACAATTGGTTACGAGCAATGGATTTATTTTTGAAGAAAAGAAAATCCATGAAAAAATCTAAGATGACAACGTTTCTACTGGTGGGTACTATCCTCATCCTTGGCGCCTCCTGTTCCATTCATTCGACCACCACCATTAAATCCAAAGAGCAATTCTTGTTAGGGAACAATCCCCACCGTTCCTTTCGGGTAAAACTCAAAAATATCTCTGGCTCGGAAATTGAAGTCCATCGGGCACCTATGGATGGGGGTCGGCATTCAGGTCAGGTAATAGCATCAGGAGAAACCATCCGCGTTCGCGTGGAATCAAACACAGCGTTGGTCATCAGTAATAATACTACCGATGAAGTTTCCGTTCAGCTAACGGTGCGTGGAGATACGGGCCTTTCGATGGGTTATTCCAAGAAGTAAAGAAATGATAGCCTAAGTATTTAACTGGCAGAGACATCAACAGCATCCTGCAGAATCTGTAAAAAAACCTGGTCATCGTAGAAAGAATCCCACCTTATCAAACGATTAATTACGCCACATGAAATCCGCAGTTTGGGTTTATGTTGTATCTCTTAGCTTTGCGGTGCTCCGCGAAGCTTTAAAGATGTTCACATGAATTATTCGTCTCCCATTCGGTGGGGTATTCTGGGCTGTGGAAAAATCGCTCGTAAGTTTGCTTCGGATTTATCCTACGTCTCGAACGCAACACTCCGGGCCGTAGCGGCACGGGAGCTTAGCACTGCCCAGGCTTTTGCACAGGAGTTTCCGGCACCTGGCGTTTTTGGAAGTTATGAAGCAATGGCGGCCAGTCACGAAGTAGACGTGATCTACATCGCCACTCCCCATGGGCTGCATCATGAACATATCCGTCTGTGTCTGGAGCATGGGAAGGCCGTGCTGTGTGAAAAGGCATTCACCATAAATGCCCGGCAGACCCGTGACATGATTTCTTTGGCACAAACCCGTCATGTTTTTTTAATGGAAGCATTCTGGACTCGCTTTCTACCTCATTATCAAAAAGTCAGGGAGCTTGTTCAACAGGGTGTTGTTGGTGATATCCGTTACATCCATGCCGAGTTTGGATTTCGACCCTCTTCCCCAGTTTCACAACGACTATATGATCCGGATTTAGGAGGCGGAGCCTTGTTGGATATTGGCGTCTATCCGGTTTTTTTAGCGCTAGACCTGTTAGGAAAACCAGACATTATTCATGCGCGAATGACCCCTGCACCCACAGGCGTAGACGAGCAATGCACCATTCAGTTGGGTTATCGGAACGGGGCAATGGCTAATTTATTTGCTACCTTTTCGACCCATCTGGCTACCGGTGCCGACCTGGCGGGCACCAACGGGAGAATACGATTGCCTTACCGCTTTCATGGGCCTACAGCCCAGATTGAGTTTTATCCGAACGGTGTTGAATCCAGACAACAGATCCCAACCGAACAGGTCAAAGGATTTGGGTATGAATATGAAGCGCAGCACGTCACGGATTGTTTGCTGCAAGGATTAACAGAAAGCCCTTTGAGAACTCATGCCGATACGCTGCTGCTCATGGAAACATTGGATCGCATCCGGGCAGAAGCAGGCATTCAGTACCCGGTGGATTGATGAATAATCTCACGAACTAAACACCGACACTTAATCGTTTTCGGATCCGACTCAAAGCTTCGGGCGTAACACCGAGGTAAGAGGCAATGTATTTTAAGGGAACCTGAGCGATTACTTTGGGGCGGTCTTTGAGAAGTTTCAGGTAACGTTCTTCAGGAGAAAGAAACAGCAGACTCTTGTTCCGGTCCACCACAAACAATAGAATGTATTCAGCCATCAAACGGCCAAACTTCTGCCAGACGGGATACTTGTCAAAAACCGCATGCATGTCGGCATAACTCATCTGTAGAATTTCCACATCTTCCATGGCTACAATAAAGTCTGTCGATGGCTGACGAGAAACAAAACTGGAATAGTCCGTTACATAGTTTCCTTCAAAAGCAAAATTAATGGTGAGTTCTTCCTCGCGGATGAGGTTATATACCCGCGTGTATCCTTTGTTGATAAATGTGACATGATTGCATACCTCTCCTCCGCGAAGAATAAATTCTCCTTTTTTTAAAAACCTTCGGGTTAACATCGCCTGATGCGCCTGCCATTCCTGCTCGGTAATGGTAAGAAATCGGGAGATGTAATTCCGGATGGAGTGAAATTCGTCCATCCGGAAAGATACAAAATGCCGCCAGAGATGCGCAAAAACGTGCTTAAACAAAACGTCTGCGACTAGAATGTGTAGCGGATAAAAGGCACAGGAAAAAACCCTTGTTGATATTGGGTAACAATGGTATTGGTTCGGGGATTGTAGTTTTGCGCAAAGATGTTTTGGTTACCAGTGACGTTTTGAAGATCGACCGCAATTTCCAGAGAACTGCGCTTATACTCTTTGCGGTAGGCAATTTTCACATCGGTACGGAAGTACGGGTCTTGTTGCTCTGTAAAGGCTTCGGATTCGCGGTAAAGTGTACGACCTACCTGCTGCGAAGCGGCAAAGTCAACAGGCGTCAGGAATTTTCCTCCGATGGTTGTCACTTTTAAATTGACGGAGAAAAAGTTTTTGTTTTTACCCACCCGCCATTCTTTACCGAGTAATGCATTGGCAACATAGCCGGTATTATAGGCCGTATTTCGTTCGATACCATCGCTGCCTTGATAGCGTGATTCAAACAAGGAAGTTGTGACAAGGAAGTAAAACCCCTGACTGAAGAATCGCTCCAGCGTAAACTCTATTCCATAGTTATTTCCTTTTCCCTGGCTTACCAAACTGTCAGCATCCGAAGGGGCAAAGCTCGATCCGGTATTGATGGCTGAGAATGAAGAGGCTCGTTGCTCCACGGGCACATTTGAAAGTGTCTGATAATAGGCTTCCGCTTTTAAACGTAACTGATCGCTGATATTCCAGTCATACGTAACCACGGTATGCTGACTTGTGGTAAAATCCAGATCCGTGTTGGTTAAAGCGTAGGTGTTGTTGGCACGTTTCGTTTGTACATAGCTGGTATAGACGCTTTGGATCTGGTTATGGACTCCGTATCCGATCCCAATTGACTGGTTGCCATTGATCATGTAGCGAAGACTAACCCGTGGCTCAATTACGGCCTGCTCGTTTAACGAATAGTATTGCGAATGGATACCTGCCTGCAACGATAAGCGACTATTGAAACGATGCTTCCAGGTAGCATAGGCTTGTGTTAGCAACGTATGGTCACTTACATTCACCCGAACGGAGTCTGTTCCCAGATTAGCATAAAGATCGCGGTTGAATAAATCAATGGAAGAGGCATCGAGGTAAAAGCCATACGTCAGACTGTTTTTTGAATTGAATTTGGTTCGGAATAAGCCTACCCATGAATACTTGGTGGTTTCAAATTCAGCTTCGGCCCGCTGGTATCGGTCAATGACATCATTAGAGGTATTTCGCACCAGCGAGTCGGACGAAAAATCTTCCCGAGTGGTGCTGATGCCCGCGGTTAGTTTGGCATACGTTTTCGGAGATATGTTTTTCTCATAGCTAACTCCCACAATACCGGTGCGGTAGCTGGGAAATGAATCTTCATTTTCATTTCCATATAGATCTGTGGTAGATTCCAGATCAGCTTCGCTGCCCAGCAGATCAATTTCACTTATGCCCCCCACCCCAAAGATGGACCACTTGCCAGTTCCCCGGGTGGGTAAGGCTATTTTAAAGTTCAGATCCTGGTACAAGGGGACATTGGCGCCCGTACCAAATTCTATTCCCAGGGCATTGAATAATCCCAAGGTCGAATACCGGTAATTCACCAGATAGGATCCTTTTGAGTTTTTGGAAAGGGCCCCTTCAGCTCCCAGCTCAAAACCATTGAATCCTACTTGTCCGAGAAACTCAGATTGTTGGTTATTGCCATCGCGCAAGCGAATGTCAAATACACCAGCCAGCGCATTGCCATATTGAGCCGGAAACGCGCTGGTCATAAAATCGGATTTGTCGAGGTTATTGTTGTTGAGCATACTTACAGGTCCACCCGTGCTGGTAAGTGACCCAAAATGATTCGGATTGGGGATGTTTAAACCCTCCAACTGCCACAGCATGCCGGTGGGCGAATTTCCACGAACAACAATGTCGTTCCGTGAATCATCGCCACCGATCACACCGGCAAAATTGGAGGCCATCCGCGAAGGATCACCCAGTGCACCAGCATATCTTTTAGTGTCGTCCAGGTTAAAGGATCGTGCGCTCACCACAGCCAGGTCATTGTTTGTGGCTGTTTTATCATCGCGGGTATCCGCGGTAATAACAATTTCATTGAGTTGACTGATGCTTTCGGCCAAACTGATGTTTAGCACCACCTCTTTTCCTGCGGTGACTACTACATTGGGGATGGTTTGCGCTTCATAACCGATGTATGAAACCAGAATGGTTTGACGTCCGAGCAAAACATTTTCAATCCGGTAATTTCCGTCAACATCGGTGGCGGTTCCTTGAATGGGATTACTTCCGGCAACAGAGACATTAACCCCAACCAAAGGGGTTTTGGTGATCTCATCCACCACTTGTCCGCGAAGCGTTTGAGTGGTTTGTGCGCTGACCGAAAAGGTCATGGTCGCGAGAATCAGTATTCCCGCCAACAGTGTAAAAGTTTGTTTTCTAAAATTCATGATCGGTTTTGAATTAATTGATAAGCAAAGGTGGGCGGCTGTAGCCGATCCAGGGCTTGATGACAATCAATAAGTAACCGATCCAGGCTTGATCCAAATCAATTACGATCAGAAAAAAAGTAAAAATCAATTTTACTTATCACTACTTTGGTCGTATCACAAGTAAGACTCCTCCATGCCTAAACAACCTTCTCCTTCCATCATTACCCAGGCCATGATGGGAGACCGGCAGGCATTCAGGAGTTTGGTAGAGGACTATCAGGGGTTTTTGTATGCCGTGGCTTACCGGTATCTGGGGCAGGCAGCTGAGGCAGAAGACGCGGTCCAGGAAACGTTTGTTAAGCTATGGAAAAACCTTTCTTCATACCGGCCTGAAGTAAAGTTTACTACCTGGCTGTTTAAAATATTAGTGAATCATTGCCTGGATGTTCAGAAATCATCTGTCATGCGTGCCCAAAGGAAACAAGTAGATCTGGAAAAAATGACGCAAGTTGCTAACCCCACAGGCTCCGATCTTTGGGAATCACGAGAGATCATGGAAGCCATTACGGAGGCGGCCAGTCAACTGTCGGGGAAGCAAAAAATGATTTTTGTATTGCGTGATCTGCAGGGAATGGAAGTAGCAGAGGTCTGTGCGTTGATGGGGGTCACAGAAGATCAGATCAAAAGCAACTTGTATCACGCCCGAAGGAAGATAAGTGAATATCTGAGATCATCCGCTCCTTAATTTTTGATACCATGAATTGCGAAAAATGGGAAGAACAGATTTGGTTGTTTCAGGAGTTGGAAACTGAACAGCAGGCGTTCGTGAAGCAGCATATTCTCACGTGCCAGGCATGTGAAAATATTTGGCGGCAAGCCGAGACGTTGCGCCAACATCTATCCGGATTGGAATCGCCCCAGCCCGTACATGCAGCCGCACTTACCCATCGGGTGATGAACGCCATTCCTGTGACACGACCACACGCACCCCGCAAAATTTGGGAATCCTGGAAGTATGCCCTTCATCTGGCCTCGGTTCTCTTGATCTTTTTCTTTGTCAAAGAACATTTGCCGGAGAATCGTTCCTGGACTAACCGAATACCTTCCCGAAAAGAGGTTGCGTTACATACCGCTTCCTTTTTAAAGAACTATTATGAAAGACGCCAACAATCCAATCGAAGTTCATGGTATGCCCGCTATCAAAACCATAAAAAAAATAATGATGAATATACCTCTCATAAGTAAAGGACTGCTCGTTGTTTTCGTGCTGATGCTTTTCAGCTCGTGCGAACATCAGCTTCAGATGAAAACCAAAGTGCATCCTGACGGACGGCTGGATAAGTCCATTGTGTTTATTTCCAACGACTCTGTCGAGACCTCCATCCGTTATCTGGGCGTAAGCTCGGCAACGGGCTGGAACCTGACCCGTGAAGTGATGAACGATACTACCACCGAAACATCCTTTAGCGGGAAGTCGGTAAAAGTGGAGAAAAATCAAAAATTCAAATACGCTTATCAAAAGTCTTTTGCTTCGGCTGCTGAAGCCAATGCCGAGTTGGCACAACCCTCGGATTCCTTGTTTCGCGTGACCTCGGTATTTGATAAAAAATTCCGGTGGTTTTATACCTACCTGACCTACCAGGAGACCTATCATGCCATCAATAGGTTTCAACTACCCGTAACGGATTACTTCACCGCGCAAGATTTTGATTTTATCGCCCAATTGCCTCCGGAAGGAAAATCTATTTCAAAAGCCGATAGCTTGTTTTTGGATATGTTGATGGATCGTATCTATGATCATTACGGCAGTCGCGGATACTTTGACGAGTACTACTCTCTGTTGCTGGAAACATCCCTGGCAGACACACAGCGGGAGCAGTTGATTCGTCAAAAAGAAGAGATCTATCATGCGCTAACCTCCCGCCAGGAAATCGAAGAGGACTTCCTGCCCGCGCTGGCCGACAGTCTGGGGATTGTTCTGGACACGGCTTCTGCTGCGTATCAACAAAAGATAAAAAGGATAGAATCCAAACTTAAGTTTATGTCCTGGGCCAGTGATGGGAAATACAACCAAGTCATAGATATGCCCGGAGAACTGGTTTCTCACAATGCAGATTCCGTGCAAGGAAATATTCTGATGTGGTCGCCACCGGCCGTTAAATTTATGCTTCGCGATTTTACTTTTCGGGCGGAGTCACGCCAACGAAACAATTGGGCCTGGGGGGTGTCGGTGTTGGTTTTATTGATGAGTATCTTTCTGCTCATCCGGAAAAAACGTTAACGGGACGCAGGTCTTTTCCCTCGGGAGAACGTACGTTTACCTTTAAAGTTGGATTTATCCTTTCGTCTGGCTTCCGGTGTGTATTCAGGACCAGCTCCTATTCCTTCCGGCAATGCAAGTTTGGGGATAGTATCGCCAATCAGACTTTCAATGCCAAAAAATTTACGCTGATCAATTTCATTGATGAAGGTAATGGCGGTGCCGGTGGTTTCTGCCCGGGCTGTCCGACCGATGCGATGAACATAGTCTTCCGGATCGGGCGGCACATCCCAATTGATGACCATACTGATTCCCTCCACATCAATCCCACGGGAAAGAACATCCGTGCCGATCAGTAACCGGAGCTGTTTGTTTTTAAAGGCCCGCATGATTTCTTCGCGCTCACTCTGTTCCAGATCAGAATGAAAGGCTTTGGCTTCCACGTTGCTCTTTTTGAATAAACCGTCCAGTTTTTTAACCGTTTCCTTTCGAGAAGCAAAAAGAATGGCGCTCTTCCAGGGATAGTTGGTGAGAATATTTTTCAACAAGGCTTCTTTCTGCGTGTCATATACCACATAGGCTTCTTGCTTGATGCCGGCAGCCGGTTTGGCAATTGCTATATTGATTTCACAAGGGTTTTGTAAAATCTTACTGGCGAGTTGCCTGATTTTGGGAGGCATGGTAGCGGAAAACAAAAGCGTTTGTCTTTCCTTGGGGAGATAGCTGATGATTCGTACGATGTCATCAAAAAACCCCATGTCCAGCATGCGATCAGCTTCGTCTAAAATCAAGTGCTTGAGTTGACTCAAGTTTACGGTATCTCCCGCCAGCATGGCAATCAAACGGCCCGGAGTGGCAATGACGATATCGGCTCCCTGCTCCAGTGCTTTGCGTTGCTGATCCCAGGTGGCGCCATCACCTCCGCCATACACAGGCATTGAACTGACACCCGTAAAATAGCCAAACCCTTCCATTTGTTGATCTATCTGTTGTGCCAGTTCCCGGGTGGGAACAATAATGAGCGTATTGAGGTGACGATGGTCGGTGCGGATAATCCGATGGATCACCGGAAGTAAATAAGCTGCTGTTTTGCCAGTTCCGGTTTGGGCACACGCAATCAAGTCTTTTCCTTCCAGAATGGCAGGAATGGCTTGTTGCTGAATAGGGGTTGGCTTGGTAAAACCCATGGAGTCCAGTCCATCCTGGAGCCTGGGTTCGAAATGAAAGTCTGAAAAGGTCAAAAAAAGTTGCTTTTAAAAATGATTGATCGGGTAAAGATACTAAAGAATTATTTTGAAGTAACCTACTATCTTTCTACGATGAATACGATTACACTTCTGTTGATGGGTCTGTTGGTCTCTATTTCCAATTTTGCCCAGACCGATCCTTATGAGACGTTTGCGATTCAGTTTGTAGAACACTACAATACCCAACACTTTGATCGGGTGTATGCCCTCACCGCCCCCGGCTTTCAACAAAAGGAATGGGTTCTCACTAAAATGAAAAAAGCCATCCTTGCGAATGGCTTTTTAAAATATAAAACTAACCCTATGCTGCTTTCTTGATTTCTTCCAGGTGTAATTCTTTCTGTCGGGCGATTGTGATAATCCCCGCTTTGTTCAGGAGTTTAATCACCAGATAGGTGGGGTCAATTTCATGCCAGCGGATGCCGCCAAAGTTGGCCCGGGACCCATGTTTATGATGATTGTTATGATAGCTCTCACCCATCATCAGAAAATCAACCGGCAAGAAATTTTTGGAAGTATCGCCAACTTCAAAATTGCGATAGCCATATTTGTGAGCAAACCAATTGATAATGGCCCCATGGATGGGACTCATCAAAAACTGAAGGGGGAGTAAAACCCAGAGCCACCACACCGTGGCAAATTGCCAATAGAACGCCACATACAAAGCTCCCCAAAAGAGGCGTGACGGCCACGAGCGCGCAAATTTGTCAAAAGCTTCCCACTGAGGAACGCCTTCGGTAAATCGTTTATCGGGCACTAACCGTTTGTTGGCAATATCTGAATAGATGGTTTTGGTTTTCCACATCATGTTCCAGATGGTTTCATCGTATTTGGGAGAATGCGGATCATTCTCCGTGTCGGCAAACGCATGATGCATGCGATGCATGACGCCATATCCAAATGGACTTAAATAATTCGATCCTTGAAAAATCCACGTTAACACATAAAATACTTTCTCCGTGGTTTTATTCATGGTAAATGCCTTATGCGAAGCATACCGATGAAGAAAAAAGGTTTGAAAGAACAATGATAAATACCAATGCGCTACAAAAAAGCCAAGAATTACCCACATCGCTATTAAAAGTTTAATATTAAGAGTATACGCACACCAACGCCACCATCACGGATTTATCGGAATACATGGGTAAGACAGAGAAGTCTCTTTTTTGTGACAGAGAAAGCAAAAAAACTTTAAAAAAATGGTTGGGCTATTACAAAATACTGGCAAATGGCCCCCCAAAGAGGCATTTCTATTTTTGGCAACCCCTTCAGGAGCCGATCAGAGTATCTAAAAATTCAGTTGTCATTCCATCTCTGGTCACAGACCAATGAAGATCCCGTCTTCCCGCACATCCATTGGAAACGTCTCCAGATCGCGCGAACGCTCCAGGTACTCTCGCCCGGTAACAACATCAAAACAGTAGCCATGCCATGGACAAATGATCTCCCCCCGGTAATTGAGTTTTCCTTTGCTGAGAGATTCTCCGTTATGAGGGCAACGGTCACTCATCGCCAGCCATCTCTCCGAAGTGCGCACCAGGCAAATTCGCTGACCATTGACCAACGCCAGCTGAGGTTGATGAAGTGGAAGTTTGGCTTCTCCTTCTGCCACGGACGAGAACAATTTTATCCAAATCATACACCTATTTCTCAGACAGAATCTGACCGGTGGATTCGTTCAGAAAAATGGGGTTCCGATGTTCAAGCGTAACACCTACATTTCCCTCTTTTAAAAACAAATCAACAACATACACTTCCTGCACATCGGTTTCAAGCATCGGTTCAAATTGCTTTTCAAAAATGCGTGTTCGCCAGATTTCATGACCCTCTTCTGTTTTACAAACCACTTCATGTATCTGACCGGTTATGTTCTCCAGCAAAGAAGATTCTACTGAAAAGACTTTGCCCCCGGCCGACACCGGAAGTACGTGATAAACTTTAGCCAGGATGGCCGCTCGTTGCTCCATCCTCGGGGGTATTTGTGACATAAATGAAGAGTTAACGTTTCACTAGAGTGGCAGGGGGAGGTTCCGGATGCTTCGCATATCGCTCAAAAAATTCAATGACTCTCAGTAAGTGATCCATCATTCGACCCGGATTACCGCTACGCGTCAGTTCGTGACCTTCTTTGGGATAACGAATGTATTCGACCGGTTTATTCAAAATTTTTAAACTCTTGTACAACATTTCTGATTGAATGACGCCCGTTCGTAAATCCTGATCGCCATGAATGATTAGCAAGGGGGTGTTTATTTTGTCTACGTAAGTGTAAGGCGACTCGGAGTCCAACAACGCTTTGGTTTCTTTCTGCCACGGGTAGCCTCCAAAATTAGTGGGCACCAAACGCCAGGCATTGCCCTCGCCCATAAAGGTGGTTAAATCGTATACCCCACGTTGGGCATTAGCTGCCCGAAAGCGATCATCATGGGAGATAATCCACGCTACCATGTAGCCCGCATAACTTCCACCCTCCACAAACAAATTTTCCTGATCGATCCATGCGTGCTGTTTGATGGCCTCGTCCAGTGATGCCAGAATATCACCTGCCGGTCCGGCACCCCAGTCCTGATAATTGCCCTTTTTAAATTTGTCGCCATAGCCACCGCTTCCACGCGGGTTGCTATACACCACGCCATAGCCCCAACTGTTTTCTACCTGATACTCGTGCCACATGCTGAAAATGCCTGGTCCCCACATGGCGGTCGGGCCCCCATGAATGTTTAAAATGGTCGGATACTTTTTCCCTTCTTTTTTTCCGATGGGTTCCATTACCCAATACTGTACTTTTTTTCCGTCTGCGCGCGTAAGCCAATATTCTTTTGGTGTGCTGATGTGTTTTTCTTTCAACCACCCTTCATTGAGTTGAGTTAGTTGTTTGCCCGATTTGTCTTTAAGATTATAGAGATAAACCTCCCAGGGGTTTTTGGTTTCCGTGAGGGCATAGACAACTTTGTCTCCCTGCAGGTCAAAGTCATTGATGCCATTATCATTACCTAAAATTCGTGTGGCATTGCCTCCGCTAACAGACACCACAAACAACGGAATGTCTCCCTCTGTTTGCGAAGTAAAGTAGATGCGCTTGCTATCGGAACTCCAGGCGGCTGATCCGGCATCGCGATCAAGCGCGGCTGTAAGCGACTGGGGTGTACCCCCGCTGGCGCTCACCACAGCCAGTTGCGTTTGCGTGGCATGACGGTTGGCCAACACTTCCGCATAAAATAATACCTGGGTACCATCCGGTGAATACAGGGCATTGGCTAAACTGTAGCCACTCCAGGTCAGAAATTCTTTAGCGGTTTTGCTCTCCGGGTCAATCATCCAGAGGTCTGTATCTTGCTCATCGTCCGGGGCCATCCGATAGATTCGGGAATGGCATATGATCTTTTTTCCATCCGGACTCCAGGCGGCTCCTTGAAAATCCTGATAGCCGTGTGTCAGCTGAACTGCTTTTTCATTGGTGCCGAGGGGCTGGAGAAACAGATGTGTAAAGCTTTCTTCTGGTTGTAGATTAAGCTCGCCCTGTAGTTGCTGCCGAGTCAACACGCGCGGATTGTTTTCATAATTGTTTTTACTCAGCCAGGCACGTACTTCTTCCAGCGTACCATCCGGACTGGCCTGAATGGCTTTTCGTTCTTCGGGTTTTAACTTTTTCCAATTGGGTTCATCTCCAAGCGCGCGGCCCGGTCGCTCATAGGTCCATGGCAAGGTGCCCTCGATGGCATAGAAAGGAATGGAAGAAGTGTATAAAATCTTTTTCCCATCCGGGCTCCAGCGTGGGTTGCTGGCGCCAAATTCTGCCTTGGTAATCGGGTACGCCTCACCACCGTTGAGCGGCAACAGCCAGACTTGTGATTTATCATTTTCACTGCGCACAAAGGCAAGGATCTTTCCATTCGGGCTCCATTGCGGCTGTCCATCTGCTTTGTCACCAAACGTTAGCTGACGCGGGGTTTCTTTTCCGGTCAGATCCAGCAAATACAAATGACGGGTGTAGTAATATTCATTTTCATTTTTCACTCCTTTGCGGTTCATCACGAATACCGCGCGGCTGCCATCCGGAGAAATCTGAATCTGATTGGTGGTTACAATTTTCATCAAATCACCTGCCACGATGGGCGTTTTGGTTTGAGCCAATGTGGTAGTCGCCAGACCTAGCCACAGGAATATTCTAAATACGATTTTCATGATTTTATCATTATCAGCGATCAAGCTATCGAATGATGGGCAGGCGCGCAAGAAGATTTATTCCAGTTTTAGGATTCTGGCAATTATCAGTAATTTACCATGTAAATGATTTCCTAAATTCATCCAATCCCGAAAAGCCGATGACCAGAGATGAACACCTCTTGTTTTGCAAAGTTTGTATCAACCGGGCATTTGATCCACAACTGGGGATCGTTTGCTCTCTGACCAGGCAACATGCCAACTTTGACCCCACGTGTCCGGATTTTAAACCTCAACCTGATGCGGCTACTCCTTCGCCTTTTAGCAATAACCCGTATGAATACCGGGGCTCTGTCAAAATTAATGTTCAGGCGGCCATGGCTACTTCCGGGCAACGACTGGCCAATTACTTTATCGATAGAGTTGTGATACTTATCCTGTTTTTCATGAGCATATTTATACTGGCAATCCTATTTGCTGCCAGTGGGGAATCAATAGACGAAGAGGGAGCGGGCTTTACATTCTTTTCCTACCTCATCTTATTTGCGGTGCATATTGGTTATTATGCCATCATGGAAAGCGTTTTTGGCCGGACGGTCGGTAAATTTGTTTCGGGTACGTGCGTGGTGGACAGTCAGGGAAGAACCCCGGAAGCTCAAGTCATTATTCTAAGAACACTTTCGCGACTGGTGCCCTTTGAAGCTTTTTCATTTTTAGGGACCCCGGCCCGGGGATGGCACGACCAATGGACTGATACATGGGTTGTGGAATATAAATCATCGTAATGGACAAGACTTCATCAGGATCCATCGTTCCACTCACGCTGTTTGCCTGTTTAAAAAAAATCTATATGAAAATTCCCTTTTTACTTTTATTCATCCTGACGTCAGCTACTCAGGCGATGACCCAACCCTCGTGTGCTTGTTGTTCCGACAAGAACCGGCAATTTAATTTTTGGCTGGGCGATTGGGATGTTTTTAACAAGAAAGGGGTGAAGGTGGGCGAAAACAGGATTGTATCCATGCTCGACAGTTGTGTGATTCAGGAAAACTGGTCAAGCAGCGGTCAGACCGGAACGAGTTATAATTTTTACAACAAGGCCGATGATACATGGAATCAAACCTACATTGATAATGCAGGTACGGTATTGGTTTTGAAGGGGTCTTTTCAAAACCATCAAATGATTTTGGAAAGTGAAAAAGTTAAAAGCACCAAGGCTAATTTTTTCTACGTCAACCGGATTACGTGGGCTAAAGACAGCTTGAATAACGTTTCCCAAAAATGGGATATCCTTGACGAAAAAGGGAATATCCTTCAGGTGGCTTTTGATGGTATCTATAAACGAAAGAAATCCGGGAAGTGACCGCAGGCTTTCCTCATTTCTTTTCTCCCAGGGGCAATTCGATCGTCTCTCCCCAGATGTATTTATTAAACCATTGCCAGTTATGCCAGTTGGCGGCCAGCCGCTCTTTGGGTTTGGTGATGCCATGACCAAAGCCTTTATAGATAATCAACTCAGCCGGGACATTTTTATCACGCAAGCCCTGAAGTAACTCATAGGCATTGGCAATCGGCACCCGTTTATCAAACTCTCCATGTTGAATCAGCGTAGGGGTTTTGGCCTGGTTAATGTTGGTCATCGGGGATGTTTTTTTGTAAATCATCTCATCGCTCCAGGGCGTAGCTTTTAAGTACTGGCGGGTAAACGGATGAATGTCTGTGTTTACATAGTAGGTCATCCAGTTGCTGATGCCTGCGCCCACGGAAATCGCTTTGAATGCGTTCGTATTTGTTGTTAAGAAAGCTGAAATGTAGCCGCCCTGACTCCAGCCCATACTTCCCATTTTTGTTTTGTCAATCATTCCCTTTTTGTCCAGATAGTCAATTCCGCTCATCACATCCCACATATCACCTACTCCCAGGTTTTTGACATTTAATGAACGGAAAGCTTCTCCGTATCCGGCTGAACCACGGTAGTTAGGTCGCAACACCAAACAGCCTTTATCCAACCATTGAATCACCGGATAAACACCCCCAGGCACAGGCGTGGGCGTGTCAATACCCGTGGGGCCGCCATGAATAACCATCAGCAGCGGGTATTTCTTTGACGGATCATAATTGGCGGGTTTATGAAGCACCCCTTCAATCAGGGCACCATCTTTACTTTTCCATTGAATCACTTCGCTTTTGGCAACCTTCCAGTGAGTGATTTGTTCATTCATCCGACTGATGGGTATCGCTGGCCCCTCCGGAGTTGATTGATAAACTTCGTTTAGCTGATCGCCATTGCGCCCTGTGAAAGCCATGTGCTGACCATCACGTGAAAAGGAGAGGTTAAAAATCTGTTCGGGGGATGTTCGGATCACCGTATGAGTTCCGCTGGCAGCATCAATCCGATACAAAGGCCGTTGTGTTTTATTCCATTGGGTCGTGTAGATACCCGTAGCCTCCCACGTAAATCCGCCCAAATCTTCATCCAGGGTTTTTGCCAATTGACGGATTTTTTGTGAACCCAGAGAGATCACAAAGAGTTTTGAATTGGTATAAAAATTAGAAAGCGTATCGGTGACATTGCTGGTAAAAAGTATTTCTTTTGAATCGGGAGACCAATCTTCAAAAGAATCAGCGCTGGGGTTGGTGACGATGGCCGTGATCTTTTGCGTTGAAAGGTCGATCAGTGAAATGTCCGATTTGACAAAAGAGTTAATCAATGGATCGGGTTGATGATTAAAGGCGATCATTTTTCCGTCAGGCGATACAGAAAATCCGGTAACGGTAAAGTTTCCTTCGGTCAGCCGTTTAGCTTTGGGCCACTCGATACATCCCGCTTTTAGCTTGAGTGAATCCGTTGACTCATAGCAAGGCCGTTCAGACGGGTCGGGCATTTCCGGTTGAAAGGCGATCTGCCATAGATGGGAGAGGGTAAATTCCTTGTCATCAGCTTCAAAAGCACCATATCTTTTTTCCCGATCTTTCTTCGATTTGTTTTCTTTTTCCGGTTTCACAAAGATCAATCGCTTTCCATCCGGATGCCATTCGTAAAATGAGATGCCCTCTTCTTCCCTGGTAATCGCGCGCGCCTCTCCGCCATCTATTCGCATGACATAAATCTGATTTTTGTTTCCCCGGTCAGATAAAAAGGTCAGCCATCGGCCATCAGGCGAAAAAAGCGGAGCCAAACTGCTGTTTTTAGGGTGATTGGTTAACGGAAAAGCGTTGCCTCCTTCTCTGCTAAGCCAGATCTCTGTGTCGTACCGGTTTTCATTCCAATCGGTGGTCTGAACGGTGTAGGCAATGGTTTTTCCATCTGGCGAAAGCTGAACGCTGCCTACGCTCCGGAGAGAGATTACCTCTTCCATGGAGGGTACATGTTGAGCCGATGCCACCACCGGAAGAAGAAAAGCAAACCAGAAATTTTTCATGGTACGATCTGTTTTTAGTGATCAGTCCCCTTCTTTCCATCAGAAGGAGTAATCGGTTGCGATTCACAAATGAATAAAAAAAGAAGAATCCAGATACGTTTTTTTGATAACCGGTTATTTCCGGGCCACAGCAACGGGACACCCATGAATACTGCTGCTTGATCTCACGGAGCCAATTCCATGGCCTTCTCTAAAATCAAATCCCTTCCGGCAGTCGAATCACTTTTACTGGTCCAGACGGGGTGGTGGGGATAAATACCTTTCCCTTCAAATGTCTTTTTATCCAAATCGTATTGAAGCCAACGTGGCATGGTGTAGTACCAACCATTGCCAAGCTCTCTTGGGATGGCATTAGCCGAACCTCCGCCCGTGGTGTCACCCACCAGTAAAACATGTGGCAGGCTCTTCATGGAGACAATAAAAAATTCATTGGCGCTATAACACCTTCGGTTGGTAAGAATAAAAACAGGTTTGTTTAAAAAAGAAGAACTTCCTTTGGGCTCAATAGAACGAGTGAGAAAATCTCCCAACTCGTTTCTGCCTGGCCCGGATTTATAACGAACAAAGGAAACCAACGTTTGTCTATCAACGAACCGCCCCATGACCTCTTTGGCATGATCGTCAGAACCGCCTCCATTGCCTCGCACATCGATGATCAGCGCTTTCGCACGGGTAAAGTCTTTCAGACATTGATCAATCAATGAATACTGATCAGGCGTACTCCCCCAACTTTCGATATACACATAGCCCAACTCAGGCGTGAGAAAACCGCTCATGATCACGTTGTTTTCCCGAAGAGAAGTGAGCATCCCACGGAGATAGTTTCGGCCGGGAAAGTTAGTAGGCTTTCCGGCTGCAGGATTATGTTGAGCGCTCATCCGTTTGGCCACCAGTTTTACATGACCATCCTTTAAATGCGCCAACATTTCACGGGTGATCGAAAACAATTGATTTTCAGTTAATGAATTATTAACGCGTGGACGATAAACGGTGTACAGAGAATCCCAGTTAACCTTACGTTGTTCAAAAGAAGGATAGGAAACACTAAAGTCAGTCCAGAGAGACTCAAAAACGTCTACGGGCAAGCGGCCCGGCTCCTCCTCAAAACAACTGCTGGTCAGAAGCAGGAAAACAAGCAGGCTCCATCTATTCTTCATCTGTCTTTTTGCGGAAACAATAGTGATACGATAAAACGATAGTATTCGTGAATGACCGAACACCTTGATCTGTGATAGGCAGGTCAGCTTTTTGATACGCACTGCAAACAGAGAGCTCAAAGGCTGACCGATTGGATAGTTGTCTGTGATATCCGAGATGAAGATTCCCATAAAAATGAGAGGAAGGTCCTGCCAATCCAGCGCTGGTGAGGATTTCAGAAATTTTTGCTTCGTCCGAACTAACAGAGGCGGGTGGTGATTGATTGTATCCTGGGCGAACGACAAAACTGATCAACACAAAATTATGAGTAACCCAGAACCAACCTTTTTTGGCATACTTCCGAACTTCCAAGGCCGGACCCAATCCGAGGCTGGCTAAGCCGCTCAGGGCATTATTCGAAGAACCGGCCAGTGAACTCTGCATAGATAAATTCTGCTGAAAGAAAGAAACCGGTAAGAATCCACCGGCAAAGAAAGATACGCCTTTAATGGAACGTCCAAGGCTGCGGTAATACCGGGCGTCTATGAAAACAGACGTAAAGTCTGAGACATTCCCGGCTGAAGAAGTGATTCGATTATTGATAAATGAAAGACTTGTTAAAATATGATGGTTTCTGTTTTCCCGTTGAAAGAAAAGGGACATCGACAAGGCCGAACCCTTATTCAAAAGAGGGGATATAGATAAATCCTGATGTTTAATTCCTTGCAAGCCCACCCCAAAGCCGATCATACTTTGAGAGCAAACAGTCAAAGAAACAGGGAGAAGCAACCAGACCAATAAAAACGTTTTAGTCTTCGACATGAATCCATGAAATGAGCTGAATTCTCGTATGTAGAAATGTATTAACACCATATTTCTTAACTCAACAAAGTAAATCAATTTTAAAAACACCGATGGAATCATCTCCTAGCAAATCCTTCATACAGGGGTAATGCCCGTGTCACATAGCTTCATTACCCTTGCATCCTGAGTGAACCCCATGACTGACTACCTTAACCCTGATATTCCGGCAGGATTACACCGATGTCAAATCCCCATCATTCCAGCTACCTACGAAACCGTACGTGGCTATGGATCTCTGGTAAGCGACCCTACTCAGCACCGCATTGAAATTACCCGATGGCCCGCGCAAGGCACCCGACCGATAGATCTCGATAGCGGGGATGAAGGTGGAACCAGGGAAGGTATTTTTTCAAGTGAGTGGAAAGGCGACATTCTCTATGGCCGCAACGAAGCGGTTAAGGGTCATTACATTTTAGGATACAGTACCGAACCGACACAGGCCTCAGAAGAAACATCCAGCAATCCAACCCGCATTTTACTCTGGCATGCCAACTATCATCCGGATGGCGGGCAACTTTTCTTCCCCATCGACCAACGTCCGTATTTAGTTCCGGTGGCCTTACCAGGGGATGACATTCGTCCGGAAAACTTTATTTGCTTTTTATGTGATGGCTCGCAAGGGCTTTACATTCATGCCAACATCTGGCATGAAGGCGTTTTTACTCCATATGGCCGCCAGCGGTTTCTCGATCGGCAAGGGGCAGTACATGCACGGGTGTCGGTTGATTTTGCCCGTGAGTTTAATTGTCTGTTGGAAATCACATTGGATCAACTCTCATCTGGTGACTTATAAATATTCTGCCCGCTAACAAAAACACTTTATGAATATCCGAATCCTTCTCTTCTGCTGGCTGATGATGGTGATCCCTGCATCGGCTCAAAAAATTAACGAAGAGGCCTTTCTCGTAGCGCCCTACTTACAGTTTTCTACCAAGACCAGTATGTATGTATTGTGGGAAACGCGCGAACTGGCATCTGCGCGTGTTGATTTTGGTGAAGCGCGCGCCAACGTAACGCGTGCGGTACTGTATCGCTCAGCCACACTGCCGGGCAACCGTCAGATGCATGAAGTTTTATTAAACGGATTGAAACCCGAAACGAATTACTTCTGGCAGGCCACTTCGGTAACCGCTGCCGGAGATACCATCCGCTCAGCGATCTACACATTCAAAACCACCGTGAATGATAGCAGCGCCTACATGTTTGCACTGATCGGTGATACGCAACGAAACAGTCGCACCCCGTGGGCCTGGGAGAAAATAGCAGACCTGGTATGGGAAGATCGACCCAACTTTGTTGTGCTGGCGGGCGACCTGGTGGATCAGGGGCTTGATAAAAACGATTGGCTCGAAAACTTTTTCCCGAAGGGAAGACCGCTGCTTTCACGGGTTCCTGTTTATCCGGTGTTGGGGAATCACGAACAAGATGCCAGCTATTACTACCAATATGTTGTAGCACCTCCTCCGGAGTACTACTACACCTTTGTGTATGGCAACGCCCAGTTTTTTATGATCGATACCAACCGCGATGTTTCGGAAGGCTCGGAACAATACGATTGGCTGGAATGGGAACTGGCGAAATCAAAAGCCACGTGGAAGATTGCCGTACATCATCATCCCCCTTATTCATCTGACAGCGATGATCATGGCGATACGTATCAATCCGTTTCAACATTAGGTGGTACCGATACCCGTAATCTCGTTCCTCTCTACGAGCGGTATGGATTAGATTTCTGCTTGTTTGGACATACCCATTTGTATGAACGCAGTTGGCCGATCAAAGACAATCAGATCAACATGAAGAAAGGAGTAGTGTATATCAATTCGGGTGGTGCCGGTGGCGGCCTGGAAGCATTTGCTCCTACCCGCAGTTGGTTTACAGCGGAACTTCAGGCGGTGCACCATTACTGCACGTTTGCTGTTTTTGAAGATAATGTCATTTTCAAATCCATTGATCACGAAGGTCGGATGCTCGATGCCTTCCAAATGCAAAAAGATAAAGACCGGTTTGCTTCCGCTTCGGTGTTGCAACCACCCGCCCCGCATGTGCTGGCTGCAGCCACGCTTTTTGAAAAAGAAACAGTGGTTACCCTGGAAGCGCCCTTTGAAGATATCACCATTCATTACACCACCAATGGTAGCGAACCTACGCGAAGCAGCCCACGGTATTCAAAGCCATTTACCATTTCGGCTAGCGCTACCGTACGTGCGCGCAGCTACACGACTGATGGCCGGGCGAGCCGGGTGAAGCAATTATCCTTCCGCAAAATGGCTCCGCTGCCAGCAGCAAAAATCAAAAAGACCGAGCCGGGATTGACGATGCAATATTTTGAAGGAAGCTGGAAAAAACTGCCCGACTTTACCCAAGTAACACCGGTGAAAACGGGCATCGTAAAACAGGCCCACCTGACAGAAACCGGTCATCGCCCCGATGAATTTGCGTTGGTACTGGAAGGGTATGTGGAGATTGCAACCACAGGAGTACAGACATTTTATCTCAACTCAGACGATGGGTCAAAACTCTATATCGATGGTCAACTGGTGGTGGATCATGATGGCGATCATAGCGCGATCAAGAAAACCGGACAACTGATGCTAGCCTCGGGTAAACATACGATCCGGATCGAATACATGGAGAGAAGAGGTTCTCAGTTTTTACAAGCGGGGATGATCGATGCCGCAGGAGGAGCAGTGCCTTTTACGCCTTTTCAATTATCACATCAGAGATAGACGAAAGCGAGGCAACGGGAGGAAAACGATTTTCGAAAGGTCAGATCAACATCAATTGCACACGTTTCATGGTTTCTTCCGCTGACTGACCGTTTTGAATATTGGCACGAATGGCACTGATTAATTCCCCCACTATCTCGCGTTTGTACCCAAACTTGATGGCAAACAGATTACACAGTTTGAGTTCTTCGTCATGGACGGATTTGTCAACACTCATCATGGTTACCAGGTCGTATAGCTGATGAAACTTCTCTTTCAGATCGGCTGGCACCTCAAAGCGAATACCGTTGGGGTTACTGCGGATCTCTTTCAGTTTACTTTCGGAAATTCCGTTGCGTTTGGCAATGCTTTTGAGAAGTTCATATTCGGAATCGATAAACTGACCATCGGCTGCAGCCATCTCAATCAGGTTTTTCATGTGACTTTTCGCAGTAGCCGAGCCCTGGTTGAACAGGCCCAATAGATCCGACATCTTCATAGCACAAGTATTTGGTGGTCTCAAATTAAGGAAAAAAGGAACAGGTCAAAGCTGGGGTAAGAAAAGATTCTCCCGATTGATCGCAAAGCTTTTCGCAAGCAAAAAAGAAAACATACATTTCCATGTTGATCAGCCGTCCTTTACCATGCGAACAAGACAACCGTTTATTTTTTCACTCTTTTTGTTGCTCTGGAGCATTTCAGCCGTTAGTCAAACACGGCCATTGCGGGTGGGGGTAGTGGGGTTAACACATACGCACGTTCATTGGATACTAGGACGATCTCCAGATGATGCCATGACCCTGGTCGGAATCGTGGAACCTGATCGGGCATTGGCTCTTCGGTACACCCAGCAACATGGGCTTTCCATGGATCTGGCTTATTCTTCGCTGGAAGAGATGATCGCCAAAACAAAACCAGAAGCGGTTACGGCCTTTGGTACCATCTATGATCATTTGAGCGTTGTGGAAACATGCGCACCTAAAGGTATTCATGTGATGGTAGAGAAGCCGCTGGCCGTCAGTTTGAAACATGCCCGCAAAATGGAGGCGCTGGCACGAAAACATCAGATACACCTTCTGACCAATTATGAAACAACGTGGTATCCTACGGTTCATGCAGCCAGGGAAATACTGATGAGCGACAGCATCGGCCCGTTACGGCAGTTGATTGTCCGGGATGGCCACCGTGGCCCTCTCAAGATTGGTGTGAATAGAGAATTTTTGGAGTGGCTCACCGATCCTATTAAAAATGGTGGGGGTGCCATCACTGATTTTGGTTGCTATGGGGCTAATATCGCTACCTGGATCATGAATGGAGAAAAACCGGTGTCAGTGATGGCCGTTACGCAACAACTGCAGAAAGAAAATAATCCGAAAGTAGACGATGAAGCTACCATCCTCTTATTATATCATCACTCCAAAGCCACCCTACAGCCTTCGTGGAATTGGCCCATCGGTAGAAAAGACATGGAAGTGTACGGAACCACCGGAGCGATCTATGCGGATAACCGTCAGAATTTACGCATCCGCCTCGCGGAGGGGTATGACGGGTTCAAGGAAGTATCGCGCACATTGGCCGAACGCCCGAACCCGTATCACGATCCTTTCTCATTTTTTGCAGCGGTCATCCGTCAGGAAATAATAATGAATCCCTATGACCTTTCCTCTTTGGAAAACAACATGGTGGTGATGGAAATTCTGGAGGCTGCCAGGGTATCGGCCAGGAAGGGTAAGAGCATTCGGATCAAATAAAATCAGGAGCGGCTAAAGCCAGAGTCATCCTCAACGGATGAGAGCCCATGACAGTCCCGAACACACCAAAGACTTTTGTCACTGTTCATTACAAACTAAGTGCATGGAAATAGCCCGCTAGCCCAAAACCAATACCCATGAAGCCAAATCCGATCATCAGCCAGCGAAAGAGAGTTTTAGCTTGGGGATAGCGAACGATAAATCCCATGGCGCCCATCACCAAACTGAGTTCTAATAACAATGAAGCCAGATCAAATTTATCTCCTGCCAGATCCAGCACCTCAACTTCATGTTCCCAATTTTTTAATCCCTTAATTTTTCCCAACTCTTCATTGATGTTGGGCATTGTCCATTGAGCAGGCGCATCCGGTACCGAGCCATTCATCAATTCAGCTTGCTGACTTCTGACCAAGTCCAAGCCCTCATCAAATTTTCTGAGTCGTTCATGCACAATGGATGTGTCACTCGCGACTACAGCCCCTGCACGCATCAGATCAAACAATAAATCGCGTTCGGCCTGAATCAACGTTTCCTTTAATATCTTGCTTTGATAGAGCGAATATTCCGTCATTTTTTTATTCACCCCTACTATTTCTTTATCCCGGTAATTATTTGCTCCGATGTCAATAAAAGAAAGCGTAGCAGCAAAGAAAGCAACGAAATACGCGATGCGCATTTCCTTATTTTGTGCAGGGGGGTCAAGCCCTAAGTCTCCTTCAATCACAGGTGTAAATTTTTTGACGCCATGAATGTAATCAGAAATTCAAAAGCGTGTTGAATTCAACGTTTTACCTCCACCATTCCGGTAAGGCACCTCGTATTTAACCCAGCAGGCACTTATCGGATAATCGGGAAATACCTCTCTCGGTTTTCATACATGATCCAACCCAGAATGGCGGCTAATACGGCAGCGATGGGTAAAGTGGTAGTGTCCACAAAAATGTGGGTGAGCAGAATCCCCACCATCACCGGAAAAATGATCAATGCTCCCAACGCCCGGGTTTTAGGAATGATCACGAAAACACCTCCCACGATTTCGGCTACGGCTATCAAAGGCAACAACCAGCTTATTTCCATCATGGCGGCAAAGTCTTTCATGCCCTCGGCCGGAGCATCTTCCGGCATGGGCATATAAAAAAAGAATTTATTAAGCCCGGCATTGATAAACATGAGCCCAAACAAAAGCGACAAGACAAATAGAATTTTATTTTTCATAGGATTGAATTTTATCGAGTGGCGTTATTACTCGCGAAGGCAAGGTAATCAAAAAACAGTCTCACGGTAGAATCTCTGACAAGCAACTTTATGAAGTGCCTGATCTTCAATAACTCTTTTCATCTTTTAAATAAAGGTATTTCATGAGCAAGGGATTCTTCGCATGATTCTGAAAGTTATCAAATTCAAAATAATATCCCTCCGGATCATACCCCACAAAAGCGCGGTAGGTTGATTCGGGGCCAGTGCTCACCGCGTCTGCGCGGAGCGTAAGCAATGAGTTCTCTTTCACATAGCTAAACCAGCCATCCAGGTCGTCTATGATAAACGATACATTCACCGCTTTTTTCTCCGTGAAGCGATGCATGCCCCTCCGCTCATCTACCAGACCGACATACCCACTTGCTGAGCCCTGGTAAATTTTTGCCCACCCCTGGTCCGCCACGCGCGTCAGGCCCAGCCCTTCCTGATAAAAGTTTTCCATGGCTACCATGTCTTTATAGTAAAGCCAGACAACGGTCGCCTTGAAGCCCAACCCGTTGAAGGAGGGTGTGGTTATCGTGTTAAGTTGATTCAACTGCGGAAGGAAGTTTTCATTTTCCGGATGGGCATTGAACCGTTCGAACTCCAGCAAGTAGCCTTCCGGGTCGTAGATCACAAACCCATCGTGCGGGCGATCAGGTTTCAGGTGGTAGTCGTATTTTATTTTTACATCCTTGGTCTTAAGATAGGCATACCATTCGTCCAGTTGATCGGTGATGAAGGCTAACGCCACCGTTTTGGGTTCATCGGCCGTGTGCATTCCTTTTTGCGCGTCCACCAGCACCAGATAGGAGTCGCTGGTGATCCGGAGAATTTTAGTCATCGCATCATCGGCCACCAGTTCCAGGCCTAACGTTTGTGTATAAAATTCGGCTGCCTTCGCCAGATCTTTATAATAGAGAAACAGATTGGATGCGCGGATTCCAAAATCCGGTAACGTACGATAGGAAGAATTAGCCGACAGTAATTTGTTGATGTGTGGCGTTGGATAGCCCAGTAATCGTCCCATCCGTCTGGCGATGGCCTCCCGTGCTTTGCCGCTATACTGTCCTGCTTCCTCCAGCTGGCGGGCATCTTCCTTTAACTGAAGATACTCGTCTTTGGTCGTGCCCTGATACATCAGCAAAACCTCTTTTCCTTCCGTCACCGCAGCCGGAAAGAGATCGGTCACGAGCAAGTCCGGCTCGCGGTAAAGCTGCACGTGATGTTGCTCTGCCACCCGGGTGGCTTCTTCCAGCAGGGCATCCATTTCGGCAGCAGTCATCGGAGCGCTGAGCGCCAGCTTCTTCACACCGGCATTCACCATTTCACCAAAAGCACTGATGCCGCCCAACACATAAGCCGTGTCTTTATTTCCGGAGGGATGGGTGGAACAGCTTACCAGTAATCCAAAAAAAATAAAAGCGGAGATGATTAACTTATCATTCATAACAACGAACAGACAAAGACCGATGTATTAAAACCCTCGTCAAAGATAGGGACTTATGGTACACGGCTCCGAACCAGAATCAGAGGTTGCGTACTTTTTGTTGGATTCCTTGCCGGGATAGTGGATATTGGAAACACTAACCAACCCTGAATCCTTTGCGCCTTCTTATCCCTGCGTTCGTTGTCCTGTTCATTCTGGCCGGGTGCAGTTCCCGTGGTAAAATCAGAGCCCACCACATCCGCGCGGCCCAAAAGATCAATGGTCTTTCTTTTTCCGGGAAGGAAATAAGAACCATGAGGGGGTATCTGAACGACAACAAAAAAGGATACGATTCCATGCGGGATTTTTCGCTGGGCGATCACATCACGCCCGCTTTGTATTTTGATCCGCGCCCGGATGATTTTCACTGGCCAAAACGGGAAGGCATATCTCAGTGGTTCATGGCCGATACGGTTTCCTTACCCGCCACCGATGAAGCGATTGCCTTTATGAGTGTTGCCCAACTCAGCTCCCTGATCAAACAACAGAAACTAACCTCCACACGCCTCACCCACATCTATCTCGCGCGCATCAAAAAATTTAAGGATACACTGGCGGCTGTCGTAACCCTGACGGAAGAGCTGGCCTTGAAACAAGCCAGACAAGCCGATGAAGAACTTGCCCAGGGAAAATACCGCGGCCCGCTGCATGGCATTCCGTACGGAATCAAAGATCTGTTTGCCGTGCCTGGTTATCCCACCACGTGGGGGGCCGAGCCCTACCGGAATCAGATGCTGGATGAAAAGGCGGAGGTGGTGCGAAAACTGGAAGCTGCAGGCGCGGTGTTGATCGCCAAAGTGACCACCGGAGCATTGGCGCGGGGCGATGTGTGGTTTGGAGGCAAAACCAAAAACCCCTGGGATCTGAAGCAGGGAGCCAGTGGCTCATCGGCCGGGTCTGCTTCGGCTACAGCTGCCGGGTTGGTGGCCTTCGCCATCGGTACGGAAACATTAGGCTCGATCATTTCTCCCTCCACGCGGTGCGGGGTTACCGGACTTCGTCCCACGTTTGGGGGTGTGAGTCGGGCGGGAGCGATGACGTTGTCGTGGTCGATGGATAAGGTGGGACCGCTCTGCCGCACCGCACAGGATTGTGCGCTGGTCTTTGAAATCATTCGTGGCAAAAATCCGGAAGGCGAAAGAGATCGCGCGGTGGTGGATTATAATTTCCGCTTTCATCCACCGGCAAACCTTAATGGTTATAAGATTGGGTACACCCAGGAATTATTTGATAAAGATACGACCGAGGGCGGTAACATCGCTTTGAAAACACTGGCGCGTTTTACCGCCTTGGGAGCCGACTTACAGCCGATGAAGCTTCCCGACTCGGTACCGTATCGTGTTTTTGATATCATTCTGCGATCAGAGGCAGGCGCTTTTTTTGATGAGCTGGTGCGCAGGCATGGCGAGCGTGAATTATCAGAGCAGGGGGCGGAGTCACGGGCCAACTCCCTGCGGCAATCGCGGTTTATTCCGGCAGCCGAGTATCTGCAGGCCAACCGCCATCGCAAAGTGCTGATAGAAAAATTCCATCGCCTCATGAACGGTTTTGATTTTATCATCGTGCCGGAAAACGGGAGGTATCAATCGTTACTCACCAACCTGACGGGCCATCCGGCCATTTCCATTCCTACCGGGGTTGACCGGAAGGGACATCCGACTTCCGTGGTGCTGATTGGCAACCTGTACGATGAAGCGCCCCTACTCGAGGCCGCCTATCTGTTTCAGCAGGCTACCGATTTTGAAGAGAAACACCCTGCGTTTTTTTATGGGGGGAAGTGAAAAGAAGAAGGTTCATTTCACTACACGCTTGCATGTTTTTAACTAAATGTTAGGCAAAGACTGGGTGAAATAATTGCAGAGTTGTTAAATAACGCTCAGACCTAAACCCCTCAAGTATTCAAATGTAGAATCATAATACTCCGACTTGCGAGTGTGATCTTGGTTATTCCCTTCCGGGACAACAATTACCATTCCTTGTCTCGCTCTTGTTAGAAGAACACGGTAAGCGTTTATTAAATACTTCTTCCTTTCTAAACTATGAATGTTCTGCCACTTTTTCCCCTTGAAGGCAAACGTCCTCCATTCCGTTTCAGAATATCTAAGATCACCATCCCAAACGACACAAGACCAATCAAGCTCAAGTCCCTGAACATGAAATTCAGTTGCTACATCTTCTAAATAATACGAAGATCGAACATCATCTTTGCCGTCTAAGAACCAGTTCACTGGATTCATTGGAGACTTAACGTCAATAGCAAGTGGTTTTAATCTTTGAGCTTGAGAAGATACAACCATCCCATACCGTTCACTTCCCCTCGACTTTTCTTTCAACCAAGCTTTTGCTCTACTTAAGTCTCTTGTTAATATTATAGGATAGCTTTGAGAGATACTTTTAAGCGTATTTTTCGCATTTTCAATATCAAGATCCAGAATGTTCTTGATAAACCTAGATACGTTTTCCGCTCTAAAAGAGCGCATGGAAACAGCTAGATGCAAATCTTCATTAAACCTTACAGTCGATTTGTTCTGCAAAAGTTTGATTGAATCAACAGCAGAATACTCACTGTCAGTAAGATTCGGAGAAATATAAACTTCCCAATCTGAAAACTGATTGTGTATAGCATTTAACCATTCTGAAATTCCAGCTTCACCAGTATTGATTTCTTGACCTCCTCCAACTAAACAAATAACAACAGCCCAATCTTTATGCCTATCAAGACAAGAGATAAGAAATTCAGGTTCAGAATGATCAAAATTCGGCTGATTCTTTTTCTGGGTCATAAATTTCACCGTCTGCTCCTTGTTCCAAGCTCGTTGTGCTTCATCAAAGATGGCAACATGGTCATATGGCGCTTCGGGATTAACTAAATAAGCGTCTCGGTAGTGGTGTATTATCTGTATAAATGATTTTACGGCTTGTTTGGCGCTGCTCTTAGTTATCTTTCTTCCCAATGCTTTTTCCCTAACAACATTATCTCTCGCTAAAGCTTCTTGTAGAATCGCAACCAATGGAGCATTGCCCGATAGATAAACGCTCGAGTGTCCTTTCTCCTTGTCCAAATGAGAAGTTGCAACTTTCAATCCAACCAGAGTTTTACCAGCACCCGGAACTCCAGTCACAAAACAAATTACCTTCTTACTATTTGCTTTAGCTGAATCAATTAATTCTGAAATAGCCGTTGTCGTCTGTTTTAAGTTTTTTGCTTCGGCATCATTTCTAGTGATTGCATCTACCGAGTGATTGTTGTATAGCGAAACGGCAGCTTCAATAATAGTAGGAGTCGGAGAGTAACTACCTTTAGCGTACTCTTCACCATTAATAATTGCATTATCCCTAAAAAACTGCAACGTTCCATTAATAGCCTCATTTAAGTCGTTCTTTGTTGATTTGATGGGTAATATCAATTTGTCATTATGGGATGTCGTTGAAATCGTAAGGAAAGACTCCTTAGCTTCTGTAGAAACTAATATGGGAGCAAGTACAACGTTATGACTTGGCTTATGAAAGTTCTTGAGATCTAGTGCATAATCCCAAACTTGCTCAATTTGATAATTCAGAAATTTAGTTTCTCCAACCTTAAACTCAATAACAAAGACAACATTATCAATAATGATCAACGAATCAATTCGTTTTCCCATTCGAGGAATGGAAAATTCGAAAAAAATCGTACCATCATAACCATCAAGGGCTTTTTTCAAAATTGGAATCTGCAACTCCCAAGATTTATTTTGAAGTTGTGTTGAATCGAATGGATTTGAAATAGCAATAGAACCTATTATTTCTTCTGTGCTCTTTTGAAGAAAAGATCTTATTGAATCTCTGAAGTAATAGCTTAGCATTAATGTAAAACAGTAGACAATTTTAAAGTTAAACTATTCTTTTCCAACAACGAACTGATAATTACATTGTTCATTAAAGCATTTATGTATCTGAATTTTATTTGTTGTGTGTGATAGGTCAAGCACTATATCAGTTCGTATTCCACACTTCGGGCAAGTCGTTGGCTGATCATTTAAGATAAAAATTTCTTGAAAATTAATCATGGCTTATTCTTAGTGCTAAACAAATCTGAACTAAAAAACTCTTTAAAAGAGCATTCAAGTCCACCACAGATGATTTTTTCTAAAGTATCAACTGATATGTTTTTTGGTGAATTTTCGACACGATTCATAAAGGCTCTATCTATATCAGACTTCCATGCTAATCCTTCCTGAGTAAGTCCTTTTTTTATTCGAAGCTCTTTAATTCTCACCCCAATTTTAGTTTTTATAATCATAATAAGTTGCTTATTTAGGACGCTCCGGTTCGTGCACATCCATGGTGAAAGATACCAACTCGGCATGAACTGGATGAACTATCCAGCGGTGGAGTAATGGATGAATTATAAAACGGATGATCCGGCATCTATCCCCCATAGAGAGGCGCCATGCCGGGTATTCCCGTTATTGCACGGTGTACTTCACGTTGGTAAAGCTTCCGGAAATGGTCTTGATCGTTTCACCATCGATGGTGCCTATTTTGCCCTGAAAGGTGCCTGAAACGGTCCGCTTGCCGGGGTCACAACTTGTGATGACAATCGTTGCATCCGTAGGGCCATCAAAAACTGAAAAATATAAATCCTGACCTGAAACCATTGATATGAGTCCAACCGCACATAAATAAATTCCTTCGTTGTCTCCCGAAAGCGCCAGGCATTCGGCCAGCGGATTGTCTTCAGTATTTTCTTCATCAAGGGTGGCATCGTATTCACCCGTGAGGATGCCGTTGTCCGGGGGATTCTGAAAATCCCAGTTGGAGACGGCTACGGAAAGCAATTGATCAAGACCCTGGGCAGCCGTAATGTTCAGCGATCTTCCTTCCCGGTCATATTGAATTTCGGACATCAACACTCCCGTCACGGTTTGTACAGGCTGTGATTGTCCATCGATCGTATACGTGAGGGCGGGGCCGCTGTCGTCATCGTCACCACATTGTGCAAATAGTAAGAGGGTGGTCAGCAGCAGTCCCTGGCTGATGACGCGGAGGGCAAAGGTTGGCAGGTGTTTCATTAAGGAAAGATAAGAAATTTTATATTTGTTGTCATAAAAAGCATGCCTATGACGCGCCTTATTTTAATCCTTGCCCTTTTGCTCAACAGCGCAACTTTGTTTGCACAAACACCCAAGGTTGAAACCTGTCCGCTAACGCTGGCCGACATTGAAAGTGTTTTCGGAAAGGGATTCAAAGCAAACGACCCTGCCAAGGTCGGTGATATTCTTAGCTGTACGTTTGCCGGGAAAGACTATTCGATCCAGATCAGCCTCAACTCGTCTTTTGGAATGAAGATCGATGATTACAACAAAATGATGTCGCCCAAAACAGTAACCTGGAAACCGGTGCCCAATGACGCTGATCAGGTGAGGATTGAAATCCGGGACGATGCCAAAGACGATCTGGCCGGTACGCCCGCGATCACCTACATCCGCAAGGATAAATATGTGCGGGTGCAGATCCTGGGTAATTACTATGGATTTGACAATTCCAAGAAAGCCCGATTACGGGAGGAGATGCGCGACAAGCTGGTTAAGTTGAAACGTGTGCCGTAGCGGATCATCCGAAAATTCAGAGATCATCATCCACCAGAGTCAGGGCCAGTCTAGAAATAATGGGCGGGCTGAAAGAAAGTACTAACTCGTTTTGGGAGCAGGTAGTCAAAAGTTGACTTACCCAAATAAACGCGGGGTCCCTTCAAAGAGACCCCGCGGAGAAGTAAATTTTCTTTTCGTGTTGCTGGTCCTCATCTTTCTGTAAAAAAGCACCCGTCCATGTTATCTGGGACAAGATCGTTTATCTCACAGTATGAAAGCGGCTGTCTGATACCTGCGGGTACATGACCAATTAGGTTTGTTTGTGCTACAAACCAGAATATATTAGCCTTCTGATCTTCGTCTCTTCTTTTCATATTTCCATTTACTGTGACTAAATCGCCAACAGTAAGAATCGCTCCGGTTGTTGATGAGGGGCTTGTATCAGATGCATTGGCTTTGGCAATTTGCCCGCCTATTAGAGCACCAACTAAAACTGCAACAGCCGCCACTATGGCTGCCACTAAAAGTGCAAGTAAACAAAAAATCACTGTTGCACACCCAATCGCGCCCGCTACTAAGGCCGCTGCAATTACTGCCGCTACTGCACCTGGAATTGCGCCTATCTGCGCACCTGTTGCGGCTTGACAAACACTATTTGTAAAGTAGTAACATCGCAATATTTCCGACCGGTGTTCAGCAGTATCATTTGTACAATGAACAAATGCGTTACCCTGTTCAACCTTTAGCCAAAAACGCGATTTGACAATTACATCTACACGCGTATGCATGGCTGTAAACGGAAATAATTCATCCCAGGCTGAATTGAAACTGGTTACTATTGAGTTTATGGCGCCCGCTACACAATCACTAAACCCTTCACCTTGTATACAACGATCTAAGGCATAAATACCAATAAGGACTATAATGAAGATGGCTGTTGCCATCCCGACTAAGGTACCACTTACAGCAGCTCCACCAAGTGTGGCAACTACCGAGAGTAATTTATCAGTCACAGTAATAGTGGTAGTGACCCCACCTATAATGGTTCCCACTACAGCAAAAGCGGCACCAATCTTGCCAAACGGTGTGGATTCAGAATCACCAACAGCCAGTTGGTCTCCACATTTAACTATTCTTACATCTGGGTTTTCGCAGGCCATGGTTTTATTTTTTTAAGTTTAATAATTTTGAAATTTGACATAGTAAGAAGCCAACAATTATTCCAATCAACATACCAATTAACCATGCTATGTAATAAAGGCTAAACTTGTTGACAAGGAATACGGTGAGAAAACCAACAAGCAGAGAGTTGAATAATGAAGGCACAAGAATCTCGCCTAACCTTAACCGAATAAAGACTACCAGTAAGAATAAAATTAACAACCAGCAAAATAGCCCAAGCATTAAGGCCACTTTAAATACTTCATCATTTGTTAAGTGCAGGGTAAGATTCAACTTAATGTTCAGAAAGGAGAGTAGCAGGCCTGAAACTAGTCCTACAATTAATCCTGTGTTTCCACAGATCCCCAATTTTCGAGTATACGAATTGACAAAATTTATTGTACTATATAAAATGTTCATCGCTGTTATTTGTTTAGTTGTCTATTCTAAGAAGTTTCGTCACACCTCCGATTAACTCTCCCGTAGCGAGTCTGCCAACCACTGTAACTTCTCTGTTAATCACGTTGCTTGCTGAGCCAGATAGAAAAGAAGGCACTATTACCGTCAGCGTAAAGATCCTTTGCTCGAAAGGGCCAAATGAATGCGAAGTTGGGCTGATGGAGGCAATCAAATCGGTTGCCAATAACTGAAGGTTTATCTGTCGAGGTGAATGGGAGTCATTAACGACAGGTATTTCAAGATTAAAATTTCGCCCGGATTCTGTTGTGTAACTACCGTCATGTACTTGAGAGCCGAAGTTATTTATTAATTGTTCATCATGGGGATGCTCTAATTCAACATGTACCCCAATTCGCTGATCTCCACCCAAAGTAGCTTGATCCAGAGGAAAATTCAATGAAACTTCTTGGCCAGCACCTATACTTATTATCTTAGTTAACTTATGTTCTCTTCTGGTGCCAATACCAAAAGGAGACGTGTAAAAGTGAACTTGCGAATGAATGGCTGCCACTGTAGCGGATAGATTCCTGACTTTTATTATGGATTCCGGTAGGAGCTTAAAGGGACGCCAATTGTTTGTAATGATATCAGGATTATCCCATGATGGTGTATTACCATTTTGATTCTCTTGTATCTGACTGTAAATAGATAAGTCAGGGCGATTGATAGGTGAGTCAACTTTGGTAGAATTGCAGGGTGATGGTCTCGAAGGCCTCTCAATGTCTTTGCAGTTACATAATTTCGAAAAGACGGTAGCTAGGCCTCTTGGTTTTGCATTGGTATTTACTTTGTTCATATGACTTTAGTTTTATTATTAAATCAATTTACTCATGGCATATTATCTTGGTAAGCCATTGTATTCATTTGCTTCTCTCTGTAAAGTTGGGAGCAATCTTTCAAACAAAACGGGTTGCCCCTGTTGAAACTCGCTTATGCTACTGCCCAACGGAATCATTAGCCATTGTTTATCCTCTAGAACTCCTAAAATGTTTCTGTTTAAAGCGGGAATTAAAAAGAGAGCAACGGATTTATCTGGATACTTCTTTGAATTGAGAAAAGATTCTTCAATAATGGTGGATGCTCCTATGCTTCTTACTTGCCATATTTTATTGACTCTTTCCAATTCAATCGTACCCCAGGGGGTTTCACCATTTGAGGTGACCATAAATATTTGTCTTTCTTGGATTTTTAAGAGAGAACTTACATTTTGGCCCGAACGATAATTTTTTAATGCATCAAGTCGAATAAAGAAACTAGTAATAGGTTCTGAAACAGAGAGTTTTTGACCCTCTTGCAAAGACTTAAATCCAAATTGTGTGAAGTTGTCTTGGTTAATGCTCTTCGTATAATCTGAAATGGCATTTCGTGCAACTTGTTCGGCTGGTTGTTCATTTTGAGCTTCTGCTACTTGGTTTACGCCAAGCGACAGTAAGACAAAAATCAAATTGATAGTTTTCATTACTTTTCAAATTTATTTTCTTACGATTTCATAGAAATCATCCCAGTGAGTGTGGTTCGAACTGCTTACATATTCTTCATAAGTAATAAGTCTTGTGTTTCCAACATTAGGTGACCAAGGATCGCGAATGGAAACATATTTGACCCCACCAAGTACAGCGTAACCATATGCCACCATCATATGACCGCCACCTCCAATCCACCCCCATGAAAAGGCTACTGGTCTTTTATTACAATAAATCTCCTTTTTTAGATCCCCCCAACTTAGCGCCAAACTGTTTGTTCTCTTAAAGGAAAATCCGTACTTATCGAACTCGGGCCAGCCTCCATTTAGGCACGAATTGGGAGCGGGAGAATTACAGCAATCCGTTCGTCCGAACCTTTTATTGGCCTGGTCGCATTGAGATACATTTGTACCCAGAAAATCCATACACATTTCTCCGGAAGCCGCCCAACACCACATACTTGTTTCCTGTGGTCGTAGGGTAACAGGTTGTGAGCCGATAGTTTTGTCAGGAATGCATGTACAGTTATAAAAGACTGTTGGGAGCGTCACTACGGTAAAAACAACAAATACCAATTTTAACTTTTTCATTTTCTTTGTTTTTTCTTCGCCTACTCTTCATCGGATTTTCGGCTTTTTCTGTTTCATCAATCCTACTACTGCGTCAGGTACGCGCGATCACGATTAATCTTTAAATCATTTGATTTTTGGTTCATCCAAATTTGAAGCGATGGGCTGAGGCTTATCGGTATCTTTGAAGGACTCGTTCACTTCAACCTGAAAATCCAATAGCATAAAATAGGCTGAATCGCTTTTCGCAAATTCAGAGAGTGTAACTTGTTCTTGATTGAACTCTGTATAAGTTGCTTCTTTGGCTTCTCGTATGGAATCCAGGGCCATCGCTTGTGTCTCAACTTGGTTCTCTTTACGGCATGACCATAGGGAGAGGAATAATGCTAGGATGTATACTATTCGTTTTTTCATGATTCGTTGATTTATACTTTATCAAACCAGTTGGCTACAGAATAATCTTTACGACTGCTATCACGGAAATCAGTATACACATACACAAAGAGCTTTCCGGGATAGCGCTGAGACATTCGGGCATATACATATCTTCTGGCAAACCCCTGATCATAGGTAGAATAAAGCCATCCGCTGTTTAGTCGTGTCGATTCAGCTTCACCCCAATCGCAGTCTGTAGGGCTACACTTTCCAAATAGTCTTAAATAGAAAGGCGCGCCAGGTGGATATGGCTGCCCGTTTAAAATTTGATCCTGGCATTGAAATCGTATTACAATCTTTGTAATACTCCGCGTGTTTGCATCAATGTTTTTCCAGATACCTTCTTCCAAAGGTGTAATGCAAGAGGCATAGGTTCCCTCAGTCAGAAAAACGGCAAACAGCGTAAGGGTCACAATCAGCCCCTTAAAAATGGGTATCTTGTTCATGGTGGTTTATTTTTCTCTTACCTACTCTTCTTCGGATTTTCGGCTTTCTCCGAACGCATACCTGTTCCGTATGCGATGGGTCAAAGGTGAGGATGCCATGGCGCACCAGCCATCGGTAGGCAACGGTAATACCGTTTAGGATTTAACGGTTTCTTGTCCCGTTTAAAAACGGAAGCAAGTGTTGTTAAAACCTAATATATGATTATCTTAGAGAGGCAATGCATTCAACGTCAGGCGACTAGAAGTTAAGAGGGAAGTGAGGCCCCTATGGAAATTGACATGGAAAAACTACCTATCGGATGAGTTCATTTTCTAACCAAACCATAACATGTATGAAAACCTATGCAAAATTCTCCTTCATCTCATTTGTCCTGCTTTCCATTATTATCGTGATGAGTAGCCACACATCCAACCGAAAGAAAATACCAGAAATTTGCCATTCGTGCAAAACGGATTCCTTTCTGGGGGTACCCCTTGACACCTTTATGAAGGACGTGGGGAGGTATCGGGGAACACATGTGGAAGATGCCGGCATCGGAATGGCCCGAAGTACGAACAAGCACGAGAAGGATATGTCACGAGCATGTACCTATTCGCTTGATACCCTTAAAAAATTTATTTGTTTGCTCGAGACCTATGCTGCTAAATCCAAGATCCGTTCAAAAGACCTGGCTATTCGCTTTTATTATGGGGTCTATCCCAGGGAGATGAGAATCGCCCGACAAGACTATGGTAGTTTGCATACTTTGTTTATGGTGCCGGCTGTTTATAATCCAAAAACGGAAGTTTACGAAGATTTTGATGCAAAAGCCTCGGCCCAAAAACGTTATCAGGGCAAAGGAAATGGCAAAATGGAGTATCAGTTTAAAAGCGGATACTATACCCTCCGTGAAATGGTGGCACAAGGCATTTCTGATCCCATCTTTATTTTGGATGCCTCTGCCATCCTGCCGCCCCGGGGTGAAGTACGTGGACTGGCTCCTCCGCCTGCATTTGTGATGAATCAAGGTCAACTTTGTCCGCCTAACTGTCCGGATGATAGCTTTTTGTCTAAGATCGATCAAAAATATGGTCGTACTTCTTATTAAACCATAGATACCGGCCATGAGCCAAGTGATCACCTATACGGAAGTAGTGGCTTTTATTATGTCGATAGTGGCTTTTCCGCAATTGTGGAAAAGCCATTATCTTAAATGGTTCCCTTTATTACTGTTTATTGTTGTAGCTGTTGAAGTTGTTCAAACCTTTTTCCGGGAGTTTCTTGGAGATAACAATTCTGCCATCTACAATATTCAGATTCCGCTGCAGCATTTATTGTATATGCTCATCTTGTATCATGCCATGACCCGGCCGATTGTAAAAAAGATGATCGCGGGGGCGGCTGTATTTTTTATGGTATTCACGATTATGACGGTCACTTTTTACACGGCCCCGGGCAAGTTCAATGTGTTATCGTATTGTTTGGGAGCTACCATCATGGTGGTGGCCATCCTTTGTAAGTTCTACGAAATGCTGCAAAGTCCAACGGATTTCAACTTTCTGAAGATACCATTCTTCTATATCCTTTTTGCATGCCTGCTTTTTAACCTGGCTACCCTGCCTTATTTTTTAATGAGTAATTGGTTATATTCTACGCAAGCTAATCGGGAGATACTCACCGTTCTGATCACAGTCATGAGTGTATTTAATATTCTTATGTACTCCACCTATGCGCTCGTTTTTTTATGGATGAAAGTAAGGAAGGGATCTTACTAATCGCCACTACCATTGTGGTGATGGTCATTTTTGCAATAGCTGTTTTGGCCGTCATGCTCATTTACCGTAAGCGTAAAATCCAACATCTCCATGAAATTACCCTTATGAACGAGCGCTTTGCACGGGAGTTGGTAGCTGCGGAAAACGAAGTCCAGCAAAACACGATGCAGCAGATCGGTCGCGAGCTGCACGACAATATCGGTCAGCAACTGACCCTCGCTTTTTTATACCTCCAGCAGTTTCAGGCTGCTGATCAGAGCGGAGAACAAAAACGAAACTCCACCGCCACCATTCTCAACGATTCATTGACCGACTTGCGTAACCTTTCCCGAAGCCTGACCGATCCTCAGCGGGTCACGGATCAGCTGTCGTTACCGGAGTTGATCACCCGGGAGTGCGATCGCATACGAGAGTCCGGAACCTATGAGGTGCTCTGCGAAGTAACCTCCGCGGGAACACCCACCTCCGCTGTGAAAACATTTGCCTACCGCATTTTTCAGGAATTTGTTCAAAACAGTGTCCGGCATTCAAACGGGAATCGACTACACGTTTCCCTTACACAGGAGATCCAAAAAACCATACTCACTGTGGCGGATAACGGTGTTGGCTTTGCCGTCCATGAAAAAATGAATGCTGGCTCAGGGTTGGAGAATATGAAAAAGCGCGCGGATATGATTGGTGCTGATTTTAGCCTGACCAGTGTGCCCGGCCAGGGAACGCAACTGCGATTAGTTTTACCTTTGCCTAAATAATATGAAACGAAAAGTAGTAATCGTGGATGACCACCTGCTGATAGCCGAAGCATTGGCAGGCATCATTGACAAGTTGCGTGACTTTGAAGTATTGTATACCGCAGAAAACGGGACCGTAGTAATGGAGCGGTTTAAAAAACCACAACAAATACCCGATGTCGTTTTGCTCGATATTCAAATGCCGTTGATGGATGGTTTTGAAACAGCTGCATGGATCACCCGGCATCATCCGGAAGTGCATATCTTGGCGCTCTCCATGCAAGACCAGGAGGAAACCATCATTCGCATGGTGCGCAGTGGTGCGAGGGGGTATCTGCTAAAAAATGTTCATCCGGCAGATCTGGAATTGGCCTTGCAAGCGATTACCACCAAAGGATATTACTACCCGGATTGGGTAACCCACAAAGTGTTATTGGCAGCCACGCAGGAAAAAAATAATGCCACCGCGATTCAAATCAATGAGCGTGAGTTAGAGTTTCTAACCTATGCAGCCTCCGATCTTACGTATAAAGAAATAGGCGACAAAATGTGTTGCAGTCCGCGCACAGCCGAAGGCTACAGAGATAACCTGTTTGAAAAGCTACAGGTGAAAAGCAGGGTGGGGCTGGTATTGGTTGCGCTTCGTCAGGGACTAATTAAACTCACTTGAATTTCAGAGGCTGCATGCGGTAAAATAGTATCAGGCTTCTTATCTTTCGATGCCTATCATTAACATCAAATGACGGTCATTTATCCTGAAGCTCCGCCAAACGTATCCGACTCCGTCACTCAGCCTTCCCCGGAATTCAAACGGGAAGTTGTCAAGGTTTTAGGGTCCATCGTTCTTTTTATTCTGGCCTATGTGAGTCTGGTGCTTGCCTCCGTATGCTTGGCTATTGCATCTGGCTTTGCCGGAGTGGCCCTGATGGCGGTCTACACACATTTTATCACCATTATGTTGGGAGCTGGCCTGATAGGCCTGGGGGTGATGGTGCTCTTTTTTTTGGTGAAGTTTGTTTTTAAAACCTCCAAAACGAACCGGTCGCATCTTGTGGAGGTAACACGTGAGGATCAACCCCTTTTGTTTGAATTCGTCAAGAGATTGACTCATGAAGTGAAGGCGCCCTTTCCCAAGCGAATTTATCTATCATCCGATGTAAACGCATCCGTATTTTACGATTCTGGTTTTTGGAGTATGTTTTTCCCGGTGCGGAAGAATTTACAAATAGGTCTCGGTCTGGTAAATGCGATGAACATAAGTGAGTTCAAGGCGGTGTTGGCTCACGAGTTTGGCCATTTTTCGCAGCGCAGCATGAAATTGGGCAGCTATGTCTATAATGTTAACCAAGTCATTTACAATCTGCTGTTTGATAATTCAGGATACCAACAGACATTGGAAAAGTGGGGGAGCATCAGTGGTTATTTTGCAGTATTTGCCTCGCTCACCGCAGGGATTGTAAACGGCATTCAAGTTATCTTGAGACACTTGTATAGTCTGATCAACAAAAACTATTATAGTCTTTCACGACAAATGGAATTTCATGCCGATACCGTAGCTGCGTCTGTGGCCGGTGGAAATCACTTGAGCAAGGCGCTCAGACGTTTGGAAATGGCTGATGGATGCCAGCAGGATTTGCTTACTTTCTGCAACCGCTTAATAGGAAATAATCAAAAGGCATTGAATGTTTTCCCTCCCCACCGACAGGTTATGCAACAAGTGGCCGCTGACTTGAAAATTGAATGGCATGAAGGGCTTCCTCAAATTGATCGCGCCACCAGCCGTAGGTTAGCGGCCAGTCGCGTAGTGGTAAAAGATCAGTGGGCCTCACATCCGTCTACGGATGAGCGCGAAGATCATCTTTCCCGGCTCGACCTCAAGACCCCTGCCAATCACCAATCAGCCTGGGTTGTTTTTATCAATCCCGAACAGCTCCAGCAACAGATTACCGACCATATTTATCAAACAGTTACTTTCAAAGCGACACCAGTGATTCTCTCGGATATTGAATTCAGAGAACTTCTGGGACGAGACATGCAAAGGCAAGAATTTCATACGCTCTACAACGGATTTTACGATCATCGATCCGTATTTGAGGTGACGGAAATACCCACGGCAGTCTCTTCCGGCCCGGTTGCTGAACTGCTGACCTTAGAAATCGTTCAAATCCCCAAGCGCATCTTGATTATCTCGAACGATATTCACATGCTGGAAGCCATTCAGCAACCCAAAAGTGGGGTTAAGACTTTTGACTTTGATGGAATCCGATATTCTTTATCAGAGGCTCCCTCCATTGTTACGGTACTAAAAGAAGAACAGACAGCTCTTGAAGCACAGGCAAATGATGCTGAAAGGGAATTAATTGCACGAGCCTTTCAACAAGCCGATGTGCGTGGATTGACCTCGGAATTGCAAGAGCGATATCATTCTTTACACCTGACGAATCAGAATTTTCAAAAATACGCAACTCAATATGTTGATATCATGGGCATTCTGCAACCAGCTTTTCAGGCGCAAGTAACGATCGCCCAGGCCTTGGCGATTGATAATCAGTTAAAGCTGAATGAGAAGAACCTAAAAGATCAGATGAAAGCCTTTTTGCAGAATCCAAAACTAAACGAATGGTGCGAGCCGGCAGAAGTCAATAGGATAAAAACGTATGTTAACGAACACCTAACCTATTTTTCAGAAAGCCGTGGGTTTGATAACGAAGCCATTGCCTTGTTTCAGGAGGCTCATGGATTTTTTTATCAGGCGCTGAGCAAACGAATGGTTCAAGCAAAAAAGAACCTCCTCGACTACCAGGTGCAATTTTTAGAATGAGTTGCTTTTGAAGTACCTAAAATCTCAACCTCGCTGGACAAACCCTATGAAGGAATGGGTTGTGAAACACGAATGCAGAGTCTTGTTTGAAAAGGTCCTGAGCGAAGGATCTCAGGTAGGTTTCTTATTCGGGGATCCTTCGCGCTACGCTTCCACCCATCCTGAGTGGGTGGTTTATAACCGTTTCGAAACTTGAAGCCGCCCCTCATTAAAGTTGGTCGCCTGACCAACTTTTACATCTCATTATCTTTAGTTCAGTATTCTCTCCACGGCACGGGTCAACAACTAAGGTTGACCAACATCAACCAGGGATACCGCAGGGATCTAACCCGGAAGGTGCGTATTACCGGACCTCTTGCACCAGAATGCGGAAGCCTCTCAGTTCCGTAATCTCTTTGCCACCGTAGCCATAGTTGAATATGTGCTTTCCGGGGGGCCCAAAAACTTTTCCGGCATGAATGCTTCCATCGGCCCGGGTGAATTGACCCACGTAATAACTTTTGCCACTGTCTGTCCCGGCCAACACGGCATTCCTGGGGATTGTTCCTGCGTACGTAACCCATTGCAGGGGGATCTGTCCATCGTTAAGGAGGATCTCAAATGCCGGGCTCACTATTTCTTTTCCGCCCCATCCTATGTTACAGGCCGTTCCCACCACTTTGCCGGGGTGGTTTGCTCCATTATAAAACGCAAGGCACACGATCAGGTCTGATCCATTTTCAAAACCACCGGCCACCGCGTTGGCCGGTATCTCTCCATGGTAGGCCACCCACTGCAACGGTTGTGCGCGCTTGGGTTGTATTTCGAAGTCCACGTTTGTGCCTTCAATCCTTCCCGTGATGCGATCGCCCGACACCTTACCGACCCACACTTCACGAAACTCCCCAATATTCAACAACACCACCTGCTGGCCGTTATTGAAAATTCCTCCATATAATTGCTGCAACCCGGCACCCGGATTATTCAGGTTGCTCTGCCCGGCATCAAAGGTGTGGTTGGCAACATTTGAAATCTGGAGCTCGCCACTACCCACGATGGCCCCTTGTTGAGTCGTTTTCCAGATGAGCGTTTTGCCCTCTTGAAAATAATCACGGGCACTTTGTGCCTGCAGCGTTAAGAGCCCAGCGGTAACCGATAGGAGCAACGCAACCAAAAAAGCATTTCTTTTCATAGGTGTTAGGTGAATGTTTAGGGTATTCAAATATACCATGGTTAGGCCAGTATACAACCCCGCACCCACGATGAAGCAGACGGCCGCGTGCGAACCTTTGCACCCCTGGCCATGCCGTGCAGGACGGAGGCAGTACCAAAAAGAGCAAACCCCATGTTGAGCGGGTAGCGTGAACCACTATCGGACTGTCGCAGCGCGTGCGTCATGGCGAGAAACCGAAGGTGACGAAGCCGTCTCTACGGAAAGTACGTCATGGCGAGGCCTGCTTCAGGCCGAAGCCATCTCTACCGTTTCTCGTAACCACATGCTTTGTTTTCAGCGGGTACCTTGTCAATAGCATTTCGTTTTAAAAGCGAAAGCCTGCCTGAATAACGGGATAGTTCTTGTGCACATTCTGAATAACCTTTACTTTACAAAGTGCGTTTTTAAACCGCGGGTGTATTATTTCCTGTTTTAGCTAAGCCCTCAGAAAATCTTTGCAAAATTTTTGCTGATGGGTAGCTGGACATTGATGCAATGCCATTGGCAAGTTCTACTGGAAATAAAGCCCCTTCAAATTTATGACTTACTAAACTGGGCAGTGTTGCGAGAATCCGGCTTAAGCCGATCAGGTCCGCTGATTCAGGAAATGAAGTACTGTCGTTATATTCTCCCGTAGGTACGTTGAGTACCATGAAAGTACCTGGATCTATCTTCACATACATTTTCTCGCCCCAGTTTGTTCTTTTACCATAAGCGTTAGCGAGATCAGGTGAACGATATACTTCCCTTCTTACGTATTCGTGTGATAAGGGTGCATAGTGTAACTGCTCTTCTCTTTTGTGAGGTGGGGCGTGCATCACTATCGAAGAAAGATGATCGAAGAATGCTCCACTTTTTTCTTGGCCAACGATGTGTATTGGACGCTTTGTATTTTTTGCAAACTCCAGAAAGTTGCGGATGTTTGGAACTAACTTTGAATATTGGCTTCTTAGCGTTAATGGGCCATCTTTAATAAATAATGTTTCTGAAACGATTTTCTTATCAGTGTGATTCCATAGTAGACGAACGGCTGTAAAGAGCATTAAGTGTTCCATGATTAGCATGTATGCTGATGCAACAGAATCTGGTGCACTCTCTTCATCCATATCAAGATGAAAACCAATCATGTCTGTCAGGAAAACTTTTTTTCTGCAATACCTGCAATGAGCTTCTTCGGCATCAAAGGGCAAGCCTTCAATTTCATCATTGCAATGGGGGCATTGAAAAGATGGGCTTTTCTGTTGCATCACACCCCACTTCTGATAGGCAATCCATTTTAATGTTTCGTAGAAAAGACCTCCTTCATCAATGCGCATCGAATCGTTTACAATATTTCTTATCGCATCATAGTTTGTTCCCAATGAGGTCATGACATTTTTCAGTGGAAAAACTGTTGCGTGGAACACTGCACTTTCCTTGAGTACATCTTGAAGCAATAAAGGATGAGGGTTCTCTTTGTCAATTGTATCAAGCCTTGTTTTATCCAACGTGAGCATGGCTGTTTTTACAAAGGACATCTCTTTTGGTGGCTTCCCTGTTGAGGTTATGGTTACGTAAGAGCCATCAACAACCCAAATTCTTTGTAACGGACTAAATTCAGTCGGATCAAAAGGATGCCACATTGTCTGTGATGTATCAGAACTTCTGGGTTTGGATTCTTCAAAGTCCTTAACCAAAGACTTTACCCATTCACTTCCAACTACCGCTAAATGTCCAAGTTTAGAAGCGTTTTCGCCTGGCAATCTTGATCCTTCTGAATATGGCATAGGCTTAAATTATTAAGAGGCAACTGCTTCGAATTTATATGCTTGAATAGGTATTATAAATCGATGGGACATAGTTAACATTCTCATGTATCCCGGAGTTTTTGATTTCAGAATATCGTCTTCAATTCCTTCGAATGCAATTTGGATCCTCGATAAGGCCTTCGTCTCATCCTGACTAGAAAGGTGCCCTACAAAAAAGTTCTCCGTTTGTGCTAACAACTCTTTGTTAATGGTTGAAGGTGATTGAGTCGAGTAGACCATCCCGATGTGAAACTTCGCACCTTCTTTAGCAAAGCGTGCATATACTCCGGTTAGGTCTTTGCTATCTGGAGGGAATAAATTGTGTGCTTCTTCAAAGTAGAGTTGAACGTAATTATTTCCAAGCATATTACTTACAAATTTTTCTTCCTGTTTTGCAAATACAGCACGGGACAGCATGTCTGAAAAGTACCTTCTAATTTGATCCGTTGCATTTCCGAGATCCAGAATCACCGTTAACCCATTATTTAACGATGATAGAATTTCAGCTATAAAATCATTCGCTGACGCAGAATGATAATTGATGTATGCTCTTAAGATTGATGGTCCTGAGCCAGAAGCTGGATTTAGAAAATCTAACAAAGCAATATCATCTGCATCAAATATTGGTTTTGATGAACTGCCGGTACTAATAAGAGCAGCATTGTTTGGATCACCTTTTCTAAAAGCTGATATGACCTCTAATTCAGATACAAGTTCATCAAGTGTTTTAGGTTCTTTTGGTGGGGCAGCTCCGTTGCGGATAGCTTGATACGCTGTAGTTCTTAGTGTGCTATTAAAATGCGGATCGAAGTGTTTGGCATGTTGGCTGTTCAAGCCTTTAGCTTTTAATCTTGCCTCATCAGCTTCAAATCCAGCTTTTTTTAGGATAGCCCAAAACATTTGAATTTTTCGAATTGGGCGCGCGCGCTCACCATCAGGTAAACCAATTATTGATTCAATTGAAGGAAGCTTAACATTTGAAAAGCTTTTTATGTAGTTGGCATTTTTATTATCCTTTTCAAGCATTGATGAAATGATTTCAATGATTGATTCGGGCTGTTCATAAAAATTTAAACGAAGCGGCTTGGATGGTGTTTCAGATCTTCTTGTTAGGGCATACACTTCACATCTTTTTTCGTAAGCCGACCGGATTGATTTGTTACCATCTTGAGGATTGTCATTTGCATACTCTCCGTTAACATCAAAAATCAATTGCCCTACACTGTTATCTGATTTTGTTGCTTCAAGGATCCCTTGTGCAATTAGTTTTACAACATTGGATTTACCAAGCCTGGTTTTTCCAAACATTGCCGTGCGTGCACCTTTAAAATCTTTGATTGAAATTTTTACCGGAATTTTTGAGGCTGCGCCCGAACTTACCAAGCCGCACTCCATTGTTCTAAGTGTGCCAATCTCATATTGGTTCTCTGCCTTCACCATTCCATTCACAATCACTTGGAGGAGCGAGTCATCTGGTGAAAACACCTGATAACGGTGTGCGCTGACTACATTATTAACATCGCCCGAAAATGCCAATTTTTCAACATTCTCCGGATCCGCATAGAACATTCCAAGAACAGAGCAGTTCAATGCACCCCACTGTAATTCGCTTTGGGTCCATACATCCAATTCAGGCATCGATTTCTTATGAAGCTCGAAGTAAGTTTGTTGCACCTGGCTGCTTAACGGTGTAGGTGTTACACCAGTCACTCTTAATAGAGTAAAGTGTAATGGTGTATTTTTGGCATTAATAGGGGTCATAATAAGAAAGGATCCTCGTGGTATTCCACCAACCGAAATCTTATATGGATCACTTGTAATAATCTTGGCTGTGTCATAACCTAGCTCTAACACATAACCAACGAAGCGCATCTTATCAACTTGCTTTGCAGCTTCTACTTTTTGCTCAGTATCTAAAAATAATCTAAGCGCTTCAATAGGATTGCCTTGAACGGATGTATTATTAATTAAAGTATTGAGTGATTGCTTGGCCATATCGTATTAATTATTTTGAAAGTATCACTAACTCTTCGAATTGTTTTCGACTTTCCGATGATCCGGATATTGAAGAATATCTTGAGACAGTCTTTAGCTTAAATCCGTGTCCCCTATATAAATTTCTAATAGAACTGTGGTTAGCGTTGGTGCAGACGATTTTCGCCCCTCTGTCTCTGGCTCTTATTAAAGCTTTTGCAAGACGCTCTTGATCCTGCCATGAAAATAAGTTTTCGTTGTATTTAATGAAGCCGTTATGATTATGTCTAACGGTATAAGGAGGATCTGCAAAAATCAAGTCATTCTTCTCTGCTCTATTAACCAGCAGTTCAAAGTCACTAAAATGTATTGACGCATTCTTAAGAGCCAGCGATACTTTCTCAAAATCATCTGTTTCTAATATAACGGTATCCTTTGTGCCTCTTGGCACATTGAATTCACCATTGACATTTACTCTGTAGATTCCATTAAAGCATGTTCGATTTAGATAAAGCATCCGAGATGCTTGTGTCAAAATCTCTTTTGGATTCTTGCTTCTTACCTCATAGTAATATTTATCAGAGTGCATCCTTTGATGATACTGGAGGCTTCGTTTAATGAATTTCCAATTATTCTTCAAACCCAGATAGACTGATAAAATGTCTGGGTTAATATCACCGATAAGTGCCTGTTTAGGTTGAAGGTGAAAAAACACAGCGCCACTTCCCAGGAAAGGCTCGATGTATCGCTTGAAATCAGTTGGTAATAAATTTGAATGATTCCTTACGAACCACCGCTTTCCGCCAGGCCATTTCAAAAATGGTTCGAGTTTGGTATCAACTGAATTCACCATAGTCTTTGATATTCTGTATCTCTAGAAAAATTAGTTACTCTAAAATTACAGGTTCAAAATATTCCTGTCCCAACGTGTAAGGGATTAACTTTTTATGCTGCATCCTTCCAATGATAATAGCAGGATGTGTAGTGAACTTTTTTGCAAAATTTAGTATGTCAGATTTGCTGAGAGGTGCTGAAGCTAAAATTGCTTCCTCCTCTTCATCCGTTAATGTCCATTTCACAGCAAATTCATCTGCTTCCTTTTCTTTTACCTTGTCTTTATCCGAGTATTCAATTTGTTCTAGGAAAATATCTTTTTTGCCATGCAATAGAATGTGGCCAGCTTCATGGAAGAAGGTAAACCAAAAACTATCATTACGGTTATATCTACCTGTAAGTTGGATCAATGGTGTATCATTTAGCCAGCGCGTAGATCCACTAATTGGTGCCTTATTGATACAGGGCGTGTGAACAACTTTTACGCCTGCTTCTAAACAAATACTTTGTAATTGATCGAAGAAGTCTTCAGGGTGTTTAGCCATTACTGATTTCAGTTCAGGAAGGGCATCTTTAAATTTTTTTTCTGAATACTCCTCTGCTCTTAATTCTGCTGCCTGTAATTCTCCCTTCCGAAGCCATGCAGAAATTGCAAATGGCTCCTTTGTTTGTGCTAATGAAATACGGAAAGCAACTTTTAGCTGCTGATTGAAGTAGTAATCTTCCCAAGCAGAATGGTTGGAGAAACCAAAAAATGCAAGCATCTCCATAGTCTTTTCCTGAATGGTTGACCTCTGGGGCAACCATCCTTTTTTGATCATATCTGCTAATGGAAATTGTTTTGCCCAAGGTGTTGCTTCGTCAATAACGGCTTGACGTTTTTCCCGTGCGATGTATTCATCGTAAGCCCGTTGGTAATTCGTCCAAAAGTGAGCTGGAATCTTAGTAACACTCTCAAACTGGACCGCCATATCTGGGGTGATCGAACTATCTCCTTTTAAGATGGCTGTAATTGTTTTTTCAGGTTTACCAGAGCGAAGAGCAAATTCTTTGGGGCCCATGCCCATCTCCTCTAACTTCTCAGCCAAGGTCTCACCAGGATGTGGCACTGATTGAGGAAAGTATTGGTTTTGTTTGGCCATGGCTACTTCTCTTTATGATAATTCACAATTTCAATAATCTCAACTCCTTTTATCTCCAACCAAATGTACTGACCATGTTCATTTGTAGGAATGGGACGTTCATGGGGAGTGAAAACTAACCTATAGGGTTGGTCTAAATCGCAGGCCCATTGCCCCTTTCTAGTACTCCTTAGCTCATGAAAATTCCCCGGTAACTCTCGCACTTCTTCGAGAGACGTAGCAACGCTAAGTTGAACAAGCCTTTTCTTGATTTTATCGGCCCGAATTTTACCGAATTCCTTTTGCAGTTTCCGGTCGTCATTTGCCAGTTTTTCAAATTTTTTATCCTGAAACGTTAAATTCACTGCAAAGTAGTAATTATTTAATTAACATAAAGTGTAATTTATAAAATATTCCATAATTGGCGAAATCTTGGTTTACCACCACTCTTTTGTGGTCAATCCTTATTTCTCTGTACAATTGATCTTCATGTATTCGTTTGGGGATTTTAAATCTAGTTGGAGGGGGCCTCTACGATGGGTATTTTATCTAAATTTTATTTTCTCCAAAAACCCTTTAGTCTCTTTTCCACTAAGGTTGAACCCAAGACCGACATACCATCCGAATTTAAAACTGTCTTGCACCATCGGGACCTCAGAGGGAATCGAACTATTATCTGCAAACTTTGTGCCCTCACTATAACCATCTGCGTTACGTAAGATAGCTCCAAAAGCAATTCCGCCAGAAAATGATATGCGTTCCCGTCTTCCGATAATCAGAGTCGGCCCAGCATATAATCGAAAACGAATGTCGCTGCTTAAACCAAAACCAAGGGCAAAACCGGGCTTAAAATTAAGACTTGATCTCTTATACGCATTTAACATAAGATTAATAGAAGGGGTTACGTTACCGGTATTGGGACTGACTTTCACCCTCACAGAGTCAAAGCTTTGCATACCCTGAACTATAGAAAATTTTTGAAAATAGTATCGAGGATCAGCTAAATTAAAATCAAGGACAAGACCCGTACTAACATCTAACTTCAGCCCTTCATTTACTAGTAGGGAAATATCAAGATTATATGGGAGTGTAGCTAAAGGTACGCCCGCACTTGAGTTAGGTTTTATTTCAATACGATATTTGATAAAATCTGCGTTTTCAGCAATAGAAAGTGTCTGATAATTTACTTCAAATTTTTCTTTTTTTATCAAACCTAGAATATGGGTAATCTGAGATGTAAGTTTATTGTGATCAAATTGTGTGAACTCCTCTGTGAAAGAGCTAACATCTTTTTGGGCAAGACGGTAACTAAGCTCGTTTGCACTGTCAAGTTCAATAACTTGATCAAGAAGCTGGTGCAATTCATCGCAGCTCTGTAGGATTTTATTTCTTGTTTTACAATACTCCTGCACTAACTCATTTTTATCTTGAAATCCTATTTGTGCAATAAGTAGTTCAGTCTGTGCTTTAATCGAATCATACGTGTTTTCCGCTATTTGAACAGAATTTACGAGTTGATTGTGAAGGAAAATAAATTTATTTATATGGGTAACCAACGAACGAATATTACGAATGGAGTCAACAATTGCTCTATTCACTTTGAGTTTATCCATTGGTTTGCGTCTTAATTTCTTTTGTATTTTATCCATTTCTAAGCCAATATCAAGTGTGCTCAAGCCCAGTTTTGTAATTTCAACTCTTTTAGAAGCGATAGTCTTCTCAAGATTTCCGAGTTCGATTTTTCTCTGACTAATTTCAAATTGCTGAGAGAGTTTAGAGCTTTCAAAGTTTTCATCAACCAACATTGAGGTCGGATCTAGCTTATTTTTGAAGGCGAATTCAGCCCTAGCTATCTCATTAACTCTTTCTTGTCTGTATGTCTCTAACATGTTTAGTTTTCCTTCTGCCTCTTGGGCTCTGGTGAGCTTTGATATTAATTCTTTTAACGTAATCGAATCTTCATCGACAGTTCCGTTAGTAAGTTTAATCGCACTTATGGTAAATTCTTTGATAGTGGGTATATCCAGTTTTAAGCTACTAGACTGAGTAACCTCTAGTAATTTTTCGTTGCTTATTTGATCACCTTGTAGCTCAAACAAATCAACCGAGTGGATAAATGGATTAATGTTTTTGATCCGTATACTAATGCCATCCATTTCGTGGATTTCATATGGAGGATTACTTAATGTATCTGAGTGATATGGTTCAGCAATAAAACGCTTTGTCTTAAAATCAAACACTATGTCTTTGATATTTCGACCATATCTTCTATAAATTGGCTTCTCAATCCGTGTGGTCTTACGCAAATTCTTAATCTGAATCTTCTTTAATTCGCGCTTGTAACTTAACCCACCTTCAATTTCGCTAACTTCTTGTGCATACATTAGATTTGATATAAGCAGAGAGAATAAGAAATAGAGATACTTCATATTATTAATTTTATTCGCCTACTCTTCATCGGATTTTCGGCTTCCTCCGTTTTTATAAAATCTTATTCTTGTTTTCAGATCATCACTTTATCCCACCGGAAGGCCGGGCCGATGTCCCACTTATCCGTAGCACGGAAGTTGACATGGCTCATGATGCACTTATGAGCGGTCGGCTGTGGTATAAATTGATAGCGCAGCGGCTCCGGTAAAAAGGTTGGAGCGATGGCGGGATATTTGGCCAACAGCAAACGCAATAGTTTGGAGAGGCTGGCATACTGCACTTCTGTAAACGTGGCATAATAGCTTTCGCCCCGGTAGGGGGTAGGCAGTTTGGTATAGAAACTGGTTTCATCTGTGCGGCAATACACATCGCGGTTGCTATAGGAAGTCACCAGGTTGGTACCGCTTTTCCGCAGCCACGCAATGTTGCTGAGTTCGATGCCGATGGAGCGTTTGCTCATCTCGGTGTTGCCACCCGAGGCGCCCGGCCCGAGGTGATAGGACCACCAGGCATCGTCCCACAATTGATAGATCGCTCCCCCGCGACCGATCACATAGGCCACAGACACCGTTTCATTGGGGTCTGTGAGTTTTGCGATATCGCCCTTGAGGTAGCCGGCCGTAAAATGAAGCACGATGCGCTCCTTGGGAAACTTCTCTTTAAAATAAAACGAGTCGTTGTTATTCTCGCGTACACAACTCACGATCTTCACCGTCTCGGTGCTGCCGGGAATCGGGACGTTGATGATCTTCAGTTTGAATTTTTTTCCCTGGCCGTCTATGCCAGAGGTGATAAAGGATTGCTCATGGGCGGGGATGCTGGTGGCTTTCATGATAAAATAGATTAAAGGGTATAGGCAGCGTGGACATTACGGTTGGGTCACATTTTCGGGTTGATAGTCGTTTACTTCTTTCATGCGCTCAAACACGGTGGGGTGAATGATGCCATCGGAGATGGTTCGTGGTTCTCCTTTGGTCAGGGCAAACACACCTTTGCGGGAGTTGTACAAGGTTCCGCGGATGTTGGGTTTTACTTCGTGTTGGATCCGCAGCTTGTCGAACCCCAGACCGGTGGCGGTGGCTTTCTCCAACATCCAGAGCAAGGCGATGTCCGACAGCCCTTCGTCTACATACCCACCGCCTACATTGGAGTGCACTCCGGCAAACCACTGCTGCTCCAACACTTGTTCAAACGCGCGATGCGTAGGGTTCGGACTTTTCTGCCACAACGTGGGTTTGAAGTTGGCGCGCTGCTCATCTACCGACACGGCATGGTAGGCATGCTCGATGATGCTGCTGAGCGTGGTGTCATAGAAGGCATACTTCTTTTTGTTGATCCACTGAAAGGCGTTGAGGGGGATGCCCAGGGCGCCCACCGTATCCCACACTCCGATAAACTTGATGCTGGCTACGTCATAACTATTCTCCTGTCGGAATTTCTTTGCCTTGTCCGATTCCGGTCCGGCTTCGCGATCGCGGTACAGCGCATAGGCCTCGGCAATCAGGTTGAGGTTGCTCTTTTTCAGAATGCCACATTTACGGATGAGTCCACCGAGGCTGCGGGCGGTATAGGCGCCCCGGCTAAAGCCAAAGAGATAGATTTCATCCTGAAAGCCGGTACCTTGTTCGTAGTTCCAGACGATGAATTGGTAGATGTCGATGATGTTCTGATCAATGCCTTTGCCGGTGGCTCCGTGCAGCATGCGGGTGAACAGATTTCCCTCCGAGCCGACCCCCTGGTCGTAATGTTTGATCTGAATCACACCTGTTTCATCGCGTGGCAGGATGTAGTCAAAGATTTTTTGCACGTTGGTGCGGATGGGCTTGCCGCCCTCGGTTTTGTTGGGCTCGTTCCAGGTGCCATCGCTGCAGGTGATGATGCGTTTCATGAAACAGGTGAAGGAAGTTTATACACTGCCATAGGTTTAATGAAGTTTATTCAGGTTTAATGAAGATGGGTCTGGACTTTACAAAATCGGTTAAATGATGATTGGCTTTATTGATTCTTTCCATCGCCATTCTCCGGGTTTGAAGGGAAGAGGTGTCAGCTTTGATGGTAGCGAGTTGCTCCACAATAACATTCTTTACAGTTTGAATGCTATCGCCTGTAGAAGCTTCTGAGGGGGTGTAACTTTTTGCTATCGAATCCAGAACGTTAACATAAGACTCTACTTGTTTGGTTTGATTCTGATTCAAGGTCGCACTAGAAACGGTGTCAATGAACAGATCAAAGGCATTTACTTTTTGAGTGATTTGTAATTCTTTTGTTGTCAACGCAAGTTCTTGTTTGAGACTTCCGTTTTTACTAATGGAGGGCAAACTGATCACACCTACCACGACAACACTGATGAGATTAATCCCCATAAAATAACGGATGGTGGATAAGATGCCTGCCCGCGGTTCACCGGGTCTTCCCTGTTCTTTAAAGATTAACAGAAAAGCAAGAAGGATTAAAAGAAATCCAAAGCCGGAAATTCCTAAGCTGAGAATTTGTACAAAGTCAAGATTTTCTAGTATTTCCATATAACTGCGTAGTTGATCCTGTTAAAAGTTTCGTTTCAAAAACTCCATCGCATTCAAATGCATCACGCGGCTCACAATTTCTTCCGGGTCAACGGTGTTGCCGGTGCGCAGCTTCTTGCCCTCGCCTTGCATATAGTTATAGGCGTGCATGAGCAAGTAGTCGTCTAAAAACTGCAAGTCTTCGTGCGTCCAGTAGCCGTTGATCGGATCGACAATGCCATCATAGTCCGAACCGATGGCCTGAATGCTCCACGGATAGGCGCCCGCCTCGGCCAATACTTCTGCGATGTGTTGAATCTGATTCCAGATCAGTTTAGACCGGTGAAAGAGAATTTTTCTGCGTTCCAGTCGACCACGAGCCTGGCGCAGTGCTTCCCGGCTTCCGGCCCTGCGTTCGTCCACTTGCAAACCAAAAATACCCTGACTCATGGCGATGCGGATCAGCTCATCGTCATAGAAATTGATGCTCACCGGATTCAATAAATGCCCGGTGCTTTTATTGTTGATTCGTTTGGTTTCATCGGAATACATTCCGTTGGCGGCTCCATGACTCACAATCAGGGGAACATCGTCCAACTGATGGTCTTTCAGATAGTTCATGTATTCTTTGCGGCTGCGCGGGCTCATGTGTTTGAGATCAACCAATATGCGCGCGCCATTGTGTGTGGAAAGCATGGACTCGATGACATCCCATCCCAATTGGGTAAATCCTTCATTCATCTTGTACGTTTGATCCATCACCCGCGCCATAAAGCCGCTGAGGCTGGGAGCGTGGCCGCACAGCTCATTATAAAAGTGATGAGCCACGGTGATGAAGAACGGAGGATGGGGCCATTGTTTGATCTTGTCCAGATTGTCCAACACCTCTTTCCGCTGGGCCGGTTTGTTTTGGGGATCCAGTCCGCAGTTGAGCACATGCGCGCCTTCAATGCTCAAGAAGATGGCGATGGTTTCCACGTCCGGCAGGGGATTGGAAGCCAGCGTTTCCAGTTCCAGAAAATTTTTAACCAGCACATACCGTGCTTTTTTATTGTCGATGGTGACCACCTGCCCGTTGAGTTGGCGGTAGAAATCATATTCATCTTGCAGATCGGCAAAATAGTCGCCCATGGTTTGCAGATGATTGACCCGATGAAATCCCAACCCGGTGGCGAGGTTGACAGCCGAATCGGAAAGTACGCCCGAACCAAAATTGTTATTGACAAATCCTTTTTCAATCGGGTACAGCGAAGCGGAGATCACTTTGACCTGACCGTAGAGCGAAGATGTTAAATCAGACTGCCGGAACTTGGTCAGACCAAAAACATAATTGAAAAGTTTATCGCTTACGCTGGGCGGATCGTAATACCAGATACTTGAACGATCGCTGGTGTCTAACGTATTCTGGCGAGCCAGGGTGGGGTTATCAAAACTGCGGCCATAGGGCTTCATGGCCGGATGGCAGTGCAGATCAACGATGATGTTTTGCATATTCATAGCGTATTAGAATCCAAGAAAGGTGAGTATCTCCTGCTTGCGTTGATGATAGATTTGTTTGGCGTAGTCGTGCATGGCCTTCAGGAGTTCGGGGTCTTTTACATCTAACCCTAAAATTTGGTCGCGAAGAGTATCGGGGGCTTCGGCATGATCAAACTCCAGCTGAATGCGTTTGTAGTCGGGTTTGTTAACCACCTGCCGCACATAATAATCGGCTGCCTGCACGTTTGATTCGGTTAATAAATCGGGGAGGTATTTCACCCATTGCAGATTTCCCCAATCGCCTTTTTTCACCTTGGCGGGATCAATGAAGTTTTTGTTGGAGGTGCCACATCCCAGAGACAACACCCGCAGATCATGCGGATCTTTTCCCAATCCTTTTTTGAGCCCATCCGGATAGCGATACGTGGGCTCTTCGGCTTCTTCCTGTTTATTGATGGCAAAGGCAACAGCCGCCATGGCGGGATGGTTCATGGCTACACCTCCATCAATATACTTTTGCTGATAGATGGGGAAGTAGGTCGGTCCGGCCGAGGTGCGCAGGGCAATGTCCACCAGCTTTTCATCTCTGTGTTTGAGAAAACTGGAGTTGTAAACCACGGGTCGGAAGTTGACCGTTTTCCCTTGGTCTTGCGGGCTTAGATCAAAGGAGGCCACCATCAAAACTTTATCCGGATGGCGCGCGTGTACCTCGCCCAGTGTTGTGCGGCCAAACTCGCGTTCAAGGATTTTTTTGAGTTTGTTGTTGGAATAATCCGCGCCTATGTTTTTACCAAAGCCATCGCGGAGGTCGTCCCAGCCGGTGTCATGAAAAATGCTTTTGGATTCGTTGAGATAGAGATTGACCAACGTAGCCGGGTCTTTGCCAGCGGCCAGACCAATCCCAATGATGCCTCCTGTGGAAGTGCCGGCTACCAGATCAAAAAGTTCCATGGGATGTTTCTGAACGTCTTTGGCGATACAATCGAGAATGGTAGCGGGGATTACCCCTCGGGTACCTCCGCCATCCAGGGATAGAATTTTAAATGAGGGCATCGTTTATTTTTTTTCGGTGGTTGATTCGGTCTTGGGTCTATTCCCTGCGCTTCGCAGGTTGACGAGTTTGTTGAGCATCTCAAACCAGAAGGGGGCTCCCACCACTGCGGCCAAGGCGGTGAGCAACAGTCCGATGATTTTCGTCACGATCCCCAGAGGCGAGAGCGTGGGTTGTTGTTCCCACCCCAGAGGCAATTGTGTTTTCTCCAGTTGTTGTTGAATGGTTTTCAGTTCGGCCAGAGATTGCTGAATGTCCGATGACGGAGCCGTTGAATCAGGGGGTACCACTTCGCCTTGTTGGATGATGGTTGAAACGCGATCGGCTAACGCGCTGGCCTGGGAAGGATGATCGTATAAATAACGAATGATGGCGATCGTATCCACATTCAGAATGCTGACAAGGACGATGGCTGCCAGCAGAATGATTCGTTGGGAGAGTTTTTTATAGGTGCCGCTGATTCGCTCCATCGCCTGGTTAAACCAGGATTCGATAGATTGCCGTACGGCTGTCAACTGGCCATTGGACTCTTCGAGTGATTGTAACAGTTTTTGTTTGAGATCGTCCGATAAATGAGAGGTGTGTTGAATGGCTTCGCGCAGGGAAGAAGCGGAGTAAGGTCGGGTATCGGTGCGATGAACCAGATCGAGCAACACATGTGAAAAAACATCTGGCGGGAGGTAAGAGGCCATTCTATCCTTGGCGGTAAGGCCATCGATTAATGTATGATTCAGCAGTTGTTTGCCAAAGTCGTTCTGGTGAAAGGTGTCTTTGATCCAACGGTTGAGATTGCGGGCCCGCAGGTTGAAAGCGTGGGCCATCAGCTCCTGAAAAGTGGAGCAAAACAATCCCATCAGAAAGTAGATAAAGATCAAGCCGATGACCAGATCAAGGATCGCCAGGTAATTCATTGCATAAAGGGGTTGATCAGAAGAAATTCAGCATATCCACTATCCTGCAAAAGGATAGCTGTTACCGTACATGAAATCGTTGACAAGACGAATGGTAATTGCATAGCCTGACGTAGTTATAACCCTGTTGACAACCACTTCGACCACTTACTTACTCACCCGGTCAACGAGCGATTAAATCTATCAAACGGAAAGGAAAGTCACTTTTACCAGATGGTGTCCTAGGCGGTATTACCCAAAGTAGCTGATCGGCTGTACAGTGTCTGATTTCGACCACTGAAATGGCAGGAATCGGGTGCTGGAAGAAGACTTGCGAGGCTGCGAAGCCACGTCAGTCAGGGTATTCATTAACGTAAGTGTGTTGGCCATGGTGCATCGCTTGAGCTGGCTGGCCAGTGATATGTGACGGTTGTCAAACGTATTGGCCAAAATGATGGCCGGGGTGTACTTGTTGGCCGGATAGTGGCGCATGGTTCGCACAATTTCAAAGCCAGTAACCACTGGCAGCTCCATGCTACATAAAATGAGATCAAATGCTTCAGCCTGAACCCTAAAGATGGCCTCTAAGCCGTGATCTAAAGTCTCCACCTTAGCCACAAACTTTTCCCGTATCATTTGTTCCGTTTCTATGCACACCTGAGCGTGCCAATGTGCTACCAGTACTTTCAACCCTATGAATCTTAAATATTGAACCTGCAAATTGGGTGATATTCAAGAACTGTTAATTGGAAAGGGATAGCGGGATATGGTCAGTACGCCATTTTTGGGGATAATTTTGCTGATTATGGGTATTTTTCCAGATGAAGGGCTGAGGTTTTTGCTAATTTCCTGTCATTTACTCACGATAATTGCGGCCAGAATCACGAAAACTTGCTACCCCAAAAAGTAAAAATTCAGGTGATAATTCCCTTCTGAAAGGCCCATTTGATTAATCCGATGGTCCCATTCACCTTTAGTTTTTGTTGCAGGTTGTGTTTGTGCCGGTGAATGGTGTGCTCCGAAACGTTTAGCCGGGTAGCAATTTCTTTTTGTGGGATATCGTCATACAGGAGCCGAAGGATTTCAATTTCGCGTTCGCTGATTTCAAAGTCGGCCAGGGCTTGTTGCAGTTTTCGGTTTTGGACATATGCCCTGCGCATGGCAGAAACGATCAGATCGTTGTGATAAAAGTCCCGATCCACCACTGCGGAGATGGCATTTTCCAGTTCTTGCGGATCGGTGCTTTTGAGAAGAAAGGAGTGAACACCGGTATCCAGGAGATGCTTGAGATAGGATTCACTGTCATGCATGGTGAGGGTAATGATTTTAACATCCGGAAAGTCCCTGACCAGCATGCGGGCCGTATCCATGCCATTGAGGACCGGCATCTCAATGTCCAATAAGACTACATCTACCCGGTGTTTGGCTACCTGTTCCAGGCATTGTTTGCCATTTTCGGCTTCGTAGATTTCACCCACTCGCGGAAACGTGGCCAGGAGACGAGTCATGGCTTTCCGGAAAAGCTGATGATCATCGGTGAGGCAAACAGAAATCGGTTTATCCATGAATGAGCGGTAATTGAATAACAACCTTGGTTCCCGAAGGTTGATGGGGTAGAAAATGAATGCGAGCCTTCAGGAGTTCCGCCCGTGTTTGTAGATTGAAAAGACCCAAGCCTCCGGTTTTCTCACCTTCGTTAAGTTTCATCCCTACCCCATCATCGGTAATGCTCAACTCCAGCCGGTCACTCCAATAGTCCAGTCGCACATGAATCCACGAAGCACGGGCATGTTTTAGCGCATTGGACACGGCTTCTTGCGCCATTCTAAAGAGGAGTAGCTGTTGTTGAGGATCAAGCGAACTTTCCGTGCCGGAGGTGTGCATGGTGATCGCCACCGGGCTTCTTTTGGTCAATCGGGTGGCCAGATCGGAGAGGGCTGCCGCCAGCCCAAAACGCTGAAGGGAGGCAGGCATTAAATCAAAAGCGGCATCGCGCACCGTTTGATGGGTTTCATGCACGGCCTGACTGATGTCCTGGACCACATCGGTGGCAATCTGGTTTCCCAGCGACTGCACGTTGGTGAGGATGGATTGCACCATGACGCCCACCCCATCGTGAAGTTCCTTGGATATGCGTGTACGTTCCTGTTCCTGCGCTTCCATTTCTTTGCGGAGCATCTCCCGCTGGTGAGTGACCTCCATTTGCTGCTGCCGGAGCTTTTGCTCCAGCATCTTTTTTTGGTAGTAGGAGACAAACAAGATGATGGCAATGGCCATCAGGATCATGCCGGATGTACCAATGATGATTAAGAAAGTAGCATTGCTGTCGGTGGTCATATCCAGGCACCAAGATATTATCCGTACGATCAGAAACAGCGGGAAAAGTAAAAAATATGCTAGGCTACATCTGTTTTGCGCGAGTTATCATGTATGATGCCCCAGCCGATCAGAAGAAAAGATAAAGATCTCAGGCAATTCTTAAAGGACCAGACATAGAGAAACTCATTTTGCATCAAAACAATCATATACTCGGTGACCACATATGTAACAAACGCCCCGGCAGAGTAAATAAGAATGGCTGTAGCCATCCAAAACATAGGGTATTGTGTCAGGTTTTGGGTAGGCATGTTGTGAAGCAACGAATAGAAATAAAAAATAGAAGTCCCCATTAATAGGACATTACCAAGAGCTAACGTGTTGGAATTAATGGTACTAAGCGGCTGAAGAAACACAGCGTTTAATGCCCCCAATACCCAGAACAAGATCGTGACGATGGCGAGGTTGCGTGTGATTTTTTTTGAATCAAAGGCGATGGCAAAAATGGCGAGAAGAAAAGCCACCTCAATAAAAGTGAATAAGTTTCCGGTAACATTATTTCCGTTTTTGATAACTTTTAATGAAAATATATAAACGACCAGGAAATGAGCTGCGCTGCAGGAAATCAAATACCAGGCTGTAACGCGGCTTATGCGAGAGATTTTTTTCCACCGAAAGAGAGCAAGAAGAAACAGAGCTACCGGCAGGTAGCCCTGTATCGTAGACAATAACAAAAATGTCGAAAGACTCATTAGTCATTCGGATCACAAACCGGAGGGCAAGGGGGGCCGAGATCCAGGATGATCATACTTCCATCGTCTGGATCATCACCTTTGGGCCAAATGTTAGAACCATCGGCACGTGCGCCCACTAGCACCAATTGATTTTTATCACCATCCCCTTCTGTGATGTAAATCCGGATACCCACACATCCGGGTTGTTTTAAAATAGCGTTCAGATGATCGCACCCGTAAAATTGCGCCCACACCTGATCGGGATTTTTGCCTTTGTAAGCATCGATCCATCGTTTTGCATCTTTCTTACTGATGGCCTTGCCATCGGTAGGCTTTAACTGGTCTGCCATATCTATAGAATTTGTTGTTTGACAAGGGTAATATATCTCTTTTTGAGGAAAGTTTATATCACCCGATATTTTTAAAACTTACTTTTGGAAAATGAAATCAACCTCCAAACTCACACAAAGTGTACACGTAGGCTCCCCAGGTGATTCTGTTTATGGCGGAGTGGTCACTCCGATTTATCCTTCGGCCGCCTACGACTATGAAAATCTGGTGCGGTACCCGCGCTACTACAACACCCCTAATCAACTGGCCGTAGCTCAAAAGATGGCGGCCCTTGAAAACGGGGAAGAGGCATTGGTCTTCAGCAGTGGAATGGCGGCCATCATGACCAGCATGATGGCGATGCTTCGCGCAGGGGATCATATTCTCTTTCAAAACGAATTATACGGAGGCACGCATCATGCAGCCCTGAACGAACTAAACCGGTATGGAATCAGCTACGACATGGTGGATGCGGCCGATCCCAAAAACTTTGAACGAGCCATTCAAAAAAACACCAAGGTGATTTACATTGAAACGCCCTCCAACCCATTGTTACGCATTACCGATATTGCGGCCGTGGCGCGCATGGCCCAAAAGCATGGCCTGGTTACCATGATTGATAATACGTTTGCTTCGCCTGTGAATCAAAATCCAATTGATCTGGGGATTGATATTGTCACCCATAGCGGCACAAAATACATCGGAGGGCATAGCGACTTGTGTTGTGGAGTGGCGGTCACCTCTAAAAAACTGATGGAGCAGATCAAAGCCAGTGCGTTGCACTTTGGCGGTAGCCTGGAAGCTCAAACCTGTTGGCTGGTGGAGCGCAGTTTAAAGACCATCGTCCTGCGGGTGCAACAGCAAAATAAAAATGCGATGGCGATTGCCCGCTTTCTGGAAGCTGAACCAAAAGTTGGGAAAGTCTTTTATCCCGGATTAAAAAATCATCCCGGTCATTCCATTGCTAAACGCCAGATGCCGGGCGGCTTTGGGGGCATGCTTTCTTTCGAATTAAAAAAAGATCCGGCTGTCTTTCTCCGGAAGCTTACGTTTATCAAAAAAGCCATTAGCCTGGGAGGGGTAGAATCAACGATGACGGAACCCGTTAAAACATCCCATGCAAAAATGTCTGAAGCCGAACGCAAGCGTCAGGGAATCAGCTCGCGTCTGGTGCGCTTCTCGGTGGGCATTGAAGAGACAGACGACTTGATTAATGATATCAAACAAGCACTTTAAAAAAGAAACCACGCCACCACCAAGGTAAAGAGGACGTTAAACACCTGGGCCAGAATAAACACCCAGGCTGGTTTCCCCTGATCCAGTGTAAAAATATCTGAAACACGTGTTTCCAGTCCAATGCAAACAAAGGCGAGTGCAAACCAGAATGTTTGAGTTGCTTTGACCGGTGCTTTGAGCGCACTGCCCACGTCAGCCGGAAGGAGAAAAGAAAAGATCACAGAGGCCACGACAAAGCCCAGCACAAACTTTGGAAATCGTTGCCAGATCATTCGAACGGAAGGCTTTTCCGAAGACGCATGATGGGTGTAGCTCCAATACAAGGAGATGCCAAAGGCGGCAAGCCCTAAAAGCACATTCTGTGAAAACTTAACAACGGTGGCATAGGTCAGTGCTTCTTCTCCTAACAGATTTCCGGCTGCGACCACCGCTCCGGTCGTATCAATGGTTCCGCCCAACCAGGCACCGGCTTCTGAAGGGGTAAGGTTCATTGCCTGTGCCGCGTATGGCATGGCGATCATCATGGGAATAGCAGTAATCAACACCAGAGAGATAACATAGGAAAGTTTTTTGCCATCCCCCTGAATGGCTCCGGAGGTGGCAATGGCTGCTGACACACCGCAAATAGACACCGCACTGGCCAGCAGGGTGCGCATCTCCTGATCCAATCCAAACTGCTTCCCCAACCAAAAACAGAATTGCCACACCACCACTACCACCACCAGCGATTGAACAAGTCCCCACGCCCCGGCTTGCATCACATCTCCAAAGACGATGGTGGTGCCCATGAGGACCAATCCTATTTTGATATAAAGTTCTGTTTGCACCAACGACTTCAATACCGATGGCACCCGAAGAACATTGGAGATAAACAATCCAACCAGCAGGCTAAACAAAACAATCTCAAGTCCAAGATTTTTTGCCCAGGAGAGCGAGGTGATCAGGTGGGCTGCCACCACCAAAACAAACAACAGAAGATATCCGGGAAGGATACGAACCGTCAGTCGATCTCCTTTCAGAAACATGGCCAGCAAGACGATGGCCAGTGAAAACAAAAACAAATAGAGCCATGAGACGGAAGGGCTGTTGGTTAAGACGGGAACCCACCCCCACCAGGCAAACACCACTATGAGTGTAGCGGTGCATACGGCCGTCCAGTCTTCCGTCAACTTGATCATAAACTCATATGAGGGTAGGCGGTCATCCAGGAACCGATACTAGCGTTTTTTCTTTTCGCCCGCCAGATCGGAAAACAAACTATTAAAGATGGATAAGATGAGGCTAAAGGCCAATGCCCACCAAAACCCTTTCACATCAAAACCGGGCACAAAATAATCCACCAGCAAAATGATGATGGCATTAATGACTAACAGGAAAAGTCCCAGCGTGACAACAGTTAATGGGATTGTAAATAAAATCAAGATCGGCTTGACCAATACATTGGCAAGGGCCAATACAGCAGCTACCAGTAATGCATATCCATAGTGCTCCACATAGACGCCACTTGGCAGCAGGTAGCCGGTTAACAACACGGCTAACCCATTTAATAAGAACCGAACAAGACCATTCATATCACGTACTATTTAGAGGACATATACATATAATCAACGGTTACGTTTAGCATGGCTTTTAATCCGGTAAGCATGCCACGCTCATCAATCATAAAGTCGGGGGTGTGATGAGCCGGAACCTTGTTGGGGTCCTGGTCGGGGGGCATGGCGCCTACAAAGAAGAAGAAGCCGGGTACTTTTTTCTGATAGAAAGCAAAATCTTCCGCCCCCGTTACCGCATTGATGCGAATCACATTGGGTTCTCCGGCAGCTTTGCGCAGGCTGTTAACCATTTTTTCGGTGAGAGCGACATCATTAAATGTCACAGGGGTTCGTTTTTGAATGCTTACTTCGGCCGTGGCACCGGCACTCTCGGCAATGTTGGTGGCCGTCAGGCGGATTTTTTCATGGATTTTATCTTGCATCTCTTCATCCAGCGTGCGGATGGTTCCAGCCAGCAATGCTTCCTCCGGAATGATGTTTTCGCGAACACCTGCCTGAAACCGACCTACGGTAATCACTGCAGCTTCTTTGGTTAACTCCGTCTGACGGCTGACGATGGTTTGAAGTCCCATAACGATCTGTGAACCGACTACAATGGGATCGATGCCCATCCAGGGAGCTGCCCCGTGTGACTGACGGCCTTTTACTTTGATGGAAAACCAGTCGGAAGCGGCCATCATTCCAGCGGGTCGGTAGGTGATTCGTCCTAACGGTGAGATGGATTGAATATGCATGCCAAAGATCACATCCACTTTTGGATTGTCCAGCCATCCTTCTTTTACCACCAGGTCGGCACCACCTTCTTCCCCGGCTGGCGCGCCTTCCTCTGCGGGTTGGAAGATAAACTTAATCATCCCTTTAAGATCACTCTTGTTAGCGGTAAGTATTTCTGCCACGGCCATGAGCACAGCGGTATGCGTATCATGTCCGCACGCATGCATGATCCCGGTTTCCTGTCCGTTAAAAACGGTTTTCTCCTGGCTGGCAAACGGAAGACTGTTGCGCTCCGTCACAGGCAATGCATCAATGTCTGCCCGAAGGGCAATGACCGGACCAGGCTTCCCGGTTCGCAACAGCGCCACCACTCCTGTTTTGGCAATGGGGTGTTGCACTTCGAGCCCCAGTTTTTTTAAATGTTCGGCAATGTAGATTCCGGTTTTTACTTCGCGGTTGGAAAGTTCGGGGTACTGATGAAAATGCCTCCTCCATTCAATGACTTTTTTTTCGATGGCAACAGCTTGTTGCTCCAGTTTAGTGGTGAGTTTAGCGTTCGTTTGGGCATGGGCGCAGGTGGCCAGAAAGAGCAAGAGAAGGGAGATGATTCTCATGTGTTTTTTATTTAATTTCCTTAAACTTACCTAAAACCAATAGTAAACACTAACCCCCTTTTTTATGGAAAACTACGATCGTGGCACCACCGGTATCATGACAGGGGCATTGGAATTTTTATACTTGGTTTTGGGAGTGCCAAATACATCGGCCCGGTTAGGTCATAGCGAAAGCTAATTCAGAAATAGGAGTAAGGCGTCACGTCATCATATGGTGTTTGACGCCTTATTTTTTACACTTATTTCTGATACATATAATCAGTGGTGAGCGTCATCAATGCTTTGACACCAGTGATCAGCGCCTTTTCGTCTATCATAAAATCGGCAGTATGATGGGTAGGCTGTTTAGACAAATTCAATTCTGCCGGATAGGCTCCTAAAAAGAAAAAGAATCCGGGCACTTTCTTTTGAAAAAAAGAAAAGTCTTCCGCCATGGTCACAGGCGAAATTACTTCGACCCGATCAGCTCCTACCGTACGCACCAGACTGGGGGCCATCTGCTCGGTTAAACGGGGGTCATTATATGTGGCCGGATACATGACCAGGATATCTACCTCGGCTTTGGCTCCCGCACTTTCAGCAATGTTGGTGGCGGTGCGTCTGATGTTTTCATGAATGCGTTTTTGACTTTCATCATCAAAGGTGCGAATGGTGCCTTCCAACCGGGCTTCTTCCGGAATGATATTTCTGCGAATGCCTGCATGCATACTTCCGATGGTGATCACGGCCGCGCCCTTGGTCAGTTCAGTTTGCCGGCTGACGATGGTCTGCAATCCGCTGATCACCTGACTGGACACGACAATGGGATCTACACTATCCCAGGGTGTAGCCCCATGGGCGCCTTTGCCCATGATGCGAATATTGACCCCATCCACGGAGGCCATCAATCCTTCCGGACGATAACATAGTTTACCAGACGGAAGCAAGGATTGAATGTGTAAACCAAACACCACATCTACTTTTGGGTTCTCCAACACACCTTCTTTAATCATCAGGTAGGCTCCTCCTTCTTCGCCTTCCGGAGCGCCCTCTTCAGCGGGTTGAAATAAAAATTTAACAGTTCCTTTTAGGGAGCTTTTGTTTTTGGATAACACGTCCGCCACAATCATGAGGATGGCCATATGCCCATCGTGGCCACAGGCATGCATGACACCTGTTTCCTGATTACCGAAAATGGTTTTTTCTTTGGACGCAAAAGAAAGGGCATTGCGTTCCGTAATGGGCAAAGCGTCCATGTCCGCCCGAAGCGCAACCACCGGGCCTGGCTGACCACCCCGGAGGATGGCAACAATACCGGTTTTGGCAACCGGATGTTGTACTTCTAATCCAAGCTTTTTCAAATAGTCAACAATGTAAGCGCTTGTCTTAAACTCACGGTTAGATAGTTCAGGGTACGCATGAAAGTGTCTGCGCAAGGCAATCAATTCAGGTTCGAGTCTCCGTGCGTGTTCATCCAGACGGGCTTTGAGCGCGACAGGTGTTTGAGCATGGCTGGCAGAAACCAGCAGGAGTAATGCAATCTGTAGTATTTTCATAGGATAAGGTCGAAAATTAACCTTATTTAAGGATTAACACAGGATAGTTAACAATGATCGGAAGAAAGCGCTGCTAGTTTTGTTTAAAAAGCGCATGAAAAAGTATATTTTAACTTTTGTATCAGTCTCTTTTTTTTACTCTTGCCTGTCGGCTCAGTCAGCCACTGAGAAGCTAGCCGCTCTGATCCGGAAGAAGCTGGGTGAGCACTGTATGATTAAAGATCCCCAGGGGAATCCTGTTACGTTTGAACAGGCCGCTGACCAAATCATTATCTCTTCGCTCTCCGGCAAGAGGGTCAAGTATGACCCGGTGAAAGTGTTGGAAGGTTCTTCGAAAGAAGTAATCATCCGTTTCGTAGATCCATCCTCGGTTAAACCCCTGCTGGATGAGATAGATTTTTCAAATACTACTCTTGGATTTTATAGCCAAGACAAACAAAAAATAGGGAGAGATGAGTTTAAAAGCATCCTGCTCTCCAACAAAGAACTTGAAGCAGCCGTCTTTCAGGCAAACGAAGGTAAAGTGACAGATTTTTACATCATCCCCAAAAGCAAACCTCAGGCTGTTCAACTTGTTACCCAAGGTGGGAATGCACCGACTGTTTCCACTGACTATGTGAATAAAGATTCGGAATCCGTTTTATCGGCAGGATCAGATATGCCTGAGTTTAAGATGACTGATATTCACGGCAAAAAATGGAATTCCAGAGAATTGAAAGATAAAGTTGTCGTTCTTAATTTTTGGTTTGTCGAATGTCCTCCTTGCGTCTCCGAAATGCCGGGACTTAATCGATTAGTCGATACTTATAAAGACAACGATCAGGTGGTGTTTCTTTCTATTTCAAATTCAGATCAAGCAAAAATGGAAAGATTCTTGCAAAAGAAAGAATTCAAATACGCACATATACCCAACGAATCGGCTCAAAAGTATCTCCTGAAATGGGGGGTGCAGATATATCCTCAAAATCTTGTCATTCACAACAATAAGATCATGTTTTCATTTTCAGGGGGCGCTACCAATAATGATGATTTCATCTTTCAATTGTTGAATGACGAAATTAAAAAAGCATTGAAGGGATAATGGCAGGAATACCCATGCCAAAAGCCATTTCCCATCAAGTCTTTTTCGGGGGGCAGTTGGCAATGATTGACTTTTGAGATCACACCTGATTCCGTAACTTTCCCTAATGAAAGCATCAGGAATTGTATTATTTGTTCTCATAACGGGTATAAGCCAAGCTCAACAATCAATTCCGCTGGAAGGACGATGGGATTTAACCATCGAGTGGAATAATCAGCAGGTGCCATCATGGCTGGAAGTGCGGCATTCCGGACGCGAAACATTGATCGGGCGTTTTGTCTTTGCCTTTGGAAGCGCGCGCCCCGTGGCCGAAGTTAAATGGGATCACGGAAGGTTTCGCTTTTCCATTCCCCCGCAATGGGAACCGGGCACACGAGAGATGGAGTTTGAAGGTACATTGACCGATCATGCCTTGACAGGAACGATGATCTATACCGATGGAAAAACGTACCCCTTTACCGGAACACGAGCACCATCACTTTTGCGTGAGGGGAAAATCAATTGGGGAAAGCCTGTCACGCTGATTGGAAAAGACCTGAGCGGATGGAAAGCAACCGGAAAGAATCAATGGACGGTGGAAAACGGGGTGTTGAAAAGTTTGGAGTCAGGTTCAAATCTCATGACGGAGCAAACATTTACAGACTTTAAATTACATGTAGAATTCCGGTATCCTGCGGGAAGTAACAGCGGAGTGTATTTGCGAGGACGCTACGAGGTTCAAATTAACGATGCGGCAGGACTGGAACCATGGGACATTCATTTTAGCAGCATCTATGGGTTTTTACCACCCCACCGAAATGTAGCCAGGGCGGCCGGAGAGTGGCAATCGTATGACATCACACTCGTAGGGCGTACCGTCACCGTGGTGGCCAATGGCGTGACGGTTATTTCGGAACAAGTGATTCCCGGGATCACCGGAGGAGCCATCGATAGCCAGGAAGGAACTCCCGGGCCTATTTTATTACAAGGAGATCATGGCCCTATTGAGTTTCGGAATATGATCATTAGACCTCGTCTCTAAAATAAGCGACTGACAAAAAAAATGCCCGGTATCATCCGGGCATTTTTTATTCAAGACAAACTGAATCAATTTTTTAATGTGTAGGCACGCACGGTATTTTTAAAGAAAGTAGGAACCAATAATAAATTTTTCGAGGCAATATATTCAATATCCGCAGCGCTGACAGAGTCCGCCCGGGTATCTAACAGCACCGTATTTTTTCCCTCCGTGCTAACATAGGTGACCATGCCATTCCAACTGGAGACCAGATAACCACCATCGCCTACCGCTTCAATACCATCGGGATTTTCGATACTGTCTGATTTTAGGGTCACCGCCTGGGTTGCGATATCAATCCGGTTAAGTGTTTTGTCATTCCACAGAGCCATCCAAAGGGTATTTCCTTCTGCCAGCAAACCGTTGGGAGCCGTCTGACCGGTCAGCCACTTGCTAACGGTTCCATTGGCAAAAAGCAAAATCTCATGCGTATCCATATCGCTGATGTATACATTCCCCTTTGCGTCCACCGTAATGTCATTTAAAAACGAAGCCCCTTCCACGGGGTAGGTCTTTGCAATTTTTCCGGTAGCAATATCAATTTCATGTAGCCGGTTAATATCAGTTACATAAAGTTTCCCTCCGTAAAGGCCCATGCCTTTGGGAGCATCCATTCCTTCTATCCACTTGTGAGTTACCAGGGTTCCATCCAGAGAAATTTTGGAAATAAACCCGTTCCCATCTTTTCCATCCGGAGCCCCGTTGATGTTGGACACGTACAGTACATT
>ERZ1066130.42-NODE-42-length-74356-cov-11.084144_pt1 | contig 74356 bp, 67 predicted proteins | sample MGYA00382777_ERZ1066130 | MGnify/ENA primary metagenome ERZ1066130 (study PRJEB33369, sample SAMEA5778360) | biofilm metagenome | biome: Industrial cooling water; feature: Water cooling tower basin; material: Biofilm | place: United Arab Emirates | collected...
GATGAGCACCATCATCAGGTCCTTGTCCAGCGCGGCCAGCCGAGGCCACGCGTCCAGCAGGTCCTGGTGACGCTTGTCGGGATCCATCCGCCCGATGCAGAGCAGCACCTTCTTGCCGATCAGCCCTCGCTCGCGGCGGATCGCCTCGCCCCGTGCGCGCAACGCGTCACCCTCGCTGAAGATCCGACGCGTATCGATCGTGTTGTTCGCGATGATCGCCCGATCCGGCGGAAATCCGAGCCCCACCAGCTCGTCGTAACTCGACTGCCCGTAGCAGATCATCCGGTCGAACTTGCGGTAGAAGATGCGCTTGGGGATCGCCATCAGCGGCGCGACCCGAGAATAACTGTGCACCTTTGACCACCCGATGGTGGGGATTCCCAGCCGCCGGCACATGCCGAGCAGTTCCCAGCAGGTGAGATTGCGGATGTTGGCTTCGACGACGAGTGCGGCGGGCCTTTCCCGTTCGAGCAGCGCCGGGGCATCGACCCATCGGAAATGGAGGATCCCGAAGCGGCGCAGGACCGAGCGGGGAACGTGCCTGTAGTAGGGTCGGCCTTCGCCGCCGATGGCCTTGCCGTTGTTCATCCCGCCCAGCACTTCGAGGGAATAGGTCCCATCGGTGAGACCCATTTCTCGGACGCCGTCAAAGACGGGGGTTCTGTAGTGATGAATGTCGGGCTGAAGAATCCAGACCTTTGGGGGCTGGATTGCGGGTATGCTGGGGGAAGTGTGGGTATCGGCCATGGCGGAAGGGACCATAGGGGAGCATCGGCGAGGGATGGCCGGATCTTGAAGGGGTGGGCGGAGGCGTGCGTGGCGCCGGTGAGAGGAGAGAGGGAGGCCTTGCGATGGTGATTCGGACGATGAAGTGGCTCAAGCGGATGGTGAGGCCGCCGGTGGTGGTGGGGAAGGTGAGTTACGAGTGTCCGCGGCTTCGGCTGGGGACGGAGTACGGGGGCTGGACGATCAATCCGGAACTGATCGGGCCGGACTCGGTGATCTACTCGGCGGGGATCGGAGAGGACGCGTCGTGGGATCTTGGGATGATCGAGCGGTTCGGGGTGACGGTGCACGGGTTTGATCCGACGCCGAGGTCGCTTGCATGGGTGAGATCAAGCCGGATGCCCTCGGGGTTTGTGATGCACCCGTACGGGCTGGCGCCGAGCGACGGGGAACTGGTGTTTCATGCGCCTGAGAATCCGGCGCACGTGTCGGTGTCGGTTCTGGAGCGGGCGACGAAGACCCAACGGATCGTGCTGCCGGTCCGCGAGATCGCGGGGATCATGGACGAGCTTGGGCATCGGCAGATCGACGTGCTGAAGATGGACATCGAGGGTTCGGAGTACGAGGTGATCGAGGACCTTCTGGACCGGGAGATTCCGGTTCGGCAGTTGCTGGTGGAATACCACCACAGGTTCCCGGGGGTCGGGAACGCGAAGACGCTGGCGTCGATCGAGTTGCTGGAACGGCACGGGTACCGGCTGTTCAACATCTCTCGCAGCGCGGAGGAGTATTCGTTCCTGAAGGTGTGACCCGCCTGTTCAGGAGTTGGCGCGATACCACTCGATGGTTCGCTTGAGGCCTTCCTCGAAGCCGACGGCGGCCCGGAAGCCGAGGAGTTTCTCCGCGCGTTCGGTGGAGAGGCAGCGCCTGGGTTGCCCGTCGGGTTTGGTGGAATCCCAGCGGACAGCCCCCTGGAAGCCGGTGAGCTTGACGATGAGCTCCACAAGGTTCTTGATGGTGATTTCGAACCCGGCCCCGAGGTTGACGGGGGTGGGGTCGTTCATGGTCTGGGCGGCACGGACGATTCCCTCCGCGGCGTCTTCGACGTAGAGGAACTCGCGGCTGGCCGACCCGGTGCCCCAGCAGACGATCTCCTTATCGCCTCGGCGCTGGGCCTCGACGCACTTGCGGATGAGTGCGGGGATGACGTGGGAGGAGTGGAGGTCGAAGTTGTCGTGCGGCCCGTAAAGGTTGACGGGCAGGACGTACGCGCTGCGGAAGCCGTACTGGAGCTTGTAGGCGTCGAGCATCTGCCAGGCGGCCTTTTTGGCCACGCCGTAGGGGGCGTTGGTCTCCTCGGGATACCCGTTCCAGAGCTCGTCCTCGCGGAAGGGGACGGGAGTGAACTTGGGGTAGGCGCAGATGGTGCCGACCTGGACGAATGAGCCCCCGCGCTGGTGGAGCCCGTCGAGGCGGGCCTGCTCGATCAGGTGGAGTGCCATGGCCATGTTGGCAAAGAAGTAGCGGCCGGGGTTATCGCGGTTGGCGCCGATGCCACCGACTTCGGCGGCGAGGTGGATGATGAGGTCGCACTTCTCCTTGCCGAAGGCGGTTCGGACGAGTCGGGCGACATCCGTCTGGTTGGTGAGATCGAACTGTGCCCGGCGGGGGACGAAGATGTTCTGCTGGGGGACGCCGCGGTCACGGAGGGACTGGCAGACGAATCGGCCGAGGAAACCGGCGCCGCCCGTGACGATGACGCGGCGTTCGTGGAGGGGCTTTTCGGACATGACGGAGAACCTCCGAACAATGCGGATGCGAAGGGTCAGGACGACCGACTATATCGGTCCGGGGCTGGGGTTCCTGAGGGTTCGGGCGGGCCGTCGGCGGGGGAAAAGTTTGGCGGTCTCGGGCGTGTCGTCCCGGGCGCGGTTCGCTAGCATGACGACCAGATGAGCGAGGTCCCCAGCCAACTGCCGAACGAGCCGCGTTCGGGCGAGGAAGCGGCATCGAGCCCGCCCGGCCGGATGGGTCGGCACGTGGGCTCTGGCGCGGCGTGGATGATGGCGGCGACGATCCTCGTGAAGATCGCGACGTTCGCGTCGCAGATCGTTCTTGGCAAGTTACTGACGGACAAGGAGTTCGGGCTGTACGCGGCGGCGGTGGCGACGGCGAAACTGCTGAGCATCTGCCAGGACGCGGGCGTGCGGGACTTGCTGGTTCAGCGCGGGAGCCAGGAGTATCCGCGTCTCTCGGGGCCGATTTTCTGGTTTGCCGGAGCGTTCAATCTGAGCGTGGGGGCGTTGATCGCGGCGCTGGCGTGGCCGATCGCTCATTACTGGTTTCAGGAGCCGCGGCTTGTGCCGATGCTGCTGGTCTTGGCGATGGCGATGCCCCTGGGCACCCCCTCGGCGATTCTGCAGGCGAAGCTGAGGCTTGATCTGCGGTTCGCGGCGACGAGCTGGGTGATGATCGTCAACGGGCTTATCCGGCAGATCTCGACGGTCTGCCTGGCGCTGGCGGCGGTGGGCGAGATGAGCTTTGTCTACCCGGTGCTGATCTGCGCCCTGGTGGACAGCGTGCTGTCCTGGTGGCTGACGCGCGACCGCCCTTGGACGCGCTCGCCGATGATCTCGTCGTGGCTTGAACTGTTCCGCCAGTCCAAGTGGCTCATCTTCGGATCGGTGGCGAACTTGCTGATCGACCGGGGCCCGTACCTGGTGATGCAGCCGACGCTGGTGTTCCTGGGAACCTCGGTGGGGAAGGCCACGTCGATCACCGGGGCCTATTTCTGGGCGTTTGAGATCACCGCCCAGCTCGGCGTGCTGCTGTCGTTCAACATGCAGCAGGTGCTGATGCCCGTGTTGGCAAGGCTCAAGGACAACACGGAGCGGCTGCGGCGTGCATCGCTTCGGGCGATGGCGGGGCTCATGATGATCGGCTCGGCGATGAGCCTCGGGATGGCGGTCACGATGGACCCGCTCGAGAAGCTCATTTTCGGCGGCAAGTGGGAACACGCGACGGGAGCGGTGGCGATCTTCGGGTTGTTCTTCCCGTTCCGGATTCTCTACGGGCTCACGACGGCGGCGCAGGTCGCGACTGGGCGGTTCCGCCAGTGGTGCTTCTACTCGTTCATCGAGGGTTTGGCGTTCACCGCGTCCGGGGCGGTCGCGGCGTACATCGCGTCGGAAGGGATCTTCGGACCCCGTTTCGGCGTGGACGCGACGTCGCTCGCCTGGATCACCGGTGGAACGCTCGCGGTGGTTCGAGTCCTCGTCACGATCCGCGTCATGAAGGAGATCGGGATCTCTCGTCGCGAGACCTTCGTCGAGTTGTTCTGGCCTTGGCTGCTCGCGGTGCTCAGCGCCGGGGTGGCATGGAGCGTGGACGACTCGCTGGGGATCGAGGGTCAGGTTGTGCGGCAGTGGGCGCTCGTCGACGGCGTGCCGCGGATGGTCGAACTGGCGGTCCGCGACGGCGAGGGCATCGCCGGCCTCGTGGTGTCGCAGGTGAAGTGGCTTTTCGCGGAACCTTCGGTGCAGGCGGCGGTGATCGAACTGATCCGGCTGTTCGCGATCGGCACCACCATGAGCGTGACGTTCGTCGTGTCGGCCCGGATGCTGATGCCGGATGTGCTCCGCGAGGCGTGCGGCGTGGCGCCGCGTCGGCTTGGGCTGCCCGCGGCGAGGCTGCTGAGGCTTGAGGAGCCCACCCGTGAGTGAGTCCTCGGGTAGGATGCAGGCGTGAGCCGGAGCCTCGAGGACATTCGATCGGTGCGTCTGATCGTGGGGCTGGAGATCCACGTCGAGTTGGCGACGCGGAGCAAGATGTTCTCTCGGGCTCCGAACCCGGCGTGCACGGAGCACGAGAACGCCGAGCCGAACACCCTGACGGACGCGACGGTTCTTGCGCTCCCGGGTTCTCTGCCGGTGATGAACCTGGGTGCGGTGGAGATGGCGATGCGAGTGGGCCTGGCGCTGGGATGCCGGGTGGCAGGCGTGTCGAAATGGGACCGGAAGAACTACTTCTACCCGGACATGCCCAAGGCATACCAGATCAGCCAGTACGACCTGCCTCTCTGCTTTGACGGGGCGGTGGATGTGCCCGCGGTCGACGAACAGGGGCTGCCCGATCCGGAGGGGCCGGCGGCGCGGATCGGGATCATCCGGGCTCACCTGGAGGAGGACGCGGGCAAGCTGCTGCACGAGTCGCCGGGCGGGCTGCCGATCGACCATTCGATCGTGGATCTGAACCGGGCGGGGACGCCCTTGCTGGAGATCGTGACGCAGCCGGATTTCAGGACGGCGGATCAGGTGGTCGCGTTTGCGAGGCAGCTCCGGCAGACCTGCCGGGCGCTGGGCGTGACGCTCGGGGTGATGCAGAAGGGGCACATGAGGTTCGAGCCGAACATCAACGTGGCGTTGATGCTCTCGGACGGACGGGAGGTGCGGACGCCGGTGGTGGAGGTGAAAAACCTCAACAGCTTCCGGAGTCTGCGGGGCGCGATCGAGCACGAACTGAAGGAGCAGCCCGGGCGGTGGGTCTCGGATGGGCTCGAGATGGGGCCCGGACGGAAGACCACCCGCGGATGGGACGATGAGCGGCAGGCGACGTATGTGCAGCGTCACAAGGAGGACGCGGAAGACTACCGCTACTTCCCCGACCCGGATCTGCCGCTGGTGGCGCCCGATCAGGCATGGGTGGAGCGGCTTCGGGACGCGTTGCCCGAGCTTCCATCGGCGAAGTACGCGAGGTTCATCCGGGAGTTCGATCTCACCCGGAAGGAGGCGGCCACGCTTGTGGAAGAGCCCGAACTGACCCGGCTGTACGAGTCGTCGATCGGGGCGATGGCGGGCATCGAATACGCCAGGGCTGGGCGCGTGGCGGCGAACCTGCTCTTGCAGGCCGGGCTCAAGCGGGCGAACGAGCGTCAGATGTCGATCACGGAGCTGGCGATCGACGCGACGGCGGTGGGCGCGATCGGGATGCTGCGTGAATCCGGCCGGGTTTCCGCGGCGGCGGCGGACGAACTGTTCGGAGCGTTCTGCGACGGAGGCCCCGGCCGGAGCGTTGAAGAAGAGGCGGGTTCGCGCGGCCTGCTGATCGTGCGCGATGACGCGGCCCTTGAGCGGTGGTGCGACGAAGTGATCGCTGGGAACTCACGCGCCGCGGAGGACGTTCGGACGGGGAAGGTTCAGGCGGTGGGTCGGCTTGTGGGTGAGGTGATGAAGAAAGCCGGGGGAGCGGCGGACGCGAAGACGGTGCGCGAAACCTTGCTCCGCAAGCTTGGTCAGGGCTGAGAGCCGGCGTCGGGCGAAGCCCAGTGGCGGTATCGCTGCGCGATGGGCATGCGTCTCCCGGTGCCGAAGGCCACGCTGGTGATCTTGAGCCCCGTGGCGGCCTGACGCCGCTTGTACTCGGAAAGGTCGATCATCCGGCAAACGCGTCGCACGGTCTCGGCGGCGAAACCCGTCAGGCGTTCGATGTCGCTCGGGCCGGCGTGCTGTTCCACGTAGAGCTCGATGATGCGGTCGAGGACGTCGTAGGGGGGAAGACTGTCCTGGTCGGTCTGGTTGGGGCGCAGTTCTGCGGAAGGGGGCTTCTCGATGGAGCGATGCGGGATCGGATCGCCGGAGAGTCCCGCGATGCCGAGGCGGTCCGGGTTGCGGTTGATCCACCGGGCGAGGCGATAGACGAGAGCCTTGGTGACGTCGCTGAGCACCGCGAGCCCGCCGTTCATGTCGCCGTAGAGAGTGCAATAGCCGACAGCGGACTCGCTCTTGTTTCCGGTGGTCAGCACGATGGCGCCGGTGCGGTTCGAGATCGCCATGAGCATGGTGCCGCGAAGGCGGGACTGCAAGTTCTCCTCGGCCAGGTCGGGCGCGATCTGCCCAAGGACAGGGTGATCAAGGTGCCTGAGCACGCGATCGATCCCCGCGCCGGAGGACTCGAACGCGCCGGTGATGGGCATCACTTCGTGACGGATCCCCAGGGCCCGGGCGGACTCGGCCGCGTCGGTCAGTGAATGGTCGGAGGAGAACGGCCCGGGCATCGCGATGCCGGTGACCTGAGCGGGCCCCAAGGCCGCGGCGGCAAGGACAGCCGTCAGCGCCGAGTCGATCCCTCCCGAGAGACCGATCAGCGCGGACGCGAACCCGGTCTTCCTGCAGTAGTCGCGGATGCCGAGCACCAGCGCACGGAACGCCAGTTCCTCCTCCGCGCCGGCGACGAGCGGATCGGGCACGGCCGACATCGACGCGAGACCGGTCGGGATATCGACCATGGTGACCGCTTCGACGAAACCCGGGCCCGCCGCGATGAGTACGCCCCGTGGATCGAGCACGGCGGCATGGCCATCGAAGATCAGTTCGTCGTTGCCCCCGACCTGATTGACCGCTGCAACGTAGACCCGATGCCGCACGGCGTGGTCGCGGAGGATGGCCCGATGACGGGCGCCCTTCCCAAGCACGAAGGGGCTGGCCGAGGGATTGATGATGATCTCCGCGCCCGCGGCAACCAGATCGGGCACGGGATCGGCAAGCCCGGCGTACCGGGCCGCGAAGCCAGCATCCTGCCCCTTCCAGAGATCTTCACAGATGGAGAGGCCGACCTTTCTGGTCGCGCCTGCCCGGGTCGGCACCTCGATCACGACCGGGGAGAGGCCGGGGGTGAAGTAGCGGTCCTCGTCGAAAACGTCGTACGTGGGCAGCAGCCGCTTGAAGTAGAGAGTGGCGGCGGAGTCGCGAGTGGCGAGCAGCGCGTTGTGCAGAGCGCCGTTGGGCCCTCTGGCGGGAAGGCCCAGCACCAGCGTGATCCCGCGCGGAGCCTGGTCGGCAATGCGGCGGGCGTGGCGATCGCAGGCGTCGAGAAAGTCGGACCGCAGGAGCAGATCGCGCGGGGGATACCCGCAGAGCGCAAGCTCGGGGAAAACGACCAGATCCGCGCCGTCGCGGGCGGCCTGGGCGGCCCGCTGAAGGATCAGATCGGCGTTGGACGCGACGTCGCCGATGGTCGGATTGATCTGGGCCAGTGCCGCACGCATGCTACGCCGATGGTAGGGAGCCGCCCGCAGCGGGCCCCTGCGCCAGGCGATGGACGCGCAATCTCCATGCGCCCCAGGCCGCGGCGAGCACAAAGACGACCAGCTCGGAGAGGAGCATGAACACGAGCACGACCTCGAACTTGTCGGCGGCGGCGGCCTCGCGGACGCGGGCGATCCACGTCGTGCCAGCTTCCTGAGATCCCATGGCGCCCGACGGAAGCAAGGTCGCGATGGCGAAGCGGAAGGCTCCGTACACGATCGACTCCCCGAACGTGACGCCAGCCCCGGCGATCTTGGCGCACAACGCGAGCCGGGCCGCGATGACGATCAGGTCCGCCGCGCGGAGCGCCATCTGCGCCGCGAGCCACCCGGGGTGCGCCAGCATGTCGAACCCGGCGTGAACCCTGGCGGCGAGGGGCCCGGTGACCTCGCCGGCGAACCGCGTCGGCGTCACCTTGCGCAGCAGACTCCGGAATCGGACGAGTCCCGCCTCGCCGGCGAACACCCTCGCGAGAGAGCAGACGAGCAGATGCGAAGCAAGAAGGCCGCCGAGCACGAACGCGAACCACAGCGCGTCGATGGTGGGATGGAAGAGCGAAGTGAAGAACACCGGGTTCGTGGCGGCGGAAATGCCGATGGTGACCGCGACGAACCAGGCGCCGATCGTGAGCACGGGCACCGAGTCGCGCCGGTTGTGCACCAGCACGCGGAAGATGATGCTGAGCTTGAAGGGGAGATACGCGAGCGTGGTCGCGACCGCGTTCGTGGCGAGCACGTCCCGCCAGCCGAGGCGCCGGACCGGGCGGAGAGTCGCCCAGAAGATCGACCCGTTGAGCACCAGCGTCAGCATCGTCAGAGCCGCGAGCAAAGCCAGATCGACCGGCGAGGCATCGGCGATGCGGCGCCAGGCATCGCGGTTGCGTTCGGCGAACGCCTGCGAAAGGACCCAGCCGAGCAAGCCGAGCCCGGCCGCGAAGAAGAACACCTGCATCGCGATCCTCGCCCATCGGGAGAACCCCGCGCGAGGCTTGTCACCCGGCTGATCAGTCATGGGCGGCTCCGGCGACGGCGGGCGCGGAGCCCGCGATGCTGAACAGCGCGGCCGAAGGGGCTTCACGCCTTCCCCAAACCCGCACAACGGCACACCGACCGAAGAACAACTCGGCGACTCGCGCCGGCGAAAGTAGCGGATCAACGTAGCCACTGCGCTCGAGCCTCGCGAGTTCCGCGAAGTCCACGAGAACGTGCGTGATGCCCTGCTCCCTCAACTCGGCGAGCCACACCCCGCCCGCGGTCTTCGGCTCGCCCGGTTCACGCCGCATCGCTTCGACAATCGGCCAGCGGTCCCACGTGACGTTGTAGAGAACGTGCGAGGTGTAGTAGAACGGGGTCGAAACACCCAGCAGGTACGTCTTGGAGCCCGGGGGCAACCCGCCCAGATTGACAAGCAGTTGAGGCGGGATCTCGCCCATGAAGAACTCAAGACGGCTCGGCCCGGACGCCGGAATCCGCAGCGTGGAACCGCTGAAATCCCCGGGCCAGGCTGTCGCGGCACGGGAAAGACCCTCGCGTCCGCACAGCGCGACCGTCCACCCGGCGTGCGCGAGCAGCAGGATCGCCGCCGCCGGCCTCATCAGCGTCGGGAGGAGCACGAAGCCGGCGACCGCGATGATCGCCACCGCGATGGGCATCAGCGGAATGAGGAACCTCGACTGCACGTGCGTCAGCGAAAGCCAGGCTCCCAACGCAAGCACGAGACCGATGCACCACGGGCGGGTGCGCGGCAACTTCCACGCGGCGAACACCCCCGCCGCTCCCGCAAGCACCCAGACGAGCCCCCACTGCGGATGAAGAAACCCGCGGGCCTGATCGTCGGCCTCTCTGCGGACGAACGCGAACCCAAGCCGCTCAAGCAACCCCGCCGACTCATGGTGTGCTGCGGAGAACCTGGCGACCTGCTCGGACGCCCAATGCGCCGAACCAAACCACGCCGACGCGAACGGAAACACCGGATTCCCGCACGAATCCCAGTTGCGAAGCAGCCATGGAGAGAGCATCAGGAGCCCGGCGGCCGAGCCCGCCAGCACCATCCGGGCCCACTGCCGCGGGTGCATGGTGCACAGGAGCAGGGTCGCGACAGGCAGCCCGAGCAGGAAGAACGCCGTGGGCTTCACACTCGACGCGGCGCCCACCAAGATGCCGGCGACCAATCCTCGCCGCGCCGGCGAGAGTCGGCGGTCGGCGGCCGCCGCGAGCGCCGGGCAGGCCAACGCCGTGACCGCCAGCTCGTTGTACGCGAGCGATCCGACGACGAGCGTCCAAGGAACCACCGCCGAGAGAGCGAACGCGAACGCCCCTGCGTCCCGAGCCGCCGATCCCTGCGGATCATCGAACAGTCCCGCGACGACACGCGACACGCCCCACGCGGTCCAAAGCCCGAGCCCCGCATGGAGCAGCTGAGCCGACAAGGTGCGCCAACCGTCGCCCGCCAGCAGCCCCATTCCCTGCCCGGGCTCGGCGGCCTGCGGGGCTGCCGTCAGCGCGGCCAGATGCAGAAACGCTCCTTCGAAGTACGACGGCAGGAAGGAGTACACGTTGTGATCGAGGGGCGCGAGCCTTCCGAGCGCGTGCCACTCCTGAACAATCGGCAGGTGGTAGGACAGCGCGTCGAACCCGCCGTACTCCGACCTCCAGAGCACGCCCGGGGGCGTGGTGGCCCCGACCGCCAGCACCGCCAGCGCGATCGCGACCGCGATGGACTCGGACCACGTCTGGCGAACGGAGTTCAGCGACTCTTCGAGCCTCGCGCCGCGTGCCTGGTGCACCAGAAGCCCCAGCCCGAGCAGGATGGGGGCCCAGGCGCACGCCACGCCGAGCGACCCGGCGAGCAGGCCGAGCTGGCCCAGACCATGCGACAGCAGGAGCAGCAACGCGAGCCCGATGCCGCCCTGAAGCAGGAAAGGGTCTGCGGCTTGGCGAAAGACCGGGGAGGCCAGACGTCCCAGACCGATCGCAGCGAGCAGGTAGAGCAGCGCGGGCCAGAAGGCGATCGCAAGCTTGGCAAGGAGAGACGATGCCGCAAGCCCGAGATCCGCCGCGCCCGCGGAGCCCGATCCGAGCGCGAGCAGAAACCCCAGCGCGGCCAGCCAGAGCACGGTCAGCCGTAGCAACAGTCGCCCGCCGCCGGGCTGATCGATGATGGTCTGGCTCATGCGATAGGGTTCCGGGAGCGACACTAGGATAGAAACATGGCGACCGCCCCGGGGCAGACCCCGGACCTGACGATCATCGAGCCGCTCTGTGCCGTCTTCCGACGGACGCTCAAGTCCGTGGGGCTCAAGTACACCCCGGAACGAGCCCAGATTCTCGACGTGATCGTGCGCAAAGAAGGGCTCTTCGAGGCCGACGCGCTGCTCCACGAACTCCGCGGCGGAGGATTCCGCGTCAGCAAGGCGACCGTGTATCGCACGATCAAGCTACTCCTGGACGCGGGGATCATCCGGCGGGTGCTCGTCTCGGGAGAGCAGGCACACTACCAGCTCGTCTATGGACGACGTCCGGACGACCTGATCGTGGTCGTCGATACGGGCGAGATCATCTCCATCAGTGCTCCCGAGCTCGTCGAGCTCCGGGAGCGCCTCTGCCGGCAGCACGGGCTGGTCCCTCACGGACACAGCCTGCAGATCTTCGCGACGCGAACGCCCTAGCGCGGCGCCGGAAGCCCGATCCGCGTCACCCCTGCCTTGACGAACGCCTCGTGAACCCGGACCACCGCGTCGTAAGGCGTCTCCGCGTCGGCGTCGATCGCCACCGCCAATCGATCAGGGCCGAACTCCTTCACAAGGGAGGCCACGTCGGCCGCGACCGTGTCGAGCGTGGTGTCCCGTCTCGTCTCACCCACGCGCAGCACCACCCGAACCCGCCCATCCACCGCCTGAACGCTCGTCGCAACGGGCGTGACCTCGCCCGGCGCGGCCGATCCTGACGCTTTGGGCGAGGGAAGGGCGGTGCGGAGCAACCATTCCGGCCCCATGATCGCCGCGCTGGCCATGAAGAAGATCAGGATCACCATGACGATGTCGACCATGGGCGTCATGTTGGGCCCATAAACCTGCTCGTGCAGCATCCTCGCGCTGCGTGCTCGGAGCATTCCCTTCACCGCGGCACCCCCTCGGTCCGCTCCGTCACGAGCTTGACCGACGTGAGCCCCGCCGCCCGGCACGCCTCCACCACGGGGCGAACCTCGCCCCAGGACAGCCGCCGGTCCGCACGGATCGCCACCTCGCCCGACACCGGGTCGCCGAGCCGCAGCCGCAGCGTCTCACCCAGGCTTTCGAGCGACAGGCTTGAGCCGGAAAGGCTGATCGCCACCCCGCCGGTCTCCGCCCGAGCTACGTTCACCACCAGCCGGGGCATGGCGGAGACGTCGCCGACACCCGTCGCGGGAGGTGCGACCGTCTGACCGTTCGTCGAGGCCAGTCGGCCGACGATCAGGTAAAAGACGATCAGGCACATCACCACGTCGATGAGAGGCGTGACATTGATGTGCGAGCCCGAGGAGCCGCGATGGATCGCCAGCCGCCTCATCCGCCCACCGCCGCGGGCTCGGAGTCACGGGCGGCCCGCGCGGGCTTCGCTTCGCCCTCCGAAGCAAGCCGTTCGATCGCTTGAGCCGCCACCATCATCGCCCGCGTGCAGTGCCGGTCGATCAGACCGCGGTAGATGCCGTGAGTCAGCAGGCACGGGATCGCCAGGCATAGCCCGAGCAGCGTGTGGAACAACGCCTTGGAAATGCCCAGCGAGAGATCCGTCGGCCCCGCCTGCCCCCCCACCTCGCCCAGCGTCGTGAACGCCAGAATCATTCCCCAGACCGTGCCCGCCAGGCCCACCAGCGGCCCGAGATTCCCGATCACATTGAGCGGCTCAATCCGCCGGAACCACGATCCGACCTCTTCCCCCGCGGCCAGTTCGGCCAACTCCCGCATCGCCGCCGCATCGCGCGTGTTCCTCGACAGCGCCGCACGCAGAATCCGCGAGGGCATTGACTCGTCGCTCTGAACGAAGCCTCTCAATTCGGCGGATCGGCCCGCCTCCGACGCTTCCTGAATCACCTTGACCGCCCGCTCGGGAACGATCGCCGAGGCCCGCACCTCGATCAACGTCCGGACGACCAACGCCAGACCGATCACCGATCCGAGCACCAGCAGCACCGTGAAGAGGTCGAAGCTCTGCGTGAAAAGCCACCAGAGGCCGCCGCTCGATGGAGACGCGAGAACCGAGGGAACGTGCATCATCGCCCCGATCATACGTTCGCCGGGCCCCCGCTCTTCCCGTCGTCCTCCAGATCGTCCTCGCGGATCGATCGGCTGACCTTGTACCGCTCTCCAAACCACGCCCCCAGGTCCGCAAGCCGTGCACGATCATCGAAGAACGGATAGGACCCCGCGGTGGGCGAAACAGCCCGCCCCGTGACCCTGCAAAGCGTGGGCGCACGCTGCTCGAGCAGCCCCCACGCCGGGCGGCCCGCCCATGCTTCCGGAACGCTGATCCGGACGATTCTCGATGTCTCGCCAGTCGGGACCAGTTCGATCTCCGCGAAGGAACCCTCGCGACCCAGCGCCCCGTGCGCCCGGTCCGGCCACTCGGCGACCACGATCGACCGTCCGTGCGTCAGGTGGTCCCAGCCCACGGCGTCCAGATCCTCCGCGGAGGTCAGCCGATAGAGATCCGCGTGCACCAGTTCGACGCCCGGGCCCAGCCGGGGCGATCGGCACGGATACTGGTTCACCACCACAAAGGTCGGGCTCGAGACCATCGATTCGTCTACCCCGAGCGCCCGCGACAGGCCCCGTACGAACGTCGTCTTGCCCGCACCGAGCCCCCCCACCATCGCCACGCGATCACCCGGCACGAGCAGATCGCCCACCGCCGACGCGAGCGCCTCGGTCAATTCGGGCGTGTCGCAGCTTCGCTCGATCCGTCTCAAGACCGCCTCCCGTGCTCGTACCCGATCTGGGCGATGTCCGACTCTCCGCTCGCCCACACCAGCCGGCAGCCGCCCCCTTCGACCACCGTTCCGATCCGGGTCAATCGCGTGCCGGACGGCGTTGTACCGGGCAGCGACTGCTCGCCGCGGACGCAGAAGAGAAGTTCGTAGTCCTCACCATCACCCAACGCCGCCGCCCATCCGCTCGCGCTCGGCGAGATCGGCAGCCGATCTCGCTCCACGCGAACTCCGACGCGCGAAGCCGACGCAAGCCGGCCAGCGTCGATCCCAAGACCGTCCGAAAGGTCCATCATCGCGGCGAGGTTCAGGCCGAGCGTGTCCGCAAGCCACTCCGCGTCATCGACCCTTGGTTCAAAGGTGAGGTGCCTGCCCAGCCCGTTGGGACCGAGCGATCCACCGAGCTCGCCGGTCACCCAGATCGCATCGCCAGGGCGTGCGCCGCTCCTGAGCACCACGCCCCGCCGCGGGTGCGGCACCCCGAGCACGGTGATCGACAGCGAAAGCAGCGAGGCCGATGTCACCGAGATGTCGCCGCCCACGAGCGGACATCCGAACCGCCTCGCCCATCCGGCGCACGCGTCGAAAAGCGCGTCCGCGTCCGCGAAAGACTCCGGAATCGCGGCCGAGGCCAGCGCCGCCATCGGTCGGCCCGCCATCGCCGCCACGTCGGACACCGGCCGGGCCATCGCCTTGCGTGCGATCAGCTCCGTCGGGGTGCCCGGCACGAAGTGCCGACCTTCGATCACCTGATCCACCTTGAGGAGAACCTCGCCGGGCGTCCGCACCAGCGCGCAATCATCACCCGGCCCCACCACCACGTGCGAGAACGCCTCGGGCAGATCGGCCGATCGCCGGTAGATGTGCGAGAGCAGTTCCGTCTCCCTCATCGCCACGTCCCCGCGTCAGCCCTGCCCGTGCTCGAGGTTCCACGCCCATTGCCGCCGAACACCCTCCTCAAAGGGAGTCCTCGGCGTGTAGCCAAGCTCGGCCGCGGATCGGGTCGGATCGGCCCAGGTCCGTTCGACGTCGCCCGGCTGGGTCGGCCCCGGGGTCACGTTGGGCTCTTTCCCCACCACGCGGCCGATCGTGGCGATCATCTCCCGGAGGGTCACCGGAGCGCTGCCGCCGAGATTCCAGATCCGGTACCCGTGCTGCGGGATCCGCTCGTATGCCGAGATCACTCCCTGCACGATGTCGTCGATGTAGGTGTAGTCGCGGCTGGTCGTCCCGTCACCGAACATCCGGATCGCCTCGCCGCGGCTGATGCGACGAAGAAAGGACTGGATCGCAAGGTCCGGACGCTGCCTCGGGCCGAAAACCGTGAAGAACCGGAGCATCGCCGTGGGCATGCGCGTCAGGTGCCAGTGCGTGTACCCGATCAGTTCGCACGCGCGCTTCGTCGCCGCGTACGGGCTGATGGGCTCCCCCACGTCGTCGGTCTCCGCGAAGGGCACCTTCGCGTTGTTCCCGTACACCGAGCTCGACGAGGCGATCACCATCCGCGAGCATCCCGCCCGAGTCGCCGCGTCCAGCAGCACCGACGTCCCAAGCACGTTCGCCCGCGCATACCCCACGGGATCCTCGATGCTGGGACGGACGCCCGCCTTCGCCGCCAGATGGATCACCCCTGAAGGCCGAACCGCGTCGAACAGCCGCAACATCTCCCCCGCGTCGGTGATGTCCGCCTCCACGAGCGACCACCTCCCGCCGGCCCCGACACGCTCCGCGGTCCGAGCGACCTGAGCCACCGTCGCCCGCTTGATCTCCGGCGCGTAGAACGGATCGAAGTTGTCCACGCCGATCACGGCCCGCCCCATCGACAGCAGCCGCTCCGCCGTCCATGAACCGATGAACCCCGCCGCCCCGGTCACCAGGATCGGATGCTCCGCCACGCAGGCCTCCTTGCTCCGCAGAGCGTAACCCCCCGACCGCTGATCATCCGCCCATCCACCAGATCAGGGCGTATCCGAAAATGACAAGCAGGGCACTATCGTTAGACAGTGCCCCGCTGGAGGAGAGAGAGATCTTGTGAAGTATACTGAGTTATCGTCCCTTCGTGCTGGTTCCACGCAAAAAATACAAAATAGGTAACTTGACAGCTTCATATTAGGGTAGAATCCCTCCTTCTCCCAAACGATGTACAAACAACAAGACCCCGGTCGCAACGGGGCCTTGTTCCTCCCTCCCAGAATGTGCACACGCTCTCGCGTGTGGGGTCTATCGACGGCTGTCGGGGGACTTGGGAACGTTCACTTCGTCCGGCTTGGGCGCGGGCTTGTCCTGACCACGCCGGGGCAAACCCTCGCCGTTGCGGAGCCGCTCGCGGAAACGCTCCACCGCCCGGGCGCGCTCCTCGGGCGACATGTTCCGCAGACGCTCACGCAACGCCTCCGGCACACGCGCGTCGTTCATGATCTCGTCGGGCGTCTTGCCCTCCAACTGCTTGGCAAGGTCCGCAGGGTTCGCACGCTCGCCGGGCTTGGGCATCTCCCCGGGTTTGGCCGGTTCGGCGGGCTTGCCCATCCGCGACTCGGCCTCCTTCTGCAGCCGGGCGATCTCGTCCTGCACCAGCTTCTTCTGCGAGTCGTTCAGCACCACCCAGGCCTTCGCCTGCGCATCCTCGGGCTTGGGGCGCCCCGCGAAGATCTCGGCCACGCGAGCCCGCGCCTTCGCCGCGTCCTCCGCCGACATCTCTTCCTGCATCATCGGTTCCGACGCCGGCCGCTCCGTCTCGCGATCCGCACCACGGCGTGCGGGGCGACCTTCACCGATCTGCCGCTGAACTCGCGCCCGCTCGTCCGCCGGCAGGCTCTTGACCAGCCGCGCGATCTCCTCTCGGTGCGTCTGCAGGTACGTCCTCGTTTCGGCCTCAAAGTCCGACATCACCTTCTTGAGGCGCGAGTCCTGATCCTCCGTCAGCCGATGCTCCCCCGCAGACTCCCCGCGAAGCACGTTGATCGCCCGCGCCACCACCGGCATCCCGGGCGTGCGCTGCGCGTTGCGGCGGTCCGCCGGGCCCGTCCCGAACTTGCGGTTCTGACCCGGGATGCTGTTGTCCCGCACCGCCGGCCCCTTCAGCAGATCCTCCGACGGGGGAGCCTTCTTCTCCTCGGGTTGCGCGAACGCCAACCCCGCCAGTCCGAAGGTCGCGATCAGGGCCATGATTCGTGCTGTGCGCATCATTCGATCCTCCACGTCTTGACCCGGGCAGAACGTCCGGCCGCCCCCTTCCATTGCACACCCGGGAGGACCAGCACACCCTCCGGCTACGATCGACTTGCCAAGACCGACATTCCAGGACTGGTCGCCCACCATGAACAAAGACGCTATTCGTTCTGTCCTCGCCACCATCGAGAATCCCGCGATCGAGGGGGATCTCGTCTCCTCCGGGGCCCTCCAGTGGATCGCCTGGTGCGAGACGTACGGCAGCCTCAAACTGCACTTTCCCCAGGGAGTCGCCACCTCCACGCTCGATCGGCTCGCCAAGGTCGTCCACGGCGCGATCGGCTCGGCGGCGGTCGGCGCCGGCGGCCGGCTGGATTCTCTGATCGTTGAGTTCGTGGACGACGCCGGAGCCGTCACCCACACCGCTCGGTTCGGCGCGTTCACCGGCGGCACTGGGCGGGCGGGTGCAACCGACGCCGGACACAGGCCCATCGGCGGTCTCGCCCCCGCGGCGGAGCGTCCGCCCGCGAAGAGCGCCGCGCCCACGCCCCAGGGTGCAGCACCCTCGCTCCCGGGAGTCCGCCACGCGATCGCGGTCGGGGCGGGCAAGGGCGGCGTGGGGAAATCAACCGTCGCTGTCAACCTCGCCGTCGGGCTAGCACGCAAAGGGCACGCGGTCGGGCTGCTCGATGCGGACATCTACGGGCCTTCGCTCCCGACGATGCTCGGCCTGGCCCCGCTCGAGCAGGCGGTGCACGAAGGCCATCTGGTTCCCTTCGCGGTGCACGGGATCAAGGCTGTCACGATCGGGAAGCTGGTGGACGCGGAACGGCCGTTGATCTGGCGCGGACCGATGGCCCACGGCGCGTTCAAGCAACTGCTCGACCAGACGCACTGGGGTACGCTCGACTACCTGATCATCGACCTTCCCCCGGGCACGGGCGACATCGCGCTGACGATGGCGCAGCAGTTGCAACTGACGGGCGCGGTGGTGGTCTGCACGCCGCAGAAGGTCGCGCAGGACGACGCGGTCCGCGCAGCACGGATGTTCCAGCAGCTGGGCATCTCGGTGCTGGGCGTGGTGGAGAACATGTCCTCGTTCATCGCCGACGACGGGCAGCGGGACGATCTCGGTGGGAGGGGCGGAGCACAGATGATGGCCCAGAGGCTCGGCGTTCCCTTCCTGGGCGAGGTGCCCATCACCATGTCGCTGCGCGTCAACAGCGACTCGGGCAACCCCACGGCGAACTTCACGGGCACCTCCACCGCCGACCAGCGGCTCACCCGGAGCCTCGAGGCCCTCGTCGCCTCGCTGACGTCGCAGATCGCGCTGACGACACTGCGCGGCGGAACAAGCCGCCCGACGCTCAGCATCTCCTGATCCCGTCGGATCGCGTGTTGATCGACGTGGGGGTGCTGGGCAAGGGGGCGTGGCGAAGCAGAGGAAAAACAACACCGCCGGGCCTTGCGAGCCCGGCGGTGCGAGTCATGCGGTTTGCATGAAGTGGACTGGCTTAGCAGCCGGTCTCGAACGCGGCGACGAAGGCGTCGAAGTCGAAGAAGTCGACGAAGCCGTCACCGTCGAAGTCGGCGGTCTTGCCGGGCGGGCAGGCGCCACCCTCGAAGCACGCGACGTAGGCGTCGAAGTCGAAGAAGTCGACGAAGCCGTCGCCGTCGAAGTCAGCAGCGCAGCCGCTGCCGCCGCCCGTGATCCAGAAGCCGTTGGCGGCCTGGAGCGGGTCGGGGCACACGCCGAAGTCGTAGCCGTAGCACTCGGCGGAGACGTCGATGATGCCGTCGGCGGGCGCGTCATCGTCCATGCGGGCGATGCCGGCGACGCCGGTGTTGCGGCCGGGCTCGCCGTAGTCTTCGCTCGTGCCCCACAGCATGGGCTGCGTCGGGCCGGTGGCGAGGGTGATGCCGTTCGCATCAACCACGGAGGCGATGAGCTGCAGGTAGCCGCCGTTGGCGGGCATCTGGATGCCGAGGCCGGAGAGGGCGTCGACGTTGGCGTAGTAGTAGCCGTTGCCGCTGGCGAGGACGCCGAAGCTGATCACAAGGCCGTCACCCACGTCGGTCTGGGGGTCGTCGCAGCCGAGGTCAGCGTCGGTCTGGGCGACGTTCGAGGGGAAGAGGACCATGAGGCACTCTTCAGCGCCCGTGCCGTTCGTCCAGGCCCAGGCCATGTCCCAACGATCGAGCGTGCCGCCCTCGGTGGCGTTACCGTCGTCGAGCTTCATGTCGTCGGCCGAGAAGGGGTTGTGGTACGCCGCGCCGAACCACCAGCGCGAGCCGAAGGGCACGCTGCCATCACAGGCGGTGTTGCCGGAGGGCACATCATCGCCGTCGGTCGTGTCGAGCGTCGCGCCCTGCGCGAGGCCGAACGCATCGAAGCGGAGCGCCGCAGCGCCACGCTCGGAGCGGTTCAGCTCGGAGTAGTTGATCCAGTCCGTCTTGAACTGAATCGTGCCATCGGCGTTGCGATGGATCTTGGCGACGCGGACCGGCTCAACCTTGTTGGCCGTGCCCATGTGACGCTGGGGAACCTTGGGGTTGGCGAAAGCGGCGCCGCAGAGCGCCAAACCGGCAACGAGAGCAATCGTGGAACACTTCATGAACAAACCTCCTCTGGAATTCGCCCGGCACACTGCCGGGCCACCTTTTCTCTCACACCAAACGACTCGATCCACACTTTCTTGCCGCGGTTCGCCCCCTGAAGGCGCTCCGTGACGACGAAACAGACTTCGCTCTTTCCAAACTACCACGCCTTTACGGGTCTGTCAACAGAATTTCCTGATTCCTTCGCAGACACCGCGCATCCCTTCACAACAACCTCCTTCGTTATCGGCACCTTACCCGGCGGTCCCGCCCCCGTTGCCGCCGCCACCCCCGCCCGAGCCGCCCCCGGATCCCTCGCCGGACCCCTCTCCCGAGCCCCCACCGCCGCTTTCCCCGCCGCAGCCCTCTTCGAAGGCGAGGATGAAGTCATCCAGATCGAAGAAGTCGACAAATCCGTCCTCGTTGAAGTCCGCGGAACGTCCCGGAGGGCATTCCGCCGCGTCGAAACAGAGCATGAAGTCGTCGAAATCGAAGAGGTCGACGAACCCGTCGTTATTGAAGTCGGCCGGGCACGGGGCATGGACGACGAAGTTGGCCGACCGAAGCCTGGTCCAGGACGCGCCGCAGGCCGTGCCGTCGCCGAAGAGCACGCGGTTGATGGTCGGGCTCTGGCTGATCGGTCCGAGCGGGGCCGTCAGCGTCTTGACGCCGTCGACGAACAACGTCGCGCCCGTGGGGGCGATCTCGAGCTTGAGCTTGCGCCAGCGTCCCGCCATGGCGATCGTGGCGGCCGGGGCGTTCACGCCCTGGTGGGCGAGGGTGTTGTTCATCAGATACACCGCGTTGTTCGCGAAGCCGACGTACATGATGCGCCCGAAACGATCGACCGCGCCGAGGTAGTAGCCCGAACGCTGACCGGCGTTGCACCCGTTGGCGAGATAGGTGCAGTCGACGATGTACATCTCGGCCTCGATGGTCATGCCGACGTCAAAGTCGTTCTGACGATCGGCGAGCCAGCACTGCACGCCGTTGTACGCGGTCGGGCCCTGGAGGAGCACGCCGCCGGACACGCGCGGCTCGGGCTGCTCGCCCACCGACGCGAGCGTGAAACCCTGCGCCGAAGGAAGCGTCCCCAGCGCGGGGTCATAGGCCAGACTCCCCGGCTGGGCGGCGGCGGCACCGACGATCGCAAAGACCAGAGCGGACGACAGACGCGCGGCAGAGTCCATTCTTGAATTCTCCAGGGCGGTGGGTTTCCGTCCTGGTCAATCCTGCCACGCCGAGCCGCGAACACCAGTGCCGCGAGCCCGTCGCGCCCGAAGCAGCCTCACGCGTGCGGGCTGTATCGCGCAGCACGGGCCCGAGAACCTGCACACGGTGGGAGAAGGGAGTCAGCAGCCCGCCTCGAAGGCGGCCACGAACGCGTCGAAGTCGAAGAAGTCGACGAAGCCGTCGCCGTCAAAGTCCGCCGACTTGCCCGCGGGACAGGTGCCCGTCTCGAAGCAGTTGACGAACGCGTCGAAGTCGAAGAAGTCCGCGAACCCGTCGCCGTCGAAATCGGCGGCGCATTCGGACCCATAGACCAGCGTCACCACGCCCGGCACGCTGGTGCCGTCGGCGTTGGTGACGGTGAATCGGAGGGTGTCCTCGCCGGTGGCGTCGGCGTCCGGGCGGATCACCCTGGTGGGGCCCGACCCGCCGAGCACCGTGGCCTGCGCGGGCCCCTGGATGATCGAGTAGGTCACCTGGTTGGGTTCCTGGACGTAGGCCGCGGGGAGTTCGACGATCGTGGGCACGCCCGGCGTCGCAATTTTGCGGTAGGAGAACGTCTCGGGAACGCCCGCCGAAGGGCCGCCGACCCAGTTCATATTGAAGCTGAGGGGTGCGCTGTCGGCGGTGGTGCCGTCGGCAAAGACCGCCCGCGCGCGGACCTCGGAAGGCCCGCCGCCGAGCGTTCGCCCGAAGACGCGGACCGTGCCGGGCCCCGGCCGAGCGGCGATGACCCGACCGTTCTGCACCACCTGAATCTCCTGCACCGCGCGACCCGCCGCACCGAGCGTGAACGTGACGGGAGTCGCCATCGGGCCGCCGGTTGCATCGGCGGCGAGGCTGGCGCTGAGCCCTTGGTTGCTGACCATGAAGGTCCCGCGCCAGCGCCCCGCCGTTTTGTTCGGGGAGTTGTCGTACGCGATCACACGCAGATCGTGCCAGCCGTCGCTCAAGGTCGTGGTGTCGATCGAGAAGGGTTGCCCGGGCGCACCGGACCCCAGCCGGCGGCCGTCGACCAGCACGTCGAGCGAGGCGATCGAGTACCTCGGGCGGGCCGTGCTCGCCGTGGGCGTGATCGTGAGCACGCCGGACACCGGGCCGCTCGGCGCGTCGGGCACGCCGACGCTGGGCACCCAGGCGAAAGGCCTGGCGAGCACGTCGCCCAGCAGCATGTTCTGGAAGGGGAAGAACGAGAGCGAGCGCAGATAGGCCTCGCCGATGGTTGCCCCCTGGGCGTAATAGACGTGGAAGCGCGCGTGGTTGAACTTGCCCACGTAGTTGCAGGGTTCTTCGACCGCGCCGGACGTGCCCGATGCTCCCTTGCGGATCCAGTCCGTTCCTTTCGTCTGCCCGTTCTCGTCGAACGTCAGGGCGTAGCTGGTGAGGTGGTCGCAGAACGCGCCGGGGAGGACCGTCATGTTGGCGTTGAGGATGTCCGCGTTGGCGAAGCCGCCCATCACGCCCAGCACGTCCTGGCGCCCCGCGGGCAGCAGCCCCGTCAGCACCTGCGCGCCGTACCCGAGCGAGTTGACAATCGTGTTCGACGCCGAGCTGTACTGCCCCGACCGCACGTTTCGGGCGGCGTCGCTCGTGTTGCTCATGTAGTAGAAGGTGCCGGTCGGCCTGGAACCCTCCACCGCCACGCCGCGATCGATCATGTCGATGATCTGCTGCGGGGTGTTGCCCTGATAGCCGGTAAACCCGATCTGCCCGCCCAGCATGTACCTCCGGGCGGTCGAGTCGGTGCTGGAGTTCCCGCCGAACCACGCGGTCTGGCTGTCGAAGGCGACCGCCGTGTTGGACGTGCCATAGAACCGATTGGGCAGCGAAGAGAACGCATTCGCGGCGAGGATCTCGCTCGAGATGAACGCCGACGTGTACGCGCCCGTCAGCGAGAACCTTCGCACCGGGAAGCACCCGTCGCTCACCAGGTCCGCCGCGGAAACGAAGAACTGGTCCGTCGGAGCGATGAGCACGAAGTGCACCATCGACGTCAGCCCGCGCGACTCGATCTCGCCCAGCACCGCGGGGATGTTGACCTGTGCGAACTGTTGGTAGTTTGTCGCGCCCGGCGTGAGGTAGAAGACGTTCGAATCAGGGATCTGCCGGGCGTTCTTGTAGTAGTTTCCGAGCCAGAGGCTGTTGGCGTCGGTGGGGTTGATGATCAGCACCGCGTTCTCGCCGACGCCGCCGGCCTTCGCCGCGGGCTCCCATCCCGCCCCGAGCCCCGCCAGCGCCACCAAGGCCGCGGCCAGCCCGCGCGTCGCCCCTGTCCGCCCGCACGGGCGCGGGCCGTGCCCGTGAACAAGGACGTTTGCCGGAGTGTTCTCGGACGTATTCACGCGCATGACATCTCCCTCGGTGCTCTCAGGCCCCGACAGCATCCTCCACCATCGACCAAAGAGCAAGGGGCATCTTGCACGGCTATGCGCGGCGGGGCACCCGGCGGATCCGATCAGAACCCCGGCCGACCGGCACAGACCGAGAACCACGGGCGGGCCGCGTGGGCTAGCAGCCGACCTCGAAGGCTTCGACGAACGCCGCGAAGTCGAAGAAATCGGTGAAGCCGTCGGCGTCAAAGTCGGCGGACTTTCCGGGCGGGCAGACGCCCAGCTCGAAGCAGTCGACGAACTCGACGTAATCAAAGAAGTCCAGGAAGCCGTCGGCGTTGAAGTCCGCCGGGCTGCAGCACGCGAGCACCGTGACCGGCACCGAGGCGCTGATCGTCGTTCCGCAGGACGAGCTCACGAGGCAGTCGAAGAACCCCGCGGCCTGGGGATCGTCGTGGGCGAGCCGGAGCACGGCGGTGACCGCGGTGGGGTTCACGGCCGGGTCGATCTCGATCCCATCGCGGCGCCAGCGATACTGATCGGACGCCGGCCGCGACGATTCAACCACAAGCTCAACGGTTGAATCCGGACAAATGAAGGTGGGCGAGGGTTGCCGGGTGAGCACGGGAACATCTGGGATCTGCAGCGTCCACGTCTGCCCGGAGAGGAACCAGGAGTAGTCCGTCCCGGATTGTGCAAATGCGGCGATGGACGTGCCCCCGAACCGCACAAGCCGCCGGTTCGCACGGTCGTACGCGAGGGCGGCGTAGGTTCGGCCGACGGCAGCCTCCGTCTCCGAGGCCAGGAGGCGACGCCATGTCACGCCGTCGTACTCCCACAGGTCGTTCTCGCCCGTGGAGTTCACGGCGTCGGTCACTTCGCCCCCGGCGAGCACGATGGTGCCCCTGTCGGGAACGTACACCAGCGCGCCCGCGCCGCGCGGCGTGGGGCCGCCGTCCTGCAGCGTGCTGAAGAACGTGCCGGAAAGCCTCTCGACACGCCGCTCAAAAGTGAGCCAACCCCCGCTGGCGACGGCGAGATTCTGCACGAGCGATTGGAGCGCCCGGAAGTACGCGGATTGCCCAACCGCGGGCTCGATCGCGCGGAAGAAGGGCCCTGTCATGCCGCCCGAATCGACGACGGAGATATTGGTCACCTCGCGAACAAACTCCCCGATCGGGCAGAAGTTGTTGTACTCCTGAGACGTCCAGCCTTGCGTGCCGGAGCCGAAGCTGTCTTCGTAGAGAAGGACCTGCGCCGAGGCGGTTGACCCTGCGGCGACCAGCGGCAGAGCAGCACCAATGATCCAACGACCGCGCGAACGACGTGAGCCCATGGTCCGCGCCCTCCGGGATGGCCGACGGGCCCAATCTACTTTGGCGACTCGAAGCGTCAAGAACATACGCGGAATGACAAGGCCCCGACCGATCGGCCGGGGCCTTGAAGAACACAATGGCGTCGGAGGTGTTACTTCTTCATGCTCGCCACGAAGTTCGCCTTGAACTCCTTGATGCCGCCTTCGAGCTTCTTCTCGAGCTCGGCGTCGAGGGCCTTCTTGAGGTCGAGTTCGTCACGCGTGGCCTTCGCGACCGTCTTGAAGTGCTCCAGGAGCCCGGTCTCGAACGCGCGAACCTGCGGGACCGGAACGTCGTCCAGGTAACCCTTGGTGCCCGCGTAGATCGAGATGATCTGGTCCGTGACAACGAACGGCGTGTACTGCCCCTGCTTGAGGAGTTCCACCATTCGGCGGCCGCGATCGAGCTGACGCTGCGTCGCGGGGTCGAGCTCGGTGCCGAGCTGAGCGAAGGCCTCGAGTTCGCGGGCGGACGCCAGGTCCAGACGCAGCGAACCGGAGATCTTCTTCATGCCCTTGACCTGGGCGTTGCCGCCCACGCGGCTCACCGAGATACCCACGTTGATCGCGGGACGGATGCCGGAGTGGAAGAGTTCGGGCTCAAGGTAGATCTGCCCGTCGGTGATCGAGATCACGTTGGTCGGGATGTACGCCGACACGTCGCCTTCCTGCGTCTCGATGATCGGGAGGGACGTGATCGAACCCGCGCCGTTCTCGTCGGAAAGCTTGGTCGCACGCTCGAGCAGGCGGCTGTGGAGGTAGAAGACGTCGCCCGGGTACGCCTCGCGGCCCGGCGGACGGCGGAGGAGCAGCGACAGCTGGCGGTACGCCACAGCCTGCTTCGAAAGGTCGTCGTAGATGCACAGGGCGTGCTTGGGGGTCTTGCCCTTCATCCCGTTCCACATGAAGTACTCGGCCATCGCCGTGCCCGAGTACGGAGCGACGTACTGCATCGGGGCCGGGTCGCTGCTCGCCGCGTTCACGATGATCGTGTACTCCAGCGCGCCGTGCTTCCGCAGCGTCTCGACGACGCCCGCCACCGTCGACTCCTTCTGGCCGACCGCGACGTAGATGCAGACCACCGCGTCCTTCGTGCCCCAGTACTGCTTCTGATTGATGATCGTGTCGAGGGCGACGGCCGTCTTGCCCGTCTTGCGGTCGCCGATGATCAGCTCGCGCTGCCCGCGACCGATCGGGATCATCGCGTCCACCGCCTTGATGCCCGTCTGCATCGGCTCGTGCACGGGCTGACGCTCGGCGATGCCCGGAGCGATGATGTCGACCTTGCGGTACTCCGACGCGTTGATCGGGCCCGCATCGTCCAGCGGACGACCCAGCGGGTCCACGACACGCCCAAGCAACCCTTCGCCGACCGGCACTTCCAGCAGACGACCGGTCGACTTGACCATGTCGCCTTCCTTCACCGCCAGGTAGTCGCCGTAGATGACCGCGCCGACCGTGTCGAGTTCGAGGTTGAAGACCTGACCCATCACGGCGCCGTCCGCCGTCTGGAACTCCAGCAGCTCGCCCGCCATCGCCTTCGAGAGGCCGTACACCCGAGCAATTCCGTCACCGACCTCGACCACGCGGCCAACCTCAGAAACCTCAAGCTCCTGGGTGTACTGCTCGATCTCCTGGCGAATCACGCTCGCGATCTCGTCGGTCTTGATCTTCACTGGTGGCTCCCTTTGGGGTGCTGGTCCGTCTCTCGCGCCGACCCGGCTCCGCGACCCACCACGGAACACCGGGACGCACGCCAGGGGGTCACAAGGGTAGGTGCCTCCCCGTCGTTTGTCCTCTCTCGGACGCTTTGGTTCGTATTGTATTAGGGTACTACACTCACGGCGAGGGCTTCGCCGGGACTCGCCGGCCCACCGTCAGCCGAACGATCGGGTTGTCGACCTTGAAGCTCAGGACCGTCGGCGGCGTGCTCTGGAAGACCACGTCCTTCGAGTTCACGCCCTTCTCCAGATCGTCCGCCGAAAGAACCACCACCGCAAAGACCTTGATCTCCCCCCGTTTCAGTTGCTCGACAAGGTCGTACGGGCCGGATGCCTGCACGTCGTTCAGAAATGTCGGCTCCGCCTTCACATCCCACTGAGGCCCCACCAACGCCGGCATCATGATCTGCACCGGCACGTTGGGCACCGTCGCGGTCGAGGTTCGGCTGCGGATCGTCAGCGTCACGTCGGCCCGCGCCGGCTCCACGATCACGTGGTCGATCCCCGCCAACTCCATCGGGGGCAGCACCGCGGCCGATCGGATCGTCTCTGCCCGGCCCGGCACCAGCCCGGTCAGCGACTCGGGCGCCAGACGAACCACGGCCGAGGCGGTGTCGGAAAGTCTCTTCATCACCGATTCGGGAGCGCTCAACCGGATCGACGCGGGCAACACACTCGCCGGGCCATCCAGATCAGCTTTGCCAGCGTCCACCACCACCTTGACCGTGCGCGTCGCCAGCCGATCCGCCCACACGCGCACCGTCGGGGGGTTGGTGCGGTTGATCGAGACTCCTCGCTCGGCGAACTGTGGCAGCAGGCGCAGCACCTCCCGCAGATCCAGGATCGACTCGCCCGGTTCGGCCACCAAGCCCGGCATTCCCGGCGTCAGCCGGATCGGCTTGATCGAACCGGCCTCCAGCCCTGCCAACGCCGCACTCGACCCGCTGACGGAAACCTCGACCCGGTCGCGCCACGCCTGGCGATCCAGCGGCTCGAGCACGAGCCCCCCCACAGGCTCGGGCGAGAACTCCACCGTCAGCGTCAGGTCCTTGCTGCGCACGCTCTCGGCCTCGGCGAAGAGCCAGACCACCGCGGTCAGCAGCGTCGCGATCACCAGCGTCTGGACATGCTTGACGATCATGCCGCCCGCTCCCCTTCGTCCTCCGAGTGCCCCTGATCGCTCGCCGAGGCGTCGGAGGACGACGTGCCCCGCCCGAGGCGCCGGCGGAGCTCTTCGGGCAATTCCGCGGCGGAAAGGGGGTCGGACAGCCGACCTCGCTCCGCAAGGCGGATCCGCCCCGTTTCCTCGCTGACGACGATCACCAGCGCGTCGCACTCCTTCGAGAGCCCCAGCGCCGCCCGGTGCCGAGAGCCCAGAGTCGGGTCGGGCATGTCGGCGGCCTCGGCGAGCGGCAACTGCACCCCGGCCGCGGCGATGGTCCGACCCTTGACGATCACCGCCAGATCATGGAGCGCCGAACCCGGGAAGAAGATCGTCTGGAGCAACTGGGCGGACAACTCGGCCTTGAGGGGAGTCCCCCCCTCGACCAGCCCCGCCAGCCCGACCTGCCGCTCGATCACGATGAGCGCCCCGAACTTCGCACGGGCCAGATACCGGCTCGCCTCGGAGATCTGCTCGACAAGGAATGCGATTTCCGTCGGCGTGCCGCGGAAGAAGGGCGTCTCGCCGAGACGGACGAGCACCCGCCTCAGCTCGGGCTGGAAGATGATGACCAGCCCGACCGCCACGAGGGCCAGGAACTTGTCGAACAGGTAGCTGAGGCGTTCGAACCGCTCCCCGGCCGCCGCGACGCGCGAAGCGACGCTCACCAGCACGATCAGGATCAGCAGCCCCTTGAGGGCGCCGGCGGCGCGGGTGCCCTGGACGAACCGGACAATCCCGTAGACGACGATCCAGATCAGCGCGAGCTCAAAGGCGACCTCCCACGGCGAGTAGGACGTCAACCGCGTGAGCAGTTCGGTGATCCGGGGCAGAAGCTCCAAGCGAGGTCTCCGACCGAGCAAAGCCCGGCCAACACGAAGTGTACCGTCTTCCGCACGGAACATCGTGCCGCCGCCGCGTCCGGCTGCAACAATCCGCGATGCCTTACGAGGTCGTCGAGTTCCAGCAGACTCCGAATCCCAACGCGCTCAAGTGCGTGCTGGATCGCCCCATCGCGCCCGCGCCCCGCTCATACCGATCGCGGGAAGACGTCAGAGACGATCCCGCCGCGGCGGCCCTGTTCGCCTTGCCCGGCGTCACAAACCTCTTGTTTCTCGACGCGTGGGTGACGGTGGGCAAGTCGCCCGAGACACGCTGGGCCACCCTCAAGCCCGCCATCACCCGTGCCCTGCGGGAGTGCCCGTGAAGTCCGGGCGACCCCGCCATGCCTGCGAGGCCGCTGCTCAGGACGAGGCGCAGCTCCGCCGGCGTCGGCAGATCGTCCGATCGCTCACCCGCTGGTTCGCTTCCAACGCCCGCGACCTGCCGTGGAGACGAGAACAGGCTCCGGGCAAGCGCGATCCCTGGTCGAGCCTGGTCAGCGAGCTGATGCTGCAACAAACCCAGGTGGCGCGGGTGCTCGAGAAGTTCCCCGACTTCATGGCCCGCTTTCCGACGCCGGCCCATCTCGCCCGGGCCGACGAGCACGACGTGCTCGCCGCCTGGTCCGGGCTTGGGTACTACAGGCGGGCTCGCCTGCTGCACGCGGCGGCCAAGGCGATCGCCCAGCAATTCGGGGGAGAAGTCCCCCAGAATCCCGAGGCGCTCCGATCGCTCCCCGGCGTCGGTCGCTACACCGCCGGCGCGGTCGCGTCGATCGTCTTCGGGATCGGCGAGCCGATCGTCGACGGCAACGTCGCTCGCGTGCTGCTTCGACTGCACGGCCTCGAGCAGTCGGCCGCCCAGGCCGCGGAGTGGTGCTGGGAAGAGTCGACCGCCCTCGCCCGAGCCGCCGGGAAGGATGTGGGCGCGTTCAACGAGGGGCTCATGGAACTCGGGGCGCTCGTCTGCACGCCCAAAGCGCCCTCGTGCGACCGTTGCCCGTTGTCGCAAGGGTGTGCCGCCTTCTCGAAAGGCCTGACGGACCGGATTCCGACACCCAAAGCACCCCCGTCCCGCAAGGGTCTCACGGCCCACAGTCTTGTGGTCCGAAACGCGAGCGGGCGAGTTCTGGTCGAACGCCGACCGGCCACCGGGCTTTGGGCCGGGATGTGGCAAGCGCCCACACTCGAGATGCCGCGCGACGCCGCCGATGACGCTCCGCTCTTTCGAAGCCCGCCGCCTCGCATGCTCGAATCGCTGGGGCTTGATTTCGTGCGCCTCGAGTCTTCGCCGCCCGTGACCTTCGCCCACACCACGACTCATCGAGAGGTTCTTTTCGTCGTGTGGACATCCTCCTGCCCACGGGCCGTGCCGCCCGGCGAGAACCGACGGTGGATCGCGCGGGAGGACCTCGAGAACCTTGCGCTGGCCAATCCGCAGCGGCGGATCATCGAGGGAGCGTTCAACCCTTCGCCTCGTCCGCGCGGATCTTCAGCTCGCGATGGTTGATGGGCGTGCCGCATTCCGGGCATGTGCCCGTTCGAACGCCGCGGAGGTTGTAAAGGCAAGAGGGGCATGTCGCGTCGTTCGACTCAAGGTGGCGGGCGACCGCAACACCCCCGCCCGTCCTGATCCAATCGCGGCAGGCCGAGACAAACTCGCTGCGCATCGCCGAACCGAGGACGGAGGCAGGAACGGTGATCGCGGAGGAATCCAGACGAACGAGGAAGACGTGGTCGGGCGACTCTTCGACCGCCACGACACCCGACCATCGCTGGTGCGTGCGGTGGTGAGGCTCATCCAGATCGATCCCCTCGGCGGAAACCTGAAGCCTGTGCTCGCCCTCGTGGTATCCCCCGGCGGCGGACTCGGACAGCTTCTTCGACCAGAGTTGCATCGAACGCGACCACGCCCGGACAGGATTGCTGAAGATCCAGTAGACGAGCAACACCGCGGGCAACCCCGTCGCGATCATCGTGCCGTACTCGCGATTGAACATCATGAAGACCGAGATCGTGCCCAGCACGCTCACCCCCACCATCGCCACCCATCGCTGCCTCGCCGACGTCCGACGCACCCTGGCAACGTGCGAGCCCTCGATCATGGTGTGCCGAACGAACGCGGCGTAGTCGCGCCGGGTGAAGGGATAACGGTACTCGAAGCGTCGCTGGTCGGTCATGCGCGTTCGCCGATATTCTTGGCTGTGGTCCTTGCCGTCCTGATGCCGGTCTTCAACGAGAGCACGCTCCTCGAGCGGGCGGTCGATCGATTGCAGGCCGCCCCGCCACCACCCGATCCGGGTGATCCAGCGGGGAGGCCTCTTGATCGGGTCATCTTTCTCGTCGACGACGGGTCGACCGACGGCACAACGGAGATCGCCGACCGCCTCGCCCAGAGGCCCGGGGTGGTGGTGATCAAGCACGCCCAGAACAAAGGGAAAGGCGCGGCGATTCGCTCGGCCCATGAGGCGGCGTTGGCGTGGCGATCCGATGCGGGTGAACCCATTGCCGTGTTTCTCATCCACGATGCCGACCTGGAGTATGACCCGGCGGATCATGCCGCCGTGCTCACCCCGATCCTGGACGGACGTGCGGACGCGGTGATCGGGTCGCGGTTTCTCGGTGCCGCCCATCGCGTGCTTTATTACTGGCATTACGTCGCGAACCGGGTGATCACGACGTTCTGCAACATGCTGACGAATCTGAATCTGTCGGACATCGAGTGTTGCTTCAAGGCTTGGACGCGTCCCGTGGCGGTGCAACTGAAGTTGGAGGAGGAGCGGTTCGGGATCGAGCCTGAGATCGTCGCGAAGTTGTCGCGGATCAGGCTCGACGAGGGCGCATCGGATCGACCGCTGCGGATCTTTGAGGTCGGGGTGACCTACGCGGGGCGGACATACGCCGAAGGAAAGAAGATCCGATGGTCGGACGGGGTCTCGGCCCTTCGCTGCATCATTTCGTACACCCTCATGCGGTAGGGTCCGGACGACGCCTCGCAATGACGGCTATTGTGCGGCGTGCTGCGGGTCGCGCTGAAGATGCTGTTCGGAGATCGAGCAAAGTACCTGACCTTGGTGTTGGGTCTTGCGTTCGCGACCTTGCTGATCAATCAGCAGGCCTCCTTCTTCCTTGGGCTGCTCGTGCGGGCGACCGGCCCACTCCAGAACGTGGGGCAGCCCGACCTGTGGGTGCTTGATCCGTACACGAAGTGGTCCGCGGAGTACCGCCCGCTGGAGGATCGCGCGCTCGACAGGGTCCGCAGCGTGCCCGGGGTCCGCTGGGCCGAGCCTTTCTTCAACAGTTTCGGCAACATCGAAATGGCAGACGGGAGTTTCCAGCGGTGCCAGTTGATCGGGCTGCCGCGGTCGAGCCTGATCGGCCGTCCGCCGGAGATGGTGGAAGGCAGTCTTGACGACCTGCGCAGCCCTGACGCGGTGATCATCGAGGAATCGGCGCGGGCGAAGCTGAACAACCCGAAGATCGGGGACACGCTCAAGCTGAACGACCGGCGTGCGGTGATCGTGGGGTTCTGCCGGGCGAAGAAGGGCTTTGAGTCCAACGCGGTGCTGTACACGACGTTCGACAACGCGGTGCAGTACACCCCCACGGGGCGCGAACGCATCAGCTACGTGCTGGTCAAGGCCCAGGATCCCTCGCGCGTGGCGGAGATCCGCGAAGCGATCAACGCGATGGGCGGGCTCAAGGCGCTCACCAGCGAGGAATTCGTTCAGCGGACGATCCTCTGGGTGCTGGCGGAAACGGGCATCGGAATCAACTTCGGCATCACGATCGTCCTGGGATTCGTGGTGGGCGTGGCGCTGTCGGGGGCGATCTTCTATCAGTTCACGAACGAGAATCTCAAGTACTTCGCGGTGCTCAAGGCCCTGGGCGCCCGCAGCCGGACGCTCGTCTCGATGGTGCTGCTGCAGGCGCTGGTCGCCGCGTTGATCGGGTACGGGATCGGGATCGGCGTGACCGCGATCTTCAGCCTGAGCATCGCGACCAACCCTTCGAGCGAACTCAATCCGGTGGTGCCCTGGCAGCTGCTGGCGGGCAGCGGCGGCGCGATGCTCCTCTGTGTGCTGCTGGCCAGCGCATTCAGCCTGCGTCGTGTGATCACGGTGTCGCCCGCGCGGGTGTTCTCGTCGTAAAGGAGTGTCTGCGATGATCCGATGGGCGAGCATTCTTCTGGCGGCGGCGGGGTTCGCGCTCGCGGTGGCCGCCGTCACCCCGACTTTCCCGACCCCCCCCGACATCCCGCCGGAGCGTCAGCCCAGCGTCAACCCGTTCCCGCGAGGGGTCGCGGCCTTGGGCGTCGTGGAGCCCGCTTCGCGGACCATCGAGATCGCACCGCCGGCCCCGGGGCTGGTGGTCGAGGTGCTGGCCGAGGTGGGCGAGCGCGTCAAAACGGGCGACGTCCTGCTCCGTCTGGATGACCGTGAGCTGCGCGCCAAGCTTGTTCGCGCCGAAGCGGGGACGGGGGTCAAGCGAGCCCAGCTCGATCGATGGAAGAGCCTCCCGCGGACCGAGGACCTGCCCCCGCTCGAAGCCGCGGTCCGGGCGGCGGAAGCGTCGGTGGCGGCGGCGGCGGCGGAGGTTGCCAACCGGCGCGACGACGTGACTCGCCTGACGGACGCTGTGCGTTCGGGCGCGCGGGGCGAGCGGGATGCCGCCGCCGCGCGATTCCTGCTGGAACAATCGCTGGCCCTCGAAGCCTCGGCGCAAGGCCGATTGGAGCAGGCAAAGGCCGATCTGGCCAAAGCAAGGGCGGGCGGCTGGGCCCCTGATCGCGACATCCTGTCCGCCGAACTGGCGCAGAAGGAGGCCGAGATCACTGCGATCCGGATCGAGCTCGATCGCCTCGTCGTCCGAGCCCCGCGTGACGCCACGGTGCTCCGTCGCGACGTCGAGCCGGGCGAGTACGCGGGCGTGAGCGACGGAGCGTTGATGGTCCTGGGTGATCTCAACGCCCTGCACGTGCGGGCCCAGGTCGACGAGGAGGACATCGCCCTGGTCCGAACCAGCGCCAAGGCCATGGGCCGGACGCGCGGCGCGGTCGTCAAGGACATCCCCCTTTCGATCATCCGCATCGAGCCTTTCGCCAGGGGCAAGACGCAACTGACCGGCTCGAACACCGAACGTGTCGACACCCGCGTGGTCGACGTCGTGCTGGCGGTCGACCCCGCCTCCGCACCCCTTCTGCTGACGGGCCAGGCGATCGACGTCTACATCGACAGCACGCGCTAAAGCGGCGGGACGGGCGCGGGAGAAATCGTCGTCGCGGGCCTCGGCGAGGGGACCGCGTCCCGTGCAAGCCCGAGCTTGTCCACGATCTCGTCCATGACCAACCGGCTCATGGTCTGATCGCCCATGAACCCCACACGCACCCGCACAATCGTCACGATCTCGCTCGAGCGCTCGATCTCGATCTCGATCAGCCGATCCTCCCCGGTCCCGTCGGCGGCGGGAACCTCCCGCACGCCGATCGTTGCACTGCCCAGCGAGGCCCGGTCCGTTTCGGGCTTGAACCGAAGCCCTCGCTCTCCCACAGCCTCGCGCGACGCCGCCAGCACCTCCTCGAAGGGCCGGCGCATCGCCGTTTGCAGCTCGCCCTGCAAGAATGCGCTGGTGCCCGCCTGCGCCACCCCGAACCCCGCGGACACCAGCGGGCTCGGCACGGGCACACACCCCGCGACAAGCGCGACAAGCGACCCGAGCCAAAGTCCGTGAGTGCTTCGCATGGTGCCCCTTGTCGGGTCCGGCAGCCCGGCGTTCACTCCTCGTCCGCCCGCAGCTTGGAGACCACGGTGAAATCCTCCAGCGTCGTCGTGTCCTGCGTGATCTTCTCGACGCCCGCCGCCACGTCCCGCAGCAGCCGCCGCATGATCTTGCCCGAACGCGTCTTGGGCAACCCCTCGGCGAAGCGAACCTGGTCCGGTTTGGCGAGCGCACCAACCTCCTTCGCCACGTGCCGCGTCAGTTCCTCGCGCACCGCCTGGTCGGGCTGCTTCCCCGGATGATCCGTGAACCAGCGGCTCTTGAGCGTCACGAACGCCACGATCGCGTTCCCCTTGATGTCGTGCGGGACCCCCACGACCGCGGCCTCGGCGACGTAGGGATGACTCACCAGCGCGCTCTCCACCTCCATCGTTCCCAGAAGGTGCCCGGAAACCTTGATCACATCGTCGATGCGACCCTGGATCCAGAAGTACCCGTCCTCGTCCCGCCTTGCGCCGTCGGCGGAGAAGTAGTAAGGCTCGCCCGTCTGAGGGTCCTTCACGCGGCCCCAGTAGTTGCTCACGAACCGCTCGCGATTGCCGTACACCCCGCGCAGCATTCCCGGCCAAGGCTTGCGGATCACGAAAAGCCCGCCCTTGTTCGGGCCGAGCTCTTCGCCCTGCTCGTTCACGACCGCCGCGTCAATCCCGAGCATCGGCAGTGTGCACGAGCCAGGCTTCGTCGGCGTCGCGCCCGGCAGCGGCGTCACCACGTGCCCCCCGGTTTCCGTCTGCCAATACGTGTCCACGATCGGGCAGCGAGCTTTGCCGATTGTCTCGTGGTACCAGATCCACGCCTCCGGGTTGATGGGCTCGCCCACGGTCCCCAGAATGCGAAGGCTCGACATGTCGTGGCGATCGGCCCACTCGGGCCCCCACTTCATGAACGTGCGGATCGCCGTGGGCGCCGTATAGAAGTGCGTCACCCGGTGACGCTCGATGATGTCCCAGAACCGATCGTTCTCGGGGAAGTTCGGTGCGCCCTCGTACATCAGCGTCGGGACACGGTTGAGCAGAGGTCCGTACAGAACATACGAGTGCCCGGTGATCCAGCCGACGTCGGCCGAGCACCAGAACATCTGCCCGCTGTCGGGAATCAGATTGAAGGTGACGCGGGCCGTCAGCCCGACGAAGGCGAGATACCCGCCCGTGGTGTGGAGAATCCCCTTGGGCTTGCCCGTGGAGCCCGAGGTGTACAGCAGGAAGAGCATGTCCTCGCTGTCCATGACCTCGCAGGGGCAGGCATCTCCCGCCGGGCCGACCAGATCGTGCCACCAGTGGAACTTGGTCGCGGGGTTTCCGCCCGGCCTGGAATCCCCCGAGCGGAATCGCTTGCTGGGGGGCTCGTGCGCGGTGCGCTTGAGGACGATCACGTGGTCCATCACGTGCCCATGGTTGTTGAGCGACGCGCACGCATCCTCGACGTTCTTTTGCAGAGGCACGATCTCGCCGCGGCGGAACCCCCCGTCCGCGGTGATGATCACCTTGGATCCCGCGTCGATCGCCCGTTCGCTGATCGCGGTGGGCGCAAAGCCCCCAAAGATCACGGAGTGGGCAGCCCCGATTCTCGCGCACGCGAGCACGGCGATCGCCAGTTCAGGAACCATGGGCATGTAGATCGTGACGACGTCGCCCTTCTTGACGCCGAGCCTCTTGAGAGCGCTCCCGAGCCTGCTGGTCTCAACCTGCAGTTCGCGGTAGGTCAGCGTGCGGATCTCGGGCTCGCGGGCGTACTGCGTCGAGGACGAAGCGTGGCTCGTCCGGGGCGCGACGGGTTCCCCCTCCCACACGATCGCGGTCTGCTCCCCGAACCCCGCCTGCACATGCCGATCCACGCAGTTGTAGCACGCATTGAGCTGCCCGCCGACGAACCATCGGGCGTCGGGCGCTTTCCAATCCAGCACCCGATCCCAGTGCCGAAACCATGACAGGTGTCTCGCCTCGCTCGCCCAGAACGCCTCGGGGTTGTGGATCGACTGCTGGTGCAGCGCCCGATACGCCTCCAGATTCGGCACGTGAAACCTGGGCACACCGAGCTCCGCCGCGGACGGGGGCTCGAACCGGCGGTTTTCGACCAGCACCGAATCAATCGGCTGCGACTGGGACGGTTGGCTCATGGATCGCTCCGTGGGCGCGTCTCGCGCCGAGGACAGAGCGTATCAAAGTCACACACACCCGGGAATCCGCTACTTCGGGCAGGCCAGCCGCTGGATGTGCGGCCCCCAGCGCGTGCGGATCTCCAACGAAACCGAAGCCGGGTCGTCGATCCAGTTGTAGGGATACTCCGGGCCGGGCCGCCCGTAGTACCCCCAGATCGCCACGCCGTCGGCGCCGAACCACCATGGCAACTCGAGCTGATGCCTCAGGTTGATGTCGTTCACGCGGCGGGCGTTGTCCACGTCCGGACTGCACCCCCCAGCCTGCGCCTTATAGCGCCACCAGGCAAGCGGGATGATCGTCTGATCAGGATGACCATACTGCTCGCGAACGCGGTGGAGCTCCGTGAACAGCGAGGCGAAGAACACGGAGTTCTGTGCCGGGGTATTGAAGTTCTCCGGGCATGGGCTCGCGTTGCGGTCCGTTCCCGTCCAGTTCAACTGGTACACCGAAGGCATGAAGATGTCGCACTCGGCGAACAGATTGTGGAGCCGATCGTTCAGGACACGACGCTCGTCGTTGTAGAAAGGCCACCACGCCGTCGGAAACCCGTAGTACCCGACCTTCGCGTTCGGGAGCGTTCGCTTGGTCTCCCGCAGGGTCGTCAGGAAGAACCGCTCGCCGACCACCTCGAACGCCTTGCTGCTCAGATCTTCCTGCTGCGACGCCGACAACCCTTCCCACCCCGTCACGCCCTCGGGTGGCGTGAAGCCGGCCATCTGCACGAAGTCGGCATCGAAAGTCGGGGTGTTGATCGCCGCGACCGCCCCATCCCAACGGGCGAGCTGCAGCGTGTCACCCGCCATGTCGCGCACCTGCTCTCGCAGCGGAAGCACCGCCTCAAAGTCCAGGCAGACCACCCCGTTGTACCCGCTCGGCACCTTCCTCAGCACCACCGCCGGCGTCGTCGCCGCGTGCTCGGTCATCCACGCCTCGAGGTTCGCCCTCCAGTTCGTGTAGGACCCGTCCGAACCCCGCAGCATCAGGTGAATACCCCGCTCGATCAGCGTGTGGTTCGTCCCCTCGATCACCGGGATCTTCGGGAACTCCTGCTCGTAGTAGATCACGCAGTGCCGCGAAATCGGTAGCCCCGACAGGTCCGTCTGAGCGTCCATGTAGGAGTTCGCCACCAGCGTCGAGGACACCATCCAGTAGATTCGGTACGTCGTCCTCGCTCGGCTGTCGGCGAACGAGGAGAAGTCGGCCTGATTCACCACCCCGTCCAGATTCAGGTCCGCCGCGGGCCTCCCCGCCGCGTAGTCCTCCATGAACTGGAGCGAATCGTTGAAATCGTTCCGGCAGTCGTGATTGATGTCCGGCTGGGCCGAGACAACCCCCGCGCCGAGGACCAGCCCCAGCATGGCCGTCGCCACATCGATGACTCGTGCCGAACGGATCGTTCGCATGCTCCTCCCTCGCGGTACCGACTCGGGGAAGATAGCAGTCTACACCGCGAGCATGCGGGCACAACACCGATAATCCGATCCAATGCCGTCGCGTTCCGCCCCGTTCGGCTCTCGCACGGGTCAGTGGGACGACTCGGTGACGCGGAGGACCTCCTCCACCGTGGTCTGGCCCTTCCCGACCTTCTTGATCCCGTCGGCCCGGAGCGTCTCCATCCCCCGCTCGATGCACAGGCGGCGGAATTCGGACACGTTGGGGTTCCTCGCGATCACGTCACGCAACTGATCGTCCACCGCCAGAAGCTCGTACAAACCCACTCGACCCGAGTACCCCGTCTTCCGGCAACGGTCACACCCCTTGGCAACCCAGATCTGGTCGCTCGGCAGCCCCTGCATCTCCAGGAACTCCGCCATCTCCGGGCGGGGCTGCTCCTGCGCCTTGCAGTTCGCGCAAAGCCGCCGGATCAGCCGCTGCGCCAGCACCGCGTTCAATGCCGCACCGACCAGGAACGGCTCGAGCCCGATGTTCACCAGCCGCGTCACCGAACTCGGCGCGTCGTTGGTGTGCAGCGTGCTCAGCACCAGGTGCCCCGTCAGCGCCGCCTGCACCGCGATGTGCGCCGTTTCGTGGTCGCGGATTTCGCCCACCAGGATGACGTCCGGGTCCTGACGCAGCAGCGCCCGCAGCGCCATCGCAAACGTCATCCCGATCTTCTCGTGCGTCTGCGTCTGCGTGATCCCGTCCAGGTGATACTCGACCGGATCTTCCACCGTCGAGATGTTCATTGTGTTCTTGTCCAGCGTCCTCAGACTCGCGTACAGCGTGGTCGTCTTACCCGAGCCCGTCGGACCTGTCACCAGCACGATCCCGTGCGGCGCGTTGATCTGGTTCTTCCAGATCGCCAGCGTGTTGTCGTCGAACCCGAGCTGCTCGAGCTCCACGTTGATCGACTTCGTATCCAGAATTCGCATGACGACCTTCTCCCCATACGTGCTGGGGAGTGTGGACATGCGGAGGTCGAGCTTTCGCCCCGCCACCACGCACCGGATGCGCCCGTCCTGCGGCAGACGACGCTCCGAGATATCCAGATTCGCCATGATCTTCAGTCGGCTCACGATCGCCGGGGCCATGCTCGCCGGCGGATTGAGCATCTCGTACAGCTCGCCGTCGATGCGATACCGCACTTTCAACTTCTTGTCCGAAGTCTCGATGTGGATATCGCTCGCGCCCTCCTTCGTCGCCATCTGGATGATGTGGTTCACATACTTGATGACCGGCGAGCTCGACGCCTGATCCGAGGAGAGATCCACCTCCTCGTTCTGCTTCTTCTCGACCTGGACGTCGCCCTCCTCCACCTCCGCCAGCAGCTGCCCGACGTCGACGCCCTCTTCCGTCTTCTCCCCCACCACCTCCAACGCGCCGCGCACGTCAAAGCCCGTGACCAGCACCACCTTCACGCTCGGAACGCCGAGCTTCAACCGGATCTCGTCCAGCAGAAACACGTCGTCCCCGCGCGTCGCGCCCACCACCGCACGCTGCCCCTCCATCCGCAGCGGCATCACCAGCTTCTGCTTGCAGAACTCCGGCGTCAGTCGCTGCAGCAGCTTCCCGTCGAACCCGCCCTCGAGCCCCTTCTCAAGGTCGATCCGCTCGAACGGCAGCCCCGCCAGATCCGCCACCGCACGCTGAACCCCCGCCTCGTCCACGCCCTGCTCGATCAGCACGTCCGCCAGACGACGCCCGGGCGACTGCTTGATCACACCCTGCGCCACCTGAAGCCGATCGGGCGTCAGCACGCCACGCGACAGCAGCAACTCGCCCAAGTCCTTCGGCGCCCCCGCCTGTTCCTGCTCCTCCGGCCGATACAGATCACTCAGCGCAGTGCCCACCGTCGGCGCAGGCGCCGAAGCCTTCGCCACCGGCACCGCGGGATCCGGCGCGTCGCCCGCGCCCCCCGGCTGGTTCGCCGGCATCGAGGGCAGCGGGCTGAACGTCTGCTCCGCCTGATCGATCCGGTGCTTCTTCCCCTTCGCGGAACCGCCCTCGTCGCCCATGCCCAAGTCGTTCAGAATGTCATCGATGTTGTACTTGGCCACGCGGCGGCTCCATGTCTCGAAGGTCTGCTTCTCTCCCGATCAGCGGCGAGGCCCGCGCGACGGCGCCAGCTCGTCCTCCTCAACCGGCGCCTGATCACTCTTCATCCGCAGCACGAAGTTCTTTCCGCCCCAGCCCAGCACCACCTGCCGATCCGAGATCTCAAGAACCGTGAACGTCCTCGCGATCGTGTCGTTCACCCGGAAGATCCGCCCGTTGATCCGCGCCACCGGGTTCGAGCCCATCATCACGCTCGTCAGTTCCAGCTGGTCAAACCGTCCCCGGATCTCCTGCTCCAACGCCGCCATCGGGTCGGGCTTGGCAGCCTCCACCACGGGGGTGCGGACGTCCGGCGCCGCCGACGCAAGCCCGACCAGCACGAACGGATCGCGCCGGATCTGGTCCGCCGGAACCTGCACGGGGGTCCCGTGCCGCTCCAGTTCCGCCATGATGCGCGCGGTCTCCGCGTCGGTCTTCGGGTCCTTCTTGGTCTCGGTGATGGCCGCGTCGAACTTGTCGAGCTTCATCCCGAGGTTCCGCCCGTACACGCGCATGCCGTACAGCACGCCCCCGCTCAACGCCACCAGCGCCGCCACCAGAATCATCCCGGAAGTCAGACGCCCGGACTTGCGCGGAACAGGCATCGGCTCCGCCCCTGCCGCGCCGCCCCCACGGATCTCCGAAAGAAACGACGAGCCCTGATCGCCCGTTCCGCCTGTGTTGTTGCTCATTTGCTCTCTCCCTGTTCGTCCTGGTGGTAGATGCTGAGCGTGAACGTGGCCTGCATGTTGCTCTCGCTGTCCGCCGCGCGCTTGAGCTTCAGATCAGTCATCCGCGTGATACGGGCAAGCTGCTCAAGCTGCAGAAGGAACTGGTAGAACCCGTTGAACTTGCCCGACGTCGACAGCTCCAGAGGCTGCTCCATGTACGTCGCCGCCTTGATCGACTTCGCTGTTTTCATCTGCGGCACCTCGAGCCCTGCGCCCGTGCACAGGTCCGCGATCTGCCGGACCACCGTTTCCACTTCCTTGTTCGTGGGCAGGCGGGCCTCGATCGCTCGGATCCGCTCCGCGATCTCGTCGTTGGTCTTCTTCAGATCCGAAGATGCGGCCGTCTCCTGCCTGAGCTTGTCGAGGATCGAACGCTTGTGATCGATCTCGTCCTTGGCCTGCTGGATCTCGATGTTCTGAGGCCTGAACACCAGGAAGTAGCTCGCGATGGGCACGCCCAGGAGCACGAGGATCAGGATCAGTTCGCGTAGTCCGATGCGCATGGCGTCCGCTCCTTTTACTTCTGCTCCGCCGGCTCACCCGCCGTCGCCTGCTTGTCACCCGTCGAGGAACCCGTCACAAGCCCGGCGTCGTTCGATCCACCGAGCTGGTCCGGCCGCGCGAGCTGCCTCGCGTCCGCGTCCGCCCGCAGCGACGCCGTGATCTCGAACTTGTGGAACATCTGCTCCTTGATCTTCGCTTCCTTGATGTAGACCAGCTCGATCTTCGTGAGAAGCGGATTCCGCTGCAGCAGCGCCGCGTAGTCCGTGATGTCCGTGTACACCGTCGAGATGCCCGTCACCTTCACCGTCGATTCAAACCGCGGCGGCTTGACCTCCGGCTTGATCTCCTCCGCCTTCACGTCCTTCCCGCCCCTGGCCGCGCCGGGCGCGAGCGACTTGACCTTCCCGCCGGGCGGCGGCGGAACCTTCGACTGCCCCTGCGCCTGCTGCGCCGCCAGAAGCTCCTTGTTCGGGTCGATCCGCTTGCTCGAAAGCTCGATCTCCTCGATCGTGATGTTCTTCGGGATCTCCGTCACCAGCGACGCCAGCAGCACGCTCCGCGGGATCTTCTCGAGCAGCGCGGTCGTCACCTCGGCCTTCGCGAGCATCTTCCGACGCTCCTTGCTCAGCGCGTCGAGCTGGTCGATCTTCGCCTTCTCCTGCGCATAAGCCTGATTGATCGCCATCTGCTCCGCGCGGATCGTCACCCACCGGCGATTGGTCACGAAGAACGCCGAGACCACGAGGAACATCACCACCGCGAAAAGCGCGAGCGTGATGAAGTTCGCCCGCGTCTCCGCCTTCCGTTCGACGTAGTCCTCCGGGAGGAAGCTCCCGCTCGAACTGCCCTGCCTGCTCAGCAAGTTCCGCATCGATCCCTCCCGATCACAAATCCGTCGGACTCAGCGCGAGCCCGAGCGCCACAGACCACCCCGGCTGGGGCTCCTTGAAGTCCACGCCCGACACCGGCTCCGAGCCGCTCCGAGCCACCCGCGCCAGCGGATCCGCCAGCTGCGCCTGCAGCTTGAGCGACCTCGCCACGTGCTGGCACACCGAGGTCACCCGCGATTCGCCGCCCATGAACACCAACCGATCCACCCGACGACCCGGGAACATCGCGTCGTGATACCGAAGCGACATCTGCAGCTCATCCGTCAGAATTTCCAGCGGCTCGCTCAGGTCCGGCTGATTCACCGGCCGCTCCACCACCGCCGCCGCAGGCTCCACACCCGCGCTCTTCATCCCCGCCGCCAGCACCGCAAGCCCCGGGATCGGCGAGTTCGCCGCCGGTGCCGCAGGCCGCTGCGCGGGGCACGGCTCCGTCATCGTCCTCCGCACCACCAACGCCTCCGATGGCACGCACTTCGTCTGACGGATGATCGTCTCGTCGAAGAGCTTCCCGCCCACCTCCACCGTCCGTGCGAACACCATCGACGACCCGTGCGCGATCATCACCTTCGTCGATCCGCACCCGATGTCCAGGAACATCGTCGTCCGACCCTGGTCCTCGCTCCGCCGGCTCACACCCTCCACAGACCGAAGCGCCGCCGCGAACTCGCTCTGCATCCCCACCGGCTCAAGCTTCGACGCCTTGAGCCCCTCGAGCAGCTTCCGCACCGACTCCCGCGGGGAGGCCATGCAGATCACTTCCACCCGCCCCCCCGACGCTGCTCCCTCCACCTCCACATGCCGATACACCAGCGCGCCCGGGTCGCACTGCAACTGCCCCGAGACCGCACCCGCCACCAGGTCCGCCATCGCGACACCGTCGGTCTTGGCGATCTGCACGTGTTTGCAGAAGGTCTGCCACATCGGGATCGCGCACACCGCGCGACGCCCACGGAACCCGCCCCCCTTGATCAACTTCGGCAGCGCCTCGAACTGAAAGGCCAGCCGCCTGGCATGGTCGCTCCGCAGCTCGAAAGGCGTCTCCAACGCCGCCGCCGCCACCAGCGTCGAGGGAGACTCCCCCGACACCTGCAGCACCTTCATCGCACCCACGCCAAAGTCGATCGCGATCGGCGCTCCGTGCGTCGCAAACAGCCCCGACCCCAGCTCGCTCAGCTTCTTGAATGCGCCGATGCCCATGCCTGCCGCCTCTCCAGCAGCCCCGCGCCCACCGGGTCACCCCGGGCGCTCGGACCGCCGTGAGATTGCATCGGTTCGCCCCGCCTCCTCCTTCGGGCACCCTCCACCCATCCCCTCGCCTTGCCACCCGCACGCCCGCACAACCCTCCCACCCGTCCCCAGCGGCGAATACCCCATCTCCAGGTTATCGGTCCACAAACAAAGCACCCAACCTCCCCAACGCCTCCATCAAGCGCCAGGTTTGGGTGGTCCGCTCCCCGGTCGTGTTTGAGATCACCCGAAGCTCCGCCCACGGCACGCCGAAGCGGGAGGCCGACGCCGCCACCGCCGCCCCCTCCATCGCCTCCGCGATCGCCCCTGTCCGAACGACCACTTCCCGCGCGAGTTCGTCCGTTCCGGAGCAGATCGACACCGTCGCGACGGCTCCCTCCCACATCTCACCGAGATCCCTCAGAGCGGCGGACGCCGCATGCGCAGGAACGGCGTTCCCCGGGCCCGACCACGGGGGAAAGCCGCCGAGAGGCTCGACGCCCGCCGGTGTGCGTACCCCCTCGTCGAAAGCATGCCCGGTCGCAAGCACCACATCACCGATTCGGGCGGGAGATCCGGGGAGCGTTCCGGCGATGCCGACCGACAGAATCCCCGCCGGACGCTCGGCGGCGCACAAGGCCGCGACCGCACCCGCGGCATTGGCTTTGCCCACGCCCGTGCGCACGAGCGACAGTCCATCGGCGATCGGCACCCCACGCCACTCCTCCAGCACCGGCGGTCGACCCAGAGCACCGGTGATCGCTCTGGCCTCGGCATCCGCGGCAACCGCCAGAACCAGCGTTCCCTTCCCGACTTCACGCCTGAATCTGGTCAGCCCGGCCGGACATGGAGGCAATTCCGCGTCGATCATGGCCCATCCTACGAATGCTGGAACGCCGACCAGCCCTGATGGCGAACCACGATCGCCGCGAGGCGGTATAGCCTTTCTTGGGACGAACTCCGGAGACGTACATGAAGACTTGGATGTCAACAAATCGTTGTCGGCGGGGCGGGACGCTGGTCAACATCTTGGTGGTGTCCGGGCTGGCGGTGGGTGTGACGGCCGTGGGGCTGTGGACTCTGTCTTCCCGAGGGAAGGAACCTGTGAACGTCATGGGGGCGGGCTTGGCACAGGCCGAGCGCGGCGACTTTGAGATCCTGACCACCGCGACGGGCGAGTTGGAAGCGAAGAACCAGATCGAGATCCGCAGCCGGCTCGAGTCCTCGACGCAGATCGCCGAGATCGTCCCCGAGGGGACCCGGGTGGTGCCCGGGGATCTTCTGGTCCGCCTCAACAGCGATCAGATCAAGAACCAGCTCGACCAGGCGGAACTCGAGTACGAGAACGTTCGCCTGAAGCTCCAGTCCGCCGAGCACGCCCGCGACATCCAGATCAACGAGAATGAGCAGAAGCGGCGGCAGGCCCAGCTGAAGATCGAACTGGCGGAACTCGAGCGGCTCAAGTGGCTCGAGGGCGACGCCAAGACGATGCGGCAGGAACTCTCGCTTTCGCTCAGCAAGAGCGGGCTCGAGGTCGACCGTCTGGCCGAGAAGCTCCAGCGCAGCTACGGCCTGCTCGAGCGGGGATTCCTGAGCAAGGACGAGTTCGAGCGCGATCACGTGGCGTACATCGAAGCGCAGTCGGCGTGGATCACCGCGCAGCTCGAGACAGAGGTCTTCGAGAACTACGACTTCCGCAAGCAGGACAAGAAGTTCGAGTCGGACCTGCAGGAGGCGACGGCTGACCTGCGGCAGGTCGAGCTCAACAACCGCATCCAGTTGGAGTCCAAGGAAGCGGAAGTGACGACGCAGAAGCGGCTGCTCGCGATGGCGGAGGAAAAGGTCACGAAGTTCCGCGGGCTTCTGGCGAACACGCGGATGGTCGCCCCCTCTGCCGGGCTTGTGGTGCACGCGTCGAGCATGAGCCGGAACAACTGGGGCGGCAACGACAGCCCGATGGCGATCGGACGAAACGTGTCGCCCAACGAGCTGATGATGGTTCTTCCCGACACCTCGGAGATGGTGGCGGCGGTCCGGGTTCCCGAGGCGATGGTCGACCGGATCCGCAAGGGTCAGGCGGCCCGGGTGCGGGTCTACGCGGCGGGTGAATCACTCTTCGAGGGCGTGGTCGACGGGATCGGGGTGCTCGCCGAGCAGAGCAACTGGCGCGACCCGAACAACAAGGAATACACCGTCCGGATCGCGCTGGTCGGAGGCCCGCCCGAGGGGCTCAAGCCATCGATGCGTTGCGAGGCCCGGCTCCTGCTCGACAAGGTGCAGGATTCGGTGCACATCCCCGTGCAGGCTGTCTTTGCCGACGGCCCGGTGCGATTCGTGTACGTGCCGGCCTCGGGCGGCAAGGTTCAAAGGCGCCCGGTGGCCTTGGGTCGGCAGAGCGACACCCGGGCGGAGATTCTCGCGGGCCTTGACGTCGGCTCGACCGTGCTGACGCGGGAACCCGGCGCGTCGGAAATCGTGACTCGCCCCTGGGACTCGGCCGAGCTGGCCAGCGCGGGGTATCAGGTCGGGCCCGACGGGCAGATCACCGCCCCGCGCCGCGGCGGGCCGAGGCCCGCGGACGATCGCACGCCGCGTGAGGCGCCCGGGCAGGCATCTCGTCCTGCTTCGCCCGGCACAGCGGCGAGCGCTTCGCGTGAGCGCCCCGCGGCGGGTTCGTCCTCGCCCGCCGGTAGCCCCGAGGCAGCCCGCGGCGGAAGCGGCGGCGGCACGACCGACCGAACCGCAGCGCCGCGTCCGAGCGATCCCCGCTGATTGGCGTCGGGCCTCGCGTGGACGGATATGATTCCCTGTTCGGGCCCGCGCCCGCGTTGGCGGGGCACATCCACTCACGGAGTATTGCTCATGTCGCGTTCGCACACCGCCTGGCGTTCCCCTGCCGCCCTCTTCGCCGCCGCCGCGTTCCTGCTGGCGGGCTTCAGCGTCGTGCAGGCTTCGTCCCGCCCGGCGGTGGTCGCCGCCCCGACGGCGGTGGGCATTGTCGACCTGGAGCGGCTCATCGGGACGCTGAACGAGGTCAACGCCCAGAACACGGAGCTGCAGAAGCGAGCGAAGGACCTCCAGGCACGGATCGACGACATCAAGAAGCAGGCCGAAGCCGCCGAGCAGGAGTGGAAGATCGCCCCGGCGAACGACCCGAAGAAGCTCGAGAAGCGGTTCAAGCTCGAGGAGTTGACGCTTCAGCTCGAGGCCAACCGCCAGGGTCTGAGCAAGGTGCTCGGCGTGGAGAAGGGCCGGTATGTCCGCTCGCTCTACGGGCGGATCGTTGAGGCCGCCCAGCAGTTGGCGCAGCAGCAGGGCCTGAACCTGATCGTGCTGGACGACCGCTCGCTGACGCTGCCCGAGGGCGACAACCTGACGGACGCGCAGTTGAACCAGATCATCCAGAGCAAGTCGGTGCTCTACGCCGACAACTCGGTGGACGTGACGGACGCGCTCGCCCGGGTGATGAACAACAACTTCAGCGCTCCCAAGCCCAAGGGCAAGAACTGATCCGAGCGGGAGTCCACATGCCTTCTTCACCCTCGGGCGATCGACCGCTGACCACGGGCTCGATCGCACAGTTGCTCGGGGCCGAGGTGGTCGGTCGCGACGACCTGCCCATCGCGGGTCTTTCCACGATCGACCAAGCGGGCCCGCAGCATCTGACATTCATCCGTTCGCCGGAGTTCGCCGCCCGATGGGCCTCGAGCAAAGCGTCGGCGGCGATCGTCAGCAAGGGGCTTGCGGTCGAAGGGCACGACCCGGCGGCCAGGTGCCTTCTGGTCGTTTGTGACGCTGATCTGGCCCTGAACGCCGTCCTTGAACTGCTCGCGCCGGCCTCGACCCGCCCCGCGCCGGGCGTGCACGCGACGGCGTTCGTCGATCCCACGGCCCACGTCGATCCCTCGGCGAGCATCGGCCCGCACTGCGCCATCGGGCCGGGCGCGTCCGTCGCGGCCGGGGCTGTACTGCACCACGGCGTCTCGATCGGAGAGCAAGCCTCGGTCGGTCGAGGCTCGATCCTTCATCCCCACGTCACGATCTACGACCGATGCCAGGTCGGCGCGGGGTGCATTCTCCATGCGGGCGTCCGCATCGGCGCCGATGGGTTCGGGTACCGGCCCGACCCGTCCGGGCGAGGGCTTATCAAGATCCCGCACATCGGCAACGTCGTCATCGGCGACGCGGTGGAGATCGGCGCCAACTCCTGCGTCGATCGCGCCAAATTCGGCTCGACCACCGTCGGCTCCGGGACCAAGATCGACAACCTCGTGCAGATCGCCCACAACTGTTCCATCGGAAGGTGCTGCATCATCTGCGGCGGCAGCGCGATCGCCGGCAGCGTTACCCTCGGCGACGGTGTCGTCCTTGGCGGAGACGTCGGCGTCGCCGACAACCTCTCCATCGGACCCGGCGCGCGCGTCGCCGCTCGCAGCGGCGTCATGGAGAGCATCCCCGCCGGCGAAACCTGGGGCGGCATTCCCGCTGTGCTCGCCCGCGTCAACTCGCGCAACTGGATCGAACTGATGCGGCTCAGCGACTCGATGCGCGACATCCGCAAGGCGCTCAACCTCCAGCCCATCCAACGCACGCGCCGGGTCTACTGATGCACCGACACACCCTCAAGGGACCCGCCTCGCTCCGCGGCATCGGACTCTTCACCGGCGCTCCCGCCGACGCAACGATCCTCCCTGCACGGTCCGGCGGGCTTCGCTTTGTCAGCGGGGGGGAGACCATTGCCGCGGTCGTCGCGAACGTGCCCGTCGATCCCTCGCGAACGCCGTTCCCGTCCGGCGTGGCCGCCCGAAACACCACGCTCGCGGGAGAACGGGCCATCGCCGCCACCATCGAGCACGTGATGTCCGCGCTCGCCGGCTTGGGAATCACCGACGCCTCCGTCGAGCTTCGAGGCCCCGAACTCCCCATGTTTGATGGGTCCGCGGAGCCGATCATCGACGCCATCTCGGCGGCGGGCGGCCTCCTGCAGCTTGCCGAACCGCTCACGCCGATCGTCCCGCGGGAGACTCTTGTCGTGGAAGGGCCGGGCGGCTCGTTCATCCGGGTTGAGCCCCGCTCGACGCCGGGATCGAGCTTCTCCTACACGCTCGACTACAGCGGGAAGGCCGGGCTGGGTCGGCAGATCGCCGCATGGGACGGCCGCGCGGCGACGTATCAAGTCGAGGTGGCGCCCGCGCGCACGTTCTGCCTCGCGAGCGAGGCAAGGGCGCTCCGCGATCGCGGGATGTTCCGCCATGTAACCCCGAGGGAGATGCTCGTGCTCGACGACGAGTCGGGCGCGCCCGTCGAGAACGAGCTTCGATTCGAGAACGAGCCCGCGCGGCACAAACTGCTCGATCTCATCGGCGACCTGGCGCTGGTCGGCGCACCAATCCAGGCGGACATCGTTGCCCAAAGGTCCGGGCACGCGCTGGCGCACGAAGCCTGCCGACGAATCCTCGCCGCGTTGTCCTGAGACGCCGCCGCCGCGGTCACTCCGGGATGGGGCAGCCGCACTCGGGGCAAACGCCGCCACGCAGTCCGCTCAGGGCATATCCGCACGCGGGGCATCTCCCCGCGGCAAGGCGAGCTGAGGCGAGTCGATCCTTCACCATGCCCGCGGCGATAGGAACCCATCTGAGACTGGCGAGCAGCACGAGCAGAGCGAGCAGAGCGCCCGCCGATCGAGCCTGTCCCCCGGGAAGCGAGCGCTCTTCGATCCCATCGCCCGGGGCGAGCCACGCGGCCCGCTCGGCGAACGCCGATCGCGGGTGCTTCGCGAAGAACGCCACATAGGCCGCCCTCGCGTCGGCCCGCTCAGACTCGGTCAGGGCGCGGGAAGTCATGGGCTCGATATCGACCGCGATGATCTGATACTCGGTCGTTGGCGCATACCAGCCGACCCTTGCCCGCGAGCCAGTGTCCTTGACCAGCAGCACGTCGGCGGGTCGGGTCGCCATCGCCACCGCCAGGTCGTTCGCGCTGGACTGTTCGCCCTCGAACGCTTCGCCGAAGGGGATCGGCGCAAGCCCGGCGGCCTCACGGACGAAGTACACGGGGGGCAGGTTCATCGGGCCCGTGCCGGCCGAGGGCTGGAAGAGCACCCCCGCCACGCGCGACGTCTCGCCCGGGCGGTTCGGGAGCGTCCGGATGTCCCACCCCAGATACGCCAGCAGAAGAAGCGTCGTGACGGGGTTCGCCACGATCCCGAAACGCCGACGGCGGACATCAGGCCCGTTGCCCATGCCGACACTCTAGCCGCCCGCCCAATCGCCGAGGGTACACTGCGCGCATGCCGCCCGAAGACTCCCTTCTGCCCGAGGATGTGGTGCGCAAGGTCGCGCGTCTCGCCAAGCTCGCGCCGAGCGATGCGCAGATCGCACTCTACCGCCGCCAACTTTCGGATGTGCTCGCTCGGATGGGGGCGTTGCGATCGCTTGATCTCTCGGGCGTCGAACCACTGGCGCATGTCGGCGACACACGGAACCGCCTGCGCGAAGACGTGCCCGGCCCGACCCTGCCCAGCGACACCGTGATGGCCCTCGCGCCGGATCGATCGCCGCCCTTCCTCAAGGTGCCCAAGGTCCTCGGCGAAGGCGGTGGAGCATGAAGACCGACCAACCCGCGACCACGATGAGCACGACCACCTCGGTCCGCCGCGGCGAGCTGACGTGCCGGCAGGCTGTTGAAAACGCCATCAACGCCGCTCATCGGCATGCACCGCTCAACGCGTTCGTCGAGCTCTGGGAGGAGCCGGCACGTCGGCGTGCGGACGAACTCGACCGCCTGATCGCTTCTGGCGCGACCCCTCCCCCGCTCGCCGGGCTTGTGTTCGGCGTCAAGGCCAACATCTGCACCACCCTCGGCCGAACGACCTGCGCCAGCCGGATGCTCGCGGACTACCGCTCGCCGTTCGAGGCGACCGCCGTCCGTCGCCTGCGCGAAGCGGGCGCGATCCCGATCGGGTCGCTCAACATGGACGAGTTCGGGATGGGCAGCAGCGGGGAGAACTCCGCGCACGGCCCGACGCTCAACCCCTGGGACCGCACGCGCGTCCCCGGCGGCAGCTCCTCCGGCGGGGCCGCCGCCGTCGCCGCCGGGATCCTCCCGCTCGCCCTCGGATCCGACACCGGCGGTTCCATCCGCCAACCCGCGGCGATGTGCGGCGTCGTAGGCATCAAGCCGACCTACGGCCGCGTCTCTCGCCTCGGGCTCGTCGCCTATGCCAGCAGCTTCGATCAGATCGGGCCCATCACCCCCGACGTGCACAGCGCGGCGGTCGCGCTCACGCATCTCTGCGGCTTCGACCCCGACGACGCCACCAGCGCCGACCTGCCCGTCCCCGACTTCACCCGCGATCTCCTGGCCGATCCGGGGCCTGTCCGCATCGCCGTACCCCGGCAGGCCCGCCTCGGCTCGAACCACCCCGACGTCTCGGCGGCGTTCGACCGCTCGCTGGACTCGCTCCGCCAGGACGGCGCTCAGATCGTCGACGTCGACATGCCCATGCTCGATGCCGCCGTCAACGCTTACTACATCGTCGCCACCGCCGAGGCGAGCTCGAACCTCGCCCGATACGACGGCGTGCGTTATGGCCGCCGGGCCCCAAACGCCGCCTCGCTCGAAGAGGTCTACACGCGCTCCCGCACCGAAGGATTCGGGCCCGAGGTGCAGCGTCGGATCATGCTCGGAACGCACGTTCTCAGCGCCGGGTACGCCGACGAGTTCTATCTGACAGCCCTTCGCGCCCGCCGCGTGATCAAGCAGGAGTTCGACGCAGCCTTCGCCATGGGATGCCGCGCCGTCGCGATGCCCACAGCTCCGAATCCGGCCTTCAGGCTCGGAGAAAAAGCGGCCGATCCCGCCTCGATGTACCTCGAGGACGTCTATACCGTCGGGGTCAATCTCGCCGGGCTCCCCGCGATCTCCGTGCCCATGGGGCTTTCGACTTCCACGGGCACCGCCCTGCCGCTCGGTTTGCAGTTGATCGGCCCGGCGTTCGAGGAATCCGCGATCCTCAACCTCGCCGCCCGGTTCGAAGCCCGGGTCGGCCGTTGGTCCCCTCCCGCCTAGCGCAGCAGGTGGATCAGCAGCAGCAGGAAGCCCAGCACCGTCGCGTTGTGCAGGAAGTGTGCCGTGACCGGCGCGATCAGCGATCCGCGCCACTCCCGCATCAGCGCGAAGTTGAACCCCAGCGCGATCACCGGCCCGAGCATCAGCACCTCGTACCCGTGCGCCACGCCGAACACCACCGCCGTCAGCACCGCCGCCACAACCACCGGCAGCCTCGACCTCGCGTGCCGATACAACGCCCCGCGGAACACCGTTTCCTCCACCAGCGGCGCCCACACCGTGGCGAGCAGGAACAGCATGATCGGCAACCACCCACCCTTCCCGACCAGTTCGATGATCGGGTTCTCGGGAGGCGCCGGCGGCGGCCCGCCCGCGGCCTGCTGCATCGCTCCGCGGATCATCATCACCACCAGAGACAGCAGCACCGCCGCGATGAACACGGGCACGCCCGCGAGGTAGCCGAACACGCCGCAGAGCACCTCGACCACCACGCCCTGCCCGCGATGCCACCCCAGATCGCGTGCCGCCCGAGAGAACTCAACCCCGCGGAACAACGCCCAGAACGCCATCAGCGCCACGCCCCACTGGGCTCCCATCGCCAGCTTGATGGCCTGATCATCGCTGAACCCGCCTTGCTGGGCCGCGAACGACACGACGATCTTGACCCCCAGGAACGCCGCGAAGAACGCTGCCGCCGTCTCGAGGTACACACTCCCGCCGGGAGCGGGCCGATCGAATCTCGCCCGCAGCTTCCCGTTGAACAGCATCACCAGGGCGATCACGAACGAGGCCAGCCCGCCCAGGACCACGCCGACGACCAACAGTCCGAACCCCGCCAACAGCAGAACCAGCGGCGCGCCGCCGCCCACCAACCCGGCACGCGGCTCGTCCGTGTCCGCCAACCCGTGCGAGAGCGCGACCCTTGCAAACCACCCGTGCCGACGGATCAGCTCGTCGCGCCTCGTGTTGTCGATCGCGTCCTTGTTCCCCTCGTAGATCTCGCGGATAGTGCGCACGTCCGACGTCAACGCGTCGCGAACGGGTGCGTCCAGTTCCACGACCCACCCCGGCGCGACCGGCGCACCCAACTGGCTTTCGAGCTGGGTCATCCGCTCGATCGCCTCCTCGGGCCCCTTGATCTCCGCCGCCACGATCGCCGCACGGACCCGCTCGACCGGCTCGCGTGCCGCCGCGTCCACCTGTTCCAGGAACCGCTCCGCCTCCGGCCCCACCATCGGACGGAACTTCACGACCATCTTTGAGATCATCGAGAACGGGTCGACCATCACCTCCGGGGCGGTATCCGAGACCGGTGCCGCCTTGCCGGCCTGCTGGCTGGTGCCGGCCTGCTGCAGCACGAATGTGATCAGCACCAGCACGATCGTGACGAGCAGAGCCAGTCGTGCCATCCACGGACTCCCCGGATCGGGAATTCTGCCGTCAGGGTGCGGAAGCTGCGAGGACGAGGTGAGGTTCGGGTGGGACGGCAGGTCGTGCATGACGAGGAGTACATCGACCGCGCGGGGCCGACGGACGCACACAGGGGCGAAAGTCCGTACAAAGACCTATCGTGTAGGGATACGGGGGTGTTGGTTGCGAGAGTTGGCTTGACGACGTGTGGAACCGGGCTACCGTTGGATCTTCCGAATTGGAATCCTGCCGACGGGAAGTCGGCCCGCCCTGCCCGGGAGGCAGCGAGCAACGCCCGATCCGTCGGGCCCGATCGTTTCGCCTTCGCGCGGGATGGGGGGGCACTTCGGGGCCGGGCAGGAACGTGGCTGGAGGTAGCCGATGCGTCGAGAAACAACATTGAGGAAGCCCGGGTCTGTTTCGGTGACCTGGCGGATGGTGGACGCGGCGAATGTGCCGCTGGGCCGGTTGGCGGCCGAGGTGGCGACGGTGCTGATGGGCAAGCACCGCCCGGACTACACGCCGCACGTGGTGTCGGGCGAGGCGGTGGTGGTGATCAACGGGAAGAAGGTGGCGCTGACGGGCCGCAAGGCCGAGCAGCGGATGAAGCAGCGGTACACGGAGTACCCCGGCGGTCTGAAGATGGAGAGCTACGGGCAGGTCCGCGAGGAGAACCCGGAGCGGCTGATCCGCGACGCGGTGCGTCGCATGCTCCCGAAGAACCGTCTGGCGCGGGTGATGCTGAAGAACCTGCACGTGTACGAGGGTGCGGAGCACCCGCACGGGTCGCACAAGCCGGCGACTCTGATCGTGGGATAAGTCCGACACCGAGCAAGCACACGCAAGAACAGAGGCATACATGAGCAGCATCAACACAGGTGGGATCAAGATCAGCCCGGCCGACGCCGTTCGTGCGGCGGTGGCGGGTGTTTCGCCCGCGGCCACTCCGGCCGAGGCGGCCAAGCCGACGCGTCAGGCCAAGCCCGCGGACAAGCGCGGCTGGTGGTGGGGCACGGGTCGTCGCAAGACCGCCGTGGCCCGCGTTCGTCTCCGCCCGTCCAAGGGTCAGGCTTCGTTCACGATCAAGAGCGCGACCGGCAAGCGGGCGCGCACGATCGAGGACTTCTTCGCCGAGCTCCGCGACCGCAACGACGCCGCCCTGGCCCTCAAGGTCGCCGGGATGGAAGGCAAGTTCGAGATCGTCGCCACCGTCCACGGCGGCGGAGCGATGGGTCAGGCTCAGGCCATCCGCCTCGGCGTCGCCCGCGCCCTGGTCGCGTACGATCCCAGCGTGCACGCGGCCCTGAGGGAGCATGGTCTGCTCACCCGCGACGCCCGCGAGGTGGAACGCAAGAAGTATGGTCAGGCGGGCGCCCGTCGCCGGTTCCAGTTCTCCAAGCGATAATCCCTCCGGCTCCGGGCCGGATGGAGACTCTCATACTCATCCCCGCGTCGGGCGAAGGTCCGGCGCGGTGTTTCTTTTTCCACGACACCACTCGCCCTGGTTCAGGATTCCGCTGGCCTTCGCTCTCACGATCATCATCGCGGGGTCGTTGCTGGGCGTGGTCGCGTTCTTCCGCGCCTCGGCCACGCCCGAGTGGTGGCTGCCGCCCGACCCCGAGGACCCCGCGGTGGTCGCCCATGCCGAGGACTTTGAAGGCCGCCTCGTGGAGCAATCCCACAAGGTCCGCCCGGACCAGGCGTGGAGCGTGTCGATCCCGCAGGACGCGATCAACGCCTGGCTTGCGGTGAGGCTGGGGCCTTGGATCCACAGCCGCGGGGACGAGTGGCGCCGACCGGACTGGGCAAAGACCGTCCAGATCCAGCTCGACGAGGGGCGGATCGCCCTGGCGGCCCGCGGCACGGGCAATGCCTGGGTGCTGGGGGTCATCCTCGAGCCCTCGCTCGACGAGCATGGAGCCCTGTGGGTTCGCGCACGGGCGGCCACGGTCGGGACGCTCGAACTGCCCGCGGGCCTGGTTGCCGACTCGATCCCCCTGGCCGGATCCGACATCGATCGCGCCAAAGCGGTGCTCCGCGGCGAGATGCCGGCGTCGGACGTGCCGGAGCTCCGTCTGGCCGACGGGCGGGTCGTTCGGATCGTTGGACTTCGGATCATCCGGGGAGCGATGGTGCTGAAACTGCGGACCGCTTGGCCGACGCCGCAGCCGCCCGCGTAAACTGCCCGCGTGACCACCAAACGATCCGTGGAACGACCGACGCGGCATCTTCTCTCGCTTCACGGCATGCCCGCCGCCGAGTTGCGCGAGCTTCTGTCGCTTTCCTCGGCGATGAAGGCGTCCCTCGCGTCGAAGAAGGGGCCGCCCCGTCTTCTGTCGGGTCGGATCGTCGCGAACCTGTTCTTTGAGGACTCGACGCGAACCAGAACCAGCTTCTCCGTCGCCGCCAAGCGGCTGGGCGGAGATGCGGTCGATCTCATGGGCTTTGCCAGCAGCATCAACAAGGGCGAGACGCTGGTGGACACCGCACTCAACGTCGAAGCGATGGGGATCGATGCGATCGTGGTCCGGGCGCGGCAGAGCGGGTCGGCGCAGGACATCGCCCGTGCCGTGCGATGCCCCGTGATCAACGCGGGCGACGGCCGCCACGAGCATCCGACGCAAGGGCTCCTCGACGCACTGACCTTCGCCGAATCTCACGGGCGAGCCGATCGCTTCGACTTCAAGGGGCTCAGGCTGCTGATCGTGGGCGACATCGCGAGCAGCCGCGTCGCGAGGTCGGCGATCGCCGCGTTCTCGACGCTCGGCGCCAAGGTTGTCTGCGTGGGCCCGCCCGGGCTCGCCCCCGCCTCGTTGGCCGAGTTGGGCTGCTCCGTCTCGCACGATCTGGACGAGCACCTCGCCAAGGCCGATGGCGTCATGATGCTCCGCATGCAGTTCGAGCGGCACGATGATTCGGGAAGCAAAGGCGAGGCCCGCAAGTCTTCGGTCATCGCTTCGGTGCGGGACTACCGCGCGTCCTATTCGCTGACGGCCCAGCGTGCCGACTCGCTCAGGCCCGGGTGCGTCATCATGCACCCCGGGCCGATGAACCGCGGGCTCGAGATCGACGGCCCCGTCGCCGACGGGCCTCGATCGGTCATTCTGCAACAGGTCTCCAACGGCGTCGCGGTCCGCATGGCCGTGCTGGCTTGGGCACTCGAAGGCCACAATCCTCGCACCAGCAAGGGCGTTTAGAACGGAATGTAGCGAACGCTGATGTCGAGGGGTACGACCCGAGCAACCCATGCCACGACGAGCGGCCAACTGGCGAACAGGATCCCCCCCGCGAGCAATGCTCGCCGGATCCGGCGAATGCGCGTTGCCCGCGTCGGATCGATCGTGGCGATCCTCACGATGTCCGCGTGCCGAACAAGCATCAAGGGCGCCAGGAAGAGCGGGGCGAGGAAGAGACCGCTGATGCCGAAGGTGCCGATCGCCACAGGATAGCCATTGGACCAATGAACCTGTCCCGGATTCGCCGCCCTCCACGCGTCCGCGTCTGTGAACACGACCTGAGTAAACATGCCCTGCCAGACGAAGTGCATGAACTTCAGGAACGGAAAGGACAGTGCCGTCACCAGGAAGAGCCTGAGGGCAATGGACGACGCGGGATCTGCTGCGGTCAGGGTTCGCTTCGGAACAACAAAGAACCGAACGAGGGCGACGGACACGGCAGCGAGTGCCATCGCGCCCGGCACGAGCAATTGCAAGTACGCGATCCTCGTACACGGACCGATCACCAACGCACACCCGATTGCCCGAAGGAACTCGTTGTCCGGGATGCGCGTGGCGTTCCACTCAAGGGATGGCCATGGCCACCAACTCGTCTCATCGGTGTAGTACGACGCCCCGCGGGGCAGGACACGCGTCAGCACGCCCCCGATCCTGAGCGGCACCGCCGCCACCGATTCCAGACTGACCAAAGCGTAGAGGACCGTGGAAAGCACCGCGCCGACAGCCGCCGCCCCCAGTTCCCATGCCGTTCGACCCGAAGACGGCTGACCCGAGGTACTCATGCATTACACTCCCATCGCTCCCATCACTTCAGTTCACGATGCACGACGTCGCGCAATCGGACGGCGGCGTCGGCGGACAGGTCTCCCCGGGCGGCACCTGAATGATGCACACCTCCCGCGCGCTCACCGTCCCGCCCGGCCCGCAGTCGCCGCACCAGAAAAACGTCTTGTCGACGTACCAGTACGCGACGGTCGACTCTCGTCGGTAGGTGCACTTTGTGGCGCCGCCGGGGAGTGGTGACGGATCCAAAACCCACACCGCGCCTGCGGCGGGAGTGCAGGTGTTGCCGAAGACCTTCACGCACCAGCATGGCCAGTTTGGGTTCACCGACCCGGACGAGGCGAACATCAGCGACTCCGAGCGGGCGGCCAGCGCATCGAGCATGGTCTGGAATGGCCAGATCCCGGGCTGTGTTGACGACTCGACCATCTCCGCCGAGAGCACCGGAGCGGCCTCGAGCCCGGCCTCGGCGAGGGCCGACACGACGAGTTGCGGCTCGGGGAATGATGCGACCACCTCCTGCAACGGATCATTCCAGACCAACCCGTTCTGAAGGACATTCGGCACGACCGGCTCGGCAGCGGCCGCCCCGTCACCACCGGACATCAGCGCGGGATCGAAGCCGTCGACCATCATCGCGATCCCAGCAATCGCCTCGCCCGCCGTGGTGCCCGCGGGCCAAGCCCACGCGGACCATCGGCCGTCCGATCCTCGCTCAAACCAGGTCAGCGTGAAGTTTCCTCCGAAGGCCTCGTTGTCAGCGTTCGACGCGAAGAACCCCCTCAGTTGCGTGTTCACCACGACCGGCGTGAAGTGCCACCCGAAGGCCTCGTGCGTCACCATCGATACGCCGGAACCTTGGCCCTGAGCCAGAGCGCGATCGGGACAGACGGCAATGGCCGCCGACGCGAAAAGAAAGCTCAGAATCCTCGGTGACGAGTGACGAGTGACGAGTGACGAGTGACGAGTGACGAGTTCTTGAACATTCATGGGTCAACTCCTTGTTCTGGCAGACTACCGAAACCCGGGGATCCCGTCAAGCGCCCATCCGGACACCTGCATCCTTCCTCACAAGGTGGCTTGGTACGATCCGATCGATGAATTCCAGCGAGCATCGCCTGCCCACCGACACCGACGACGGGATGGTCGTCATCATCTCCGGCCCCAGCGGCGCGGGAAAGACCACCATCACCCGCGGCGTCGAACGGTCCATCCCGGGTGCCGTCTTCTCCGTCTCCTGGACCACCAGGCCCCCGACACCCGCCGACGTCGACGGCGTCGACTACCACTTCGTCTCCGACGAGCAGTTCGAGGAGATGCGGGCCCACGATGGATTCCTCGAATCCGCCGGGGTGTACGGCAAGAAGTACGGCACCCCCAAGGCCTGGGTCATGGAGCAGCTCACCCGCGGACGCCTCGTCATTCTCGAGATCGACGTGCAGGGCGCGGCCGCCGTCAAACGCCAGATCCCCTCGGCGTTCGGGCTCTTCATCCTCCCACCCAGTGAGGAGGCGTTGCTCAGTCGCCTCCGCGCTCGTAAGCGCGAGAGCGAGGAACTCATCCAGAAGCGGTTCGGCCAGGCTCGCAACGAGATCGACGCCGCCCGGGCCTCGGGCGTGTACGACGCGTTCCTGGTCAACGACGACGTGCAGCGGGCGATCGGCGAGGCTGTGGCCGCGGTGCAGAAGCGCCGCCAGGGGCGTGGCTCATGAGTGCCGCGACTGCACGGATTCCGCAAGGAAGCCTGGCGCGGATGAGCGTTGCTTCCCGATCGCTCTATCCCTTCGTGCTCGCCGCGATGTGCGACACCCCGCCCGAGCGTCGAGCCGCCACGCGGGTGCTGGATCTTCCCGCCGGCGGAGGCGTGCTCAGTTTCGCGCTGCGGGCGGCCGGCTTTGACGTCACCCCCTCGGACCTCTTCCAGGAGTACCTCGAGCAAGCCAAGCCCGAGGCGATCGGCAAGACCGCGGTTGACCTCTTCCGCGCACAGACGCGGGCGACGATCCCGGGCTGGCTCGCGGACGCCTGGCTCGGACACGCCGCCGGTCGAGGCACGCCGGCCAACACGGACGTGACCGCCGTTCCTTCCGACATGGAGGCGCCCCTGCCGTTCTCCGACAGCGCGTTCGATGCTGTCGTCTGTGTGGAGGGCATCGAGCACGTGATGGACCGCCACCGCACGCTGTCGAACATCCGACGCGTGATGAAGCCCGGCGGGCGCCTTGTCATCACGACGCCCAACCTGCTCTCGATCCGCTCTCGCCTCGCGACCGCGCTCGCCGGGCAGCGGACACTTCGAAGCTACATCGATGAGTACACCAGCGTGTGGGGCTTCTCGCCCGATCGAACCCGGATCTACCACGGGCACGCGTTCCTCATCAGTTACTTCCAACTCCGCTACAGCCTGCATCATTGCGGCTTTCGCATCCGCAGGCTTTGGAACAGCAACTGGAGCAAGAGCAGCATGCTGCTCTGCCCGCTGGCTCTGCCCATCGCCGCCGCCACCTGGTACTCACAGCGGCCCGCGCGGAAGCGATTCGCCAAATGGCGCAGCGCCGGCGCCTTCCCGCCCGAGACGCCCGAACCCTATTCCGAGATGTTCCGACACCTGCTGAGCCCGGCGATGCTGTTCAACGCGACGCTGATCGTCGACGCGGAAGCCGTCTGATTCAGACGCGGTACATGAATTCTTCGATGACGATCTTCCCGTCCTGCACGGTGTAGACCGCCACCTCGTCCATGATCTCTCGCGTGCCCGTGGACCGGGTCTCCACGTCCATCCGGAATCGCACGGAGAACCCGGTGCTGCCGACGAAGGGACCCTCGGCCGTCGCGCCGTGGATCTGGTGCTCCTTCATCCACTCTTCACCCTTGGCCCGCACGGCGGGGTAGCCGACCCAGGCCAGATGCACGCCGACGCCTTCGATCGACGTCAGATCCTTGCTGTACCACTTCTTCTCGATTTCTTCCCACTTGCCCTGATTGAACATCTCGACGAGGCTCTGACCGATCTCGATCGGGGTGGCGCCGGAACCCGTATCGACCGGGTAGGGCTCGAGCGGGTTCCGCGGCGCGGGCTTGGGCGCCTTGGCGGGCTTCTTCGCCTTCGACGCCTTGGCAGACTTGCCCGACTTGCCGCCGGTCTTTCCCGCCGACTTTCCACTCACTTTTTTCGCCGCCTTTTTGCCGCCAGCCTTCTTCGCCATGTGCTCGCTCCAAGTGCTTGTCGTCACTATACCACGCGGACGTCGGCCCCGCCCCGGCTACGCTTCTTGGGCATGCGCATCCTTCTGACCAACGACGACGGCATTCGCGCCCACGGCATCGCCGCCCTCCACGAAGCGCTCCTCGACCCGGAAGGTCGCTACGGCGGGCCCATCGCAGGCCCCTCCACGGAGATCTTCACCGTGGCGCCGCTCACCGTGCAGTCCGCCACGGGGCATGGCGTCACGTTCCACAAGCCGCTCATGGTCTCTCGCGTCGAGGTCTCTCCACGCTTCTCGGGGTTCGCCGTTGATGCCAGGCCCGCCGACTGTGTCAAGGTCGCCGTGGCCGGCATCTGGCCCGATCACTTCGGGAAAGGGTCCAAGCCCGATCTGGTCATTTCCGGGATGAACGAGGGAGCCAACTGCGGGATCAACGTCATTTACAGCGGCACCGTCGCCGCCGCCATCGAAGGCGCATTCCTGGGCATCCCCTCCATCGCGGTCAGCCTCCACATGGGCAAGGGACGCGCCCGGTTCGACGTGGCCGCGGTCCGTGCCCGCAGGGTCATCACGGGAATCCTCGCCGCCTCCAATCTCAAGCCGCACGACTGCCTCTCGATCAACATCCCCATCACCGAGGCCGGCGGGCCCATGCCCCACGTTCGCGTCGCACCCATGAATACCCACGGCCTGGTGGACTCGTACGAGAAGCGCACGAGCCCCGACGGTCGGACGTACTACTGGCCGGCCGGGCATGGGCTGGACTTCCGCCGGATGGATCCGGGAAGCGATGTCGATTTCCTTCTCCGGCACTGCATCACCGTGACGCCGCTGTCCTACGACCTCTCGAACCACGCCAGAACGCCGGAATGGACCGGACGTCTCGCGCAGGTGCTGCCCGAGGCCCAGGAATGCCCGGATGATCGTCGCGATCTGTCGATCCCCAGCCCGCTCGATCAGGGAGACTGATCGAGCGACGGACAGGCCGCGACCGAAAGAAGTTGGGCGGCCGCGTGTGTTGCACGCCGCCGCCCGGAGGGAGAAAGAGAGACTGGTGGCCCGGGCTTTCAGCCCAGGAGGTTCGCCGCATTCTTGAGCTGCTCGGGCAACGCCTTGCGGATCTCCGCGAGCTTCTCGGAAGTGAGCTTGATCTCTTCGCGCACCGCAGGATCGATCTCGAAGGTCTTGAGGTCGTGGCGGAAGCCGCCCGCGATCTCGCCGGCGATACGGTCCGCGACGTGCACGAGGCAGACGAGCGTGCGGTTCTCCTTGGCGATCTCGAGCGGGCGATGGTGATACCCGGTCACCCACGCGAAACTCTTGGGGAACTTCCACTTCTCGCACAGGCCCGCGCCGAAGTCCTGGTGCGAGGCGCCGAACGCCTGCTCCTCGAGTTCGATCATCTCGGCCTGAGGGCCGGCCTTGACATCGCCGAGCTTCTCGAAGACCTCGATGAGCTTGTTGCGGTCGTACTGCATCTCGACCATGACGCCGATGTCGTGGATGAGGCCGGCGAGGAAGGCCTCGTCGGACAGGCCGAGCTTGAGGCCGTCGGCGAGCATCTTCGCGCACACCGCGGTGGCGTTGCTGTGCGACCAGAGGTCCTTGGCCGAGAAGCCCGACGTGAGTTCCCCGCCGCGGAACAGTTTCGCGAGGCTGGCGGCGATCGCGATGTTCTTGACGGCGTTGAGCCCGAGCATGACGATCGCGCGGTTGATGCTGGCGATCTGGCCCGGAAGCCCGTAGAACGAGCTGTTGACCACCTTCAGGATCCGGCTGCAGAGCGCGGGATCCGACGAGATCACCTTGTGCAGATCCTGAGCGGTGGACTTGGGGTCCTCGACCAGCTCCACGATCTTCAGCGTGATCTCGGGGAGCGTGGCGATATGGCTGATCTCTCGGATCGCGCCAGACACCACCTGCTCGCGTTGCTCGGTCGTTACTGCCATGTGGGTGCTCCAGCCTGATGGATCACCCTCAGCATCGGACCTTCGCGTTGCGAACTTTCGTCCGCGAGGACGAGGAGGCGAGTCTTCTCGACGCGCCGTCCGAGAACACACACCCTCCGATGCCCGCTAGTACGCGCATCGCTTGCGGAGCACCCGCGGATCGCTCGGATCCACCGTCAGCAGCGCCGCGGCGGCACGCTCGCCCGCTCGGCCGTCTCCGTAAGGATGCGAAAGACCGCGCAAATCCAGCGCAATCGCCTTCGCGAGCCCTTCCGCGATCGAACCAGGCGACTCGCCGCAGTGCACCACGTGACCGGGCTTCTCTCGCCCGTTCTGTCTCGGCCCGATGTCCACCACTCGCAACCCCAGCGCGGCGGCCTCGATCAGCCCGCTCGAGCTGTTCCCCACCAGAACGCCCCCCCTCGACGCAACCCGCTTGAGCAGGCCCACGAACTTCTCGCGAGGCAGATGCTCGAGCGACCGCACGCCCGAAAGCTCGATCGCGCGAAGCACGCCCGCGCGGCCCGGATCCAGATTCGGATGCAGCGCCAGCACGCGCCGACCCGAAACCGCCTCGAGCAGCCCCGACACGAACGCCTCTTCCGCCTCGTCCGTCCGCCCGACCGGATGCACCAGCACAACCGTATCCGGCGTGCCGAACTCGGCATCCTCGGCCTGGCCGAGTTCCGGGATCCCGGGGAGATCGTCGAGCGCGGGCGAACCGATGACCTCGACATGCTCGGGTCGCTCGCCCATTCGAACGATCCGCTCCGCGGACTGGGCCGTCGCTGCCAGGTGCAGGTGCGCCATCTTCGTGATGGCGTGCCTCATCGCCTCGTCCGCGATTCCCTCGGCACGATCCCCGCCGTGGACGTGGGCGACTGCCCACCCCCCGATACTGCCCGCCGCCGCCGCCGCGAACGCCTCAATCCGATCACCGAGCACGACGATCCAGTCAGGAGCAAGACCCGCAAAGCAGCGTGCGAACCGCGAGACGCCGCGGCCGACGGATTCCACGTCCTCGACGCGGCCGGTCCGGCCGGCGACCTGCATCGGGACGCTGTCGGCGACCTTGAACTCCTTCTTGACGTCCCTGAACGTGAGCGCGGGTTGCACAAGGTGCGAACCGGCCGCCACGACCAGGAGTTCGAGCCTCGGGTTTCGCTCGACCGCCTTCATGATCGGACGAAGAAGCCCGAACTCCGCGCGCGAACCCGTCACGATGACGACGCGGCGACGACGCCCCACCTCGCCAGCCCCGCTGCCCGGGCGGATCGATGGCTCACCGTCCCAGCCGTCTCCGATCATCTGCCGTTGCTCCCGCTTCGCTACGCCGCCGCGATCGTCGGCAGCCCGACCAGATCCGTCTCACGCAGCGGCATGTCGCCCGTGACATCCCCCGCCAGACGCCGACCGATCACCGATTCGAGCCTCCAAGGCTCGACCCCAGTCCCCGGCCGCTTGATCGTCAGATCCTCCCGACGGATCACGTGCCCCGCCGGAAGATCCCTGAGCGTCACCAGCGACTGACGCGACAGCGTACGCACATCGGCCTCGATCGGCAGCACCCGCTTCATGGACGAAAGCGGGGCCCGCGGCTCTCCACGGATCGCCCGGAGCTTCTCCTCACGGGCGAGCCGCCCCGAGGACACGACGTCCCGCGCCAGCCTGACATACTCGGCAAAGCCAGACGGATCGAGGGATGCCGCGTGATCAGGACCGCTCGCCCCTCGGTCGTGCGTCAAGTGCTTCTCGAGCAGCACCGCACCCGCAAGCACCGCCCGGGCGCCGGTCTCGACGCCGGGGGTGTGATCGCTGTACCCGACCGGCCCGTCGAACACGCGCGAGAGAGCCCGCACACCCGCCAACTCCTCCATCCCCTCGGGGGTCGGATAGGAACTCACGCATTGCAGCAGCGCCAGGGAGCCGGATGTTCGACGCAGCCATCCCAGCGCATGCGTGACTTCGTCGATGGTGCTCGCGCCCGTCGAGACGATCAGAGGCCGGCCCGTCGAGGCCATCGCCTCCAGAAGCGGCTTGTGAATGATGTCGGGCGACGCCGACTTGTACGCGTCGACACCCAGCAGTTCGGCCTCTCGCACCAGCCCGACGCTGAACACCGTCACGATCGCCGCGATCCCCTGCCGCCTGCACTCGTCCACCGCCGGCCTGAGTTGCTCGCTGTCCAGCTCCAGGCGCCGCAGCATCTCGATGGGATCTCGCTCCCCTGCCGAAGCCTGGTACGCCGCCAACTTCGAGGCCCGGCTCATCAGGTCATCGGCCCTGAACAGCTGGAACTTGGCCGCGTCCGCACCCGCCGCCGCAGCCGCTCGCACCAGTTCCACCGCCCGATCCGCGCTCCCGTCGTGATTCACCCCGATCTCCGCGATCACAAAGGGCGACGACCCACGACCGATCTCCCGTCCGGCGATACGCATCCTGCGCTCCTGCGGCCTTCCCTGGCCGGCCTTCATCCAACCCGCGACAACCCCAAGCGATCCCGCAGCATGGCATCGGCCACCAGCAGGTCGTACCTCGAATCAATGTCCACCACCGATCCCTCGGGATTCACCACGCCCCGCCTGACCCTGCCCAGGAACCCGTGCGGGCCCGAGACGCCGGGCGTGCCCTCCATCAGGCTCGCCCGCGACACCACCATGACTCCCCCGTCGGGCACGTGCGCCGGCGGAAGATCCTGCCTCCGATAGCACCCGTGGAACAACTCCCCACCGTCCCACGCCCGCACATCGCCCCGGTCCCCCACCACCACCGTCCACCACGGATGGTGCTTGCCCACGGGCGCGTAACTCTGCACAGAGTCGCACCCGGTCTCTCGCATCAGCACCACCGCCCGATCGATCAACCCCTCCGGACGGATCGGGACATTGCCATAAAGCACCACGATCGGCGCTGCCGCAGCAAGCCGCCCGCCCCGCTCGACGTCTGACACCGCGTGCCTCGCCGCGTCATCGACTCGCACCAGATCCCCCGCCAGTTCGGCCGGCCGCTCGACCACTCCCACGCCCATCCCGCGAGCAACCTCGGCCGCCCGCGCGTCGTCCGTCGACAGCACGACGCGGCCGACCTCTCGCGAGGAAAGGGCCGCGTCCAAAGTCCACGCCACGCAAGGCCGCCCCCCCACCGGGGCGACATTCTTCCCGGGGACGCCCTTGCTCCCCGCGCGAGCCAGCACCACCGCGAGCGCCTTCATGCAGCCTCCGCGGGCGCCAGTCCCTTGGCTTCCAACTCGATCGCACGAACCTGCGCGAGCTCCACACGCACCCCGCCCGGGGTCCACGCCGTGCCGTCCGCCCTCACCACGACCTCCGCCCGTTCCTTCCGGTCGCGAACGCAGCCGGGCACCGGCAGGGGCGCGATCCGCTCGCCCTCGATCGCCGCGGGGAGCGGATCGATCACCGCCGCACCCGCCAGAGTCAGCCAACTGTCGTAGAAAAGCTCCAGGCGCTCGTACTCGTGGTCGCGGCGCGTCATCCTCGGCACCACCCACAAGTCCACCAGACCCTCCGTGCCCGACACACGCTCCCGCAGCAGCGTCATCATGCCCTCGATCACCGTCCGGTGCGCGTCGACGCCCGTGAGCGCCTCGTAGGCCCGCTCGTCGGTCGTCAGCACATCGACGCTCACCACGTCGACACCCGCCGATCGCAGGAGTTTGGCTTCCTCGGCGCCGCCCCGCAGGAACGTGCGAACGTGCACGCCCGCTGCTCCCCGCTCGCGCAGCCCTCGGCACAGTTGCATCCACCCGGGGTGTGACCCGGGGTCGCCTCGGAGCGTGACAGCCACGTCGGGCCTGCCCGCGCACGCCGCCGCGATCAGCCCGAGCACGCCGTCCACATCCACGCGCCCACCCCGAGCATCCGTCGTCTCGATCGTGATGGTCTCGAGGCATCGCCTCCCGGGCGCCCGAACCCAGTCGCCCACGCGCGATGCGACCTCGAGTGCGCCCGCCGTGTGCACGGAAGCGCCCATCGCCTCGAAGATCATCCGTCGCCGCTCGGGACTGTCGGGGATGCACCGCACGCCCAGATCCCTCGCCGCGGGCCCCGCCGACACGCACGCGGGCTTGCCGATGGGATCAGGCTGAGCCGCCATCGGGAGATAGCCGAGCAACGCGCCCAGGCTCGACAGCGGGCCCGCCTTGCTCGCGCTCCGCGCGACATCGTCCACCACGCTCCGGTCCAGCAGGCACGCCCCAAGCCCCGGCGCGGACTGCACAAACAAGAACTTCTGTCCCGCCCCGCCGTCGGCCCCGCCGCGCCGATAGCGGCGCACCATCTCGTCGATCAGCTGCGGATCAACCAGGCACCAATCCGCCCCGACGACGACCAGCGCATCCAGCCCTCGTTCACCGGCGTACTTCGCCATTGGCTCGGGCACGAACGCTTCGTCATAGATCGACATCCCTCCCACCCCGCCGCGCCAGCACGACCGCGACCACAGCCTCGCTGCTCCCACCGCCGCGCCGCGCTTCCTCCACGGAGAATCCGGCGTCCCGATGATCTCGACGCGAGGATCCGCCGCGCACGACCCAAGCAGCGCACGAGCTCGCTCAACGTCCGAGGCCAGCACGGCCACGCCGTCGAGCTCGATCGACCGCAACAGTCGCCCGACCGTGGCCTCGAGTATGGTTCGGCCCGCGATCGTCTCGCCAAGGTCCCTCGGGGTCCAGAGCCCACCGCGCCCAAAATCAACCGCCACGCACGCGCGAACACGCGCCGAAGCCAGCGGCAGCGCCGCCGACTGGGGCGACACCTTCGTCTTGGCGGCCGGCTTCCCGCTCTCGGCGGCCAGCGCCCGACCGAAGATCCCCGACAGCTCTTCCGCCGCGTCACGCAGCCACTCGACGTTCGACTTGTCCCGCTCCATCTGCCGACGCTGACGCTCGAGGTCGGTCATGCCCTCGGTCATGTGGATCGCGCGGTCGGCCTTGTAGCGGCGAAGCGTGCCCGTCTGGTTGATGTGCTGAACGAGGCCGTACGCGGGCTTGAGCGAGGCCGCCTTGTGCGCCAGCTCGTGCGCCCGCATGATCAATCGATTCACCTTGTCGTGGTTCCCATGCAGCCGCAGCATCTCGCTCATGAGCGACGCCGCCTGCCCCGCCAGCTCGCCTACGCGAACCGCGTCCGCCCGCACAGCCTCGATCCGCTCTCGCACCGCCCGGGCCCGGGACGGCTCGTCCGCTCGCCGTGCCCGCGCCGGAGCCGACCAAGGCCCGCTCGTTGGGAACGACTCGATCGCGTCGCGCAGCGTCGACAACCGCGTCCCTTCCTTGCGCACGCCGCCTTCCGTCGCGTCGATCACCGTCAGCCCGCGTTCCGCGTCCTCCGCGAAGTCACGCTCGAACTGCACGCGGTACGTCCGCATCTGCTCGTCCGTATAGACGTTGCGGCCGAGGTGGTCCTTCGCCCGGTGCAGAATCCCGCGCATCCGCGCGATCCTCTGCCACTCCATCATTTCCAGCGTGTTGAATTCGTTCAGTTCGCCGGACCACACCTGGTGGATCGCCGCGCCCGCCGAGTAATACTGCCCGTCCGTGAAGCCCAGATCCTGCCCCACCAGCACCACCGGGTCGCACCCCATGTGACGCGCCAGGTAGTAGGAAAGGTGCGCCACCGTCGCGCCGGAACGGATCTCGCCCATGTCGCGCCGGAAGCCCTCGCCGAGCACCTCGTCCAGAATCGGCTCCGCCGGACAGCGCACCACGCCGGGAAACGCCCGGAGAATCGCCGGGTTTGCCTTGGGCTCCGCGACCAGCGTGATGCCCTCGACGTCCCCCGCCGTCAGCCCCTCGTAGAAGCGCGCCGAGACCTCCGAGTAATCCAGCGCGGTCACGAAGTGCGGGCGGATCCCCCGTGCCAGCAGCGTCTTGAGCACCGTCTGCGCGGCGATGATCACGACCTTGTCGCGAACCCCGGGCTTGCTCAGTTCCTCGATGTTCCGCGCGAGGCTGGGCCCAGCCGATACCACCACCGCGGGTCGTCCCGATGCCGCGCCCTTCAGCTCCGCGATCCCCTCCGCCTTCGCGTACGCCCACGCGTTGTGCGCAAGGTTCGACACCGTCGTGGTCACCTGGCACAACGCGGTCACCACGTGCGTCCGGATCGATCCGATCGCCGACGCGAGGGTCGCCAGGAACTCGCCCGATGCACGGCCGAGACGCCGCCGACTCGCGGGATGCTCGACCACCTTCGTGCCCGAGGCGATCACGCCCTCATACCCCTGCACCTCGCGGGAAACCGACCCCGAGTCCGGCGCGAGCACCAACACCAGATTCGTCGCGCCGAGCCACCCCCGGCAATCCACCCGCCCGAGCACCGATCTCAGCAGCGCGATGTCGGGCTCGAAGACGAACAGCACGCCCGTGCGCCTGAGCCGCTCCGCCATCGCCCTGATGTGATGCCCGACCCCGAATCCCACGACGAACACGGCGCCCGTCGTGGTGTAGTCCACCGACTCGGCCAGCGACCGGCCCTCATCGATCGGGCTGATCAGGCTCGACATCTGCAGCACGTCCGCGCCGCAGCGATACACCGCCGCCAGCCCCCCGTCCGCCGCGCGCACAAACTCAACACCCGCCGCTTCCCCCGCCGATCGGATCCGTCGGGCCGCCTGCGGCGAAACGACCTCCAGCGCACGCAGGTTCGCATCGAGCAACTCGGCGTCAAAGGCAACGGGCTCGGGCATCGGGCAGGTCTCCGCCGCCGAAGGATGGCTCGATGGTGCTTCCCCGGTCGGGGACGCCAGCACCTCGCCACTCGGACGTCTCGCGTGGCTCATCGGGCCTCCTCGCGGAGTGACTGGAAAATGCAGCTCATCCCAAACTTCCCGCCGCCGGCCCCTCTCCCAGATCCTCCTGTCCTTGAACGACTTACGCTCGAAGAGTCGGGCTGGACCGCTGCCACCATTCTGCTTCTCGGACTCTGTGCCTCGCTCATTCTCAACCACCTCGGACGCGGCCCGTTGGCGCTGCGTGTTGGCGTGATCTCGCTGGCCGCCGCCGCGGGGCTCTGGGGGCTCGGGCGCGCGATCGACACCCCCCGGGAGCGGTTGGCCCGGTCCGCTCTGTCCCTCGTCGAGGCCACCACGCGCGCCGATCGCGGAGCGTTGTCGGCAGTTCTTGCGCCCGACGTCGCCCTTGTCGGCGGCCGGATCGGCTCGCTCCAGGGCAAGGACGCCATGATCGACCGCGTCGAGCAGGTGCTCGGATCCACCTACCGGGTGCGCTCGTGGGCGGTGCTCGACGTGCAGTCCCACCTGCCCGACGCCGACCAGGGCCAGACGCAACTGCTGATCCGCGTCGAGGACGACACCACGAGATCGATCAACTTCTCGTGGTGGCTGATCGACTGGTCGCGCGGGAGCACGGGGACGTGGACCGCCCGACGCATCGAGCCGTTGGCGATCCAGGGCGTGTTTAATGCCGCTGGTCGCTAGGGGACTCGGACGAAGAAGCTCTCTTGGTACGAGCCTTGCTCGCTGGGCCTGCCGCCCGTGCCGAGCTTGACCGGAGCGCCGTTCACCAGGTTGTACGGGTACTTGGAGCGCAGCGTCCGCACGCGCGCGTCTTTCAGGTCGGCTGTCTCGAAAAGCCCGACCGTCACCATGCTGCGGCGTGGGCCGTGGTAGTAGAACGCCTGATCCCCTTCGCTCCGCAGTTTGCGGGCTGCTTCCTCGGCAGCCTGGCGGAATTCCTCGCGTTCGCGGGCGCTGGGCTCGACGTTTGGATCCGCGTACCCATACACCGCGACCTGCAGCGTCATGTTCGACTTCTCGCCGAATGCCCGCCGGGCGTTGCGAAGATCCATCTCCGGGATCGACCCAGCCTGCCCCATGACAGCGGGCGGGACAAGGGCTGCCGCCTCGTAGATCGTCTCGCCCCCGACACGCAATCGACGAACCGCCGCGAGCTCCTGCCTCGCCTCTTCGGAAGTACCCTGCTCGAAGGAGCCCGTCAGCAGCGCGAGACCATCGGCCCGACGTTCCACGAAGGCCCGCGACAGCCCCGCCTCGCCCCGAGCAGTCTCGAGAGCGCGGGCGGCCTGCAGCGCCGCCCCGTCACCCGTGAACGTGCCCAGGAGGATCGACCACGTCGAACGCTTCGGCGCGTCGTCGGCGAGCACCCGCGTCGATCCCGACCCGCCATCGCCGATGTCGGGTGTGTTCACCGCCCATTGGGGCTTGAAGACCTCGCGACCCTCCTCCCGCCGGTCTGGAACCTTCGCCGCGTCGTCACCCGCGCAGCCCGAGCCCATCAACGTCGCCGCGGCGAACACCATCGCACAGATTTTCGTTGAGCACGTCTTCACGTCAGGCTCCCGGTTATACCTTGTAAGCATTGACTATACAAGGGTTTATGAAATCTGTTCGGTTTTTGATTCCTATTCAAGACATTGAACGCTGGTCGTCGATACTCGGGGTGCAGCGACACGCCCCAGCCACGGAGGGCCGGCGGGTCAGTGACCCACGCACGCCAGTGCCGCATGAGGCGGCCGTTTGGAGACCTCCGTCATGGCCTTTGGCTTTGTCCACGGTGAGACCGTAGCGCCACAGGGCGCCCCGCGTATGGGAGTCCGATCGATGAACGCCAGGCGCGACACGTTCGACTCGGATCGACTTCAGCATCTGCCTTCGGTGAGGCTTGATCTCGTGGAGTCGATCCGGCTTCGGCTCCGCCTGGGCGACTACGACACTCCCGAACGCCTCGACGCTGCTCTCGAGCAGATGATCCAGCGCCTCGCTCGCTAACGCGCGCCGCCCGGCCCCGCGTCGGGCTTCTCTTCTTCCGTGTCCGGCGGCTTTGCGTCCGCCAGCTCGATCACGCCCGCGATCATCGCCCTCGTCACCCGCGCCCATCGCTCCGGATCCAAGGTCTCGGCCTTGTCCCCCGGCGTGTGGTAATGCGGGTTGCGGAAGTTGGCGGTATCCGTCAGCATGACCGCGGGGATGCCCGCCGAAAGGAACGGCGCGTGGTCGCTCCGCAGAAAGTCGGGGGGGGCGATGGGAAGAAAGTCGGCGACCACAACCCGAAGCCCCGGCTCCGCCCGGCGCATCGCGTCGGCCAGCCCCCCGCTGAGACTCCGGAACTTCGAGATGCCCGCCAAGCCGATGAAGTCCCCCGTCGTGGGAACCTCGAAGTCGACGATGGGCTTGTCGCCCACCTTGGGGATCGGACTCCTCTGGCTGTTCGGCTCGTCGCTGTAGTATCCGAGCATCTCGAGCGAGATCATGCCGACGATCCGCTCGGCGGGTGGCGTCGCCTTGTCCTTGGGGCTCCACGCCTCGCGGTGGGCTTTGACATACTCGCGCGACCCGATCAGCCCGACCTCCTCGAGGTTGAAGAAGATCAGGCGAACGTCGCGTCGGACGCGTCGGCTCGCGAGCACGTCGGCCAGTTCGAGCAGACTGACGACGCCCGTGCCGTTGTCATCGGCACCGGGGCTACCGGGGACCGCGTCAAAGTGAGCCGCAACGACAAGGACTTCTCTGGGCGAACCCGCGGCCGTGCCGGGAAAGTCGAGGATGACATTGCGAAACTCGGTCGGCACCGGTTCGTCGCCCGGGCCGCCCGAGGCTTTCTCTTCTTCATTCGAGCGGCCAACCGCGCGGGTGAGCGCGGGCGAAGTCCACCCGAATTCCTCGGTCCGCGGGCTGAGCCCACGGGCGCGAAGGTCCGCCAGGAGGTGGTCCTCCGTCTTGCGCAGGCCGGCCCGCTCGGCGCGAGAGCCCAACGCCGCCCGCTGCGTGGGCAACTCGGCCAGCCGCCGCATCAGCCGCTGCTCGTCGGTTTCGCGCAGGGGCGGCGCGATCCGCGCGGGCTCGGGCTGCGACAGCAGACACAACACGCCCAGCATCCACAGCATCGTCGCTCCTTATGGGTTGGCGTCCGTTCCCTTCGGCCTGCTCGGGGTCTGGGGCCGGGGCTTGCGCGGCTTGAAACGCTTGTGCTCGTCATCCACCCAGTGGTCGGCGAGCTTCCACCACGCCAGCGTGCCGACCACCGTCAGCACGCCCACCACAGCGGAGATCACGATCAACTCGATCCACATGATCGATCTCGCAGCGCTACAGCTCGACGAGAGGCATGTCGGTGCGGGCGTCGCTACGCGTCTCGGGCAGGCTCACCTGCGTGACAAACACCCCGAGATCCGCCGACGCCTTGGCCATCTCGATGCGGACATTCGCCGCGTTGAACGCCTTGGCCCGAGGCGGCGCGACCTCGACGCTCGCCGCCACCTGCCCGACCGTCGTGTTCAATACGACCCACTCGGCATCGGCGGCCCTGGACGGCACCCGCTGTGCCTCGGCCAGGAGATCCAGCGCCAGCTGCCCCTCGCTCTTGGCCAGTTCGATCACCGGGATCGCCTGCTCGAACGCCTGCACCACGCCCCTCGCGTTCTCGAACGTTCCGGACTTCTCAAGCCATGTCGCGCCAGGGAGCACAACGTCCGCCTTCTCGACGAGCCGGCCCGCGAGCGTGTCGATCAGCACGACAAACTTCCCGCCCAGCGCGTCGCACAGATCGTTCGTCGCCCACTCGCTCGGATAGTTGCCCGTCAGCACCACCGCCCCGACGTCGCTCCCTCCGGTGCCCAGGCCCAGCGCACGAAGCGCCTCGCTGTACTCCATCGGCGCCCGACCGCCCGAGAGCGCCGACAGCACGCGACGGACGCCGCGGGCGTTGGGCGCCTTCTCGGCGTACATCTTGAAGGCCTTCTTGTCGGTCTCGGCCGCCCCGGCGGGGAAGACCTTGTCCTGCCCTCGCACCGGCACCGGGCCCACCGCGAACATCGCCGACGGGTCCAGCTCGCGTGCCAGCCGCCCCAGAAGGAACGCCTCTTCGCAGGAGAGCATCGGGCTGACCATCACCAGCAGACGCTTCCCGCCCGCCGGCGCCTTGCGCAGCCCCTCCACCGCCACCTCGTACGCCCGGGCGTAATCGCTCTCGATGAGTGTCCCGTACTGCCGCCGCAGCGGCGTCCGCAGCCTCGCCTCGCTCGCCACGTGCTTCCACCCGTACCGCACCTCGTCGGTGATCCACCACTTGTTGATCGATAGATTCGTCCGGGGCTTGAGGCGGTAGACCTTCCCCTCGTTGTGCTCCACCCAGATGTTGTCCCCGCTGGCCGTGATCCCGTCGATCGAGGGGGTGCTCTTGAGGAACCACACACGCTGCGCAAACAGGAAGTCCTTGTCCAGCAGCGCGCCCACCGGGCACAGATCGATCACGTTGGCCGACATCTCATTGTCGAGCGGCACGCCCGGGAAGACGTCGATCTCTTCCTTGTTGCCACGCCCGGCGACCATGAGCTCCGAAGTGCCCGAAACTTCTCGCGTGAACCGGACGCAGCGGGTGCACATGATGCAGCGGTCGCTGTACAAGAGCACGTGAGAGCCAAGATCCTTCTTGGGCTGCTTGACCTTCTGCTCCTCAAACCGCGAAACGCCCCGCCCGTACTCGTACGAGTAATCCTGCAGATAGCACTCGCCCGCCTGGTCGCACACCGGGCAATCCAGCGGGTGGTTGATCAGCAGGAACTCCATCACCGCCTTCTGATTCGCCACGGCCTTGGGGCTGTCGGTGTAGACCACCGCGCCATCGGTCGCCGGGGTCTGGCACGTCGGCTGGAGCTTCCCGCCCATCTGGGCCACCAACTGACCCGTCTTGGCATCCGGCGACCACACCTCGCCCAGGCAGATTCGGCAACTCGCCACGACCGAAAGCCCGTCGTGGTAGCAGTACTGCGGGATTTCCACGCCGGCGGCGTTGGCCGCCTGGAGAATGGTCTGCCCGGGGGTGAACTCGCACCGGCGGCCGTTGATGGTGATGGTCGGCATAAGCGACCAAGGGTAGCACGCCCCAACCGGATAACGCCCCCATGGCCACTATGCTAACAAAATCCTACTTGGCGTATGGGGCCTTCCTTGGTCCGCTATCGACCGCCTAAACCGATAAACCTTCCCCGAAGTGGCCCTTAGGTCATCAATTTGCGCGATTTTGGCGACTCCGGTCTCGCTCTTTGCCCCCGACATGCGCAATATGTTGTACGTGGCCGGTTTCCGCCCGGCCGAGGAGAGAGTTCGGTTCTTATTCAGAGAGAGAGGGACATATGAAGACCGTTTTTGCTATTGCGTCCGCGCTGGTCGCGGCGTCGTCGGCTTCGGCCGGCGTGGTGTTCGGAGTTGACGCGGTCACGGCCAACGGCGTGAACAGCGTGATCTTCGGCGAATCCCAGTTGTCGGTTGAGGTTGAGGCTGGCGCCCCGGGCACCGTGGTGTTCACGGTCGCCAACAGCGGGCCCCAGGCCTCGGCCGTCGCCAACGTCTACTTCGACGACGCCTCGCTGCTCTCGGGCGGCGTGGTGACCAACGGCCCTGGAACCAATTTCTCGGCCGGCGGGTCGCCCAATGAGATGCCGGGCGGGAACATGGTCGGCTTCGTCTCCGATTTCCGCTTCACGGCGGCCAACCCGAAGACGGTCGGCGGCGTGAACCCCGGCGAGTGGGTCTCGTTCACCTTCAACCTCACCGGCGGGAACACCCTCGCCAACGTCATCGCCGCGATGAACTCGGGCAGCCTCCGCGTCGGCATGCACGTCATCGGCTTTGCCAACGGGCAGAGCGAGTCGTTCATCACCCCCGCCC
>ERZ1066130.43-NODE-43-length-74301-cov-11.760445_pt1 | contig 74301 bp, 61 predicted proteins | sample MGYA00382777_ERZ1066130 | MGnify/ENA primary metagenome ERZ1066130 (study PRJEB33369, sample SAMEA5778360) | biofilm metagenome | biome: Industrial cooling water; feature: Water cooling tower basin; material: Biofilm | place: United Arab Emirates | collected...
ACGTATACCTGGGCTGACTGTTGCTTTATCAGTTGGCTAGTGGATGCCGGAGCCATCGTTAATCAGCTAGCCAATGCAAAAGGAAGCTATGGACCTTACTGTCGGGCCCTGGACCGGATTTGTGCCGAAGAATCTTTTCACCTCAAGTATGGGCATCATTGTGTGATTTACCTGGCCACCGGCACCCAAAAACAACGCGATATGTTTCAGGAAGCCTTGAATCGTTGGTGGCCTCCGCTGATGCATTTTTTCGGCCCCTCCGATAAAATTTCTGCTCACACCGAAGTTTTGATGCGATGGAAAGTGAAGATGAGCAGTAATGATGATATCCGGAATCAATTTTTGGATATGTATGTACCGAAAATCTGGGAGTTAGGTTTTACCATCCCCGATCAAGCGCTTCGTAAAAATGAAGATACCGGACGTTGGGAATACACCGAGCCCGATTGGGAAGAATTTAAACGAGTGATTAACGGTGATGGGCCTTGCAATAAAGAACGACTGGAAGTCAGACGAATTGCAGAAGAACGCGGTCAATGGGTGCGCGATGCATTGAAGTCGGCAGAAACTGCATATGTTATGCCCCTGGCTTAATTTTATATGAATTCGCTTGACCCTCGCGTTAATCGTTTGCCTTCCGTTGGAATTCCCGGGCCTATTCAGCCAAAAGCGCCATTGGACCAATGGGGCACCTTTGAAGTTTTTGTCCAGCCGAAAGATGGTAAACCCTTTCAACACGAGGGAATCGTTCATGCCCCCGATCTGGAGTTAAGCTATATTCTTGCCAAAGAAACCTTTACCCGCAGATTCACCTGTGTATCCTTGTTCGTAGTTGATACCAGGCATGTCTATGTTTCTCCCACCACGGAAGGAAACATTTCTGTAGCAGATGTTCTGCCTACCTTGGAGCAAACGAATGATGACGACTTCAGTTTTGAGGTTTTTATGTTGCCGAAAAGAGGAAAACAACATATTCACATAGGGGCAGTCCTGGCCGGTCTTCCCCAGGAAGCCATGCGCAGAGCGATTGAAAAAAATCTTCATCAGGGTAAAGTGATTTTCAATTTATGGGTAGTCCGAAGCAAAGACATTCGATTTACCTCACCGGAGGAAAAAGAACTTTGGATAACACTCCCGGAGAAAAAATTCAGAGATGCCGCAGAATACAAAGGCGGAGAAAAGCTAAAGACATTTTTAGAAAATTACTCACGATGAACTGGCGTTTGCAACGATATGTACATTCACTTCCCTTAATGGTTTGGTGCACTTTTTACAACCTCCCCTGGTTCAAATCCCGAACAAATGAATAACGAAGCACTCAAAGAGTTACTTTACAAAATGGCCGATGACTTGTTGATTCTGGGACATCGGAATTCAGAATGGACGGGCATGGGACCTCTGTTGGAAGAAGACATTGCCTTTTCTTCGATGGCTCAGGATAAAATTGGTCAAAGTCTGGCCTTGTACCAATTGCTCCATCAGTTGGGCGAACAGGAACCCGATACAGTGGCGTTTATGCGACATGCCCGGCTTTTTCATAATTGTCTCCTGACAGAATTACCCAATGCTGAATATGACTTTAGTTTAATCAGACATTTTCTTTTTGACACGGCAGATGCCTTGCGTTGGAAATCACTTACACAATCTTCCTATACACCGTTGGCGCAACTGGCCGGTAAGGTTCGGGGAGAATTACGCTACCATACACTGCATGCCAATACCTGGATTAAAAGACTAGGGTCTGCCACCGATGAAAGCATTTCGCGGCTGCAACAATCCCTGAACGAATTGATGCCATATGCTCTTGGTATTTTTGAACCTTCCCCTTTCGAAGAAGAGTTAATAAAGAGGAACATATTTGAAGGAGAACGTCATTTACAAGCACAGTGGCTTTTGGGTATTGAAAGTGTTTTGAATGCTACAGAACTCCGACTACCAGATTTAAAGTCTCTGACCCCGGCCTACGGTGGTCGGGTGGGTAAACACAGTCTTCACTTGCAGCCCTTGCTAGATGAGATGAGCGAGGTATTCAAACTGGATCCGACAGCGGAGTGGTAAAACCAAACACCCATCTGTGACAACTCCCGAAACCATACTGACACTATTGGACCAAGTTAAAGACCCGGAAATACCAGTGCTATCCTTGGTAGATTTAGGAGTTATTACCCATGTGGAAGTCATAGAAGAACTGGTCCATGTAGAAATGACTCCCACCTTTGTCGGATGTCCGGCCATGGACATCATGAAGCAGGAAGTCATCGATGTGCTTCAGAAAAATGGGTGGACTTCAAAAGTGGAAATCAATTTCCGACAGCCATGGTCTTCCGATAAAATTTCCGAAAAGGGAAAAATTGCCCTGAAAAAATTTGGCCTCGCCCCTCCCCCGGGTGATGCCGCCATCATTGCCGATATCGACTTTTTAGAGCATGTGCCATGCCCCAGATGCAACAGTCTGAACACCGAGTTAAAAAACCCGTTCGGCCCCACCCTATGTCGATCCATTCACTATTGCCGTTCTTGCCGGGAAACATTTGAACAATTCAAACCGGTAGGTTAAAAATTCAACGTTTTGTTTTAAGTTTCGTAGTTTAATCACATGCGGCCTGTCATCTTCATTTATATCGTGTTTTTGGGGACGGGTTGTACCATGCGCGCTCCCGATCAGAAACCGGGCCGCGTCTCCCTTCTTGACTCTCTGACCAACACCTACCTGACACTCCATGATACGCTCGTCTTTACCTGGAACAGCATTCAACGGGATGAATATCAAAAGATAGAGATAATGAATCAACTCATTTCAAAACTGGAGGCATCGAACGGATACGATAAAAATGAAATAGTCCTGTTGCGAACTCGCCTGGAACAATTGCAACGGATTCAGTTTACCCCCAGAACACTGGCCAATTCGGACGTAGTTGATGAGTATAATTTTGCCTCCAACAATTTAATCGCAGAACTTATTGCTCTATCAGAGTCAAATGCAGCGTTATTGAACCATCCCGATTGGCAACAGTTAATTGACGAAATTCAAACCATTGATATGCGTGGGGTGTTGGAACGGGAGATGTACGATTCACTGGCCTGGCAATTGAATTCTTTTATTGAAGAAAATCTGGCTCTGATGCCTGAAATAGCGCCCCAGTCGGGATTAGAGAAAACCCATTACTTCAATATGAACTAAACCATCCCAGACTGATGGAATTCCTTAACCGTTTAAAGTTTAGTACCTTTCAAACATGAAACTTGGGAAAAAAGTAGGCTTTTTTTCAGCTTTTATTATTCCATTTTTGGTCATTCTGGGCGCTTATGCGGGTCATTGGTGGAATTTTACCGCACTCGGCTTTGTCTTTATTCTTATTCCTTTGATGGATCATCTGGCGGGTATTGATACTACCAATATCCCACAGGAAAAGCAATCCATGGTCAATGAGGAATTTTATTATCGCTTTGTCACGTATGTCTGGACTTTTGTCCAATTTGGTTTTATTCTGTGGAGTTGTTTAATCGTATCCAGTGGAAAACTCAATTCCCTACCCGCATGGATCGGATTTGTCATAGGTGTATCACTAGTCACCGGAGGAATTGGCATCACTGTGGCCCATGAACTTGGGCACAAAAAGTCACGGCTGGAACGTGCCTATAGCCAGGCCTTGCTTATGACCGTTTGTTATATGCACTTTTACATTGAGCATAATCAAGGTCACCATGTACATGTGGCTACGCCAGAAGATCCGGCCACCGCCAGAAAGGGTGAGAACTTCTATGCATTTTGGGTTCGTTCGGTATTTGGAGGCTGGTGGCATGCCTGGAAACTGGAGCGGGATCGGATGATCCGAAACAACCAAAAGGTATGGACGCGTTCCAATCGCATGATCTTTTACACTTTACTCCCCCTTGTGTTTTGTCTTTTGATCACCACAGCATTCAGCTATCCCACTGGATCAATTAATTGGGGCATTCCGCTATTCTTTTTCGTTCAAAGCATATTGGCTTTTACACTTCTGGAACTGGTCAACTATGTAGAACACTATGGCATTGTCCGTAAAATAAATGCACAGGGTAAGTATGAACGGGTAAATCCCCTACACTCCTGGAATGCCAGCCAACTCATCAGCAACTTCTTTTTGTTTCAGTTGCAGCGGCATTCGGACCATCATGCCAATGCCATCAAGCGCTACCAGGTCTTAAATCATTATGATGAAAGTCCGCAGTTGCCCTTTGGGTACCCGACCATGATAGTACTGGCTTTGCTCCCACCGGTGTGGTTTGAGGTGATGGACCCGCGACTAAAGAACTGGGAGAGTAAGATTTATCTCGCAGTCCCTGAAGGTAAGTTTTCATGAGATCATCACTCCGAAGTGGCTCTGGAGAATCGTTACGCCCAACAGGTCACTGATTCCCTTCATTTCAAATGACCATCGTAAAGCAAAATAGAAACATATGAAAAAAATAATTGTACGGACTTTTGCCATAGTTCTACTTGCGTTGATTACCTATGGCATTAGTTATTTATGGAAAGCTCTTCCGATCATCAGTGGGTATGGTGCCAAAGATATCTGCTCATGCGTGTTCGTGACCGGACGTTTACCGGCAGATGTCATCAAGAATGAATTAGGCAGCGGTTTGCTATCCCTGGGAACATTTGAAGTTGACGTTCGTGACTCCAGTGCCACCGGTACCGTATTTGGACTGGCCCGGCAAAAAGCCATTTATCGAAAAGGATTGGGATGTACCCTCCTGGCAGAAATCAGCGAAGATGAACTTCGGCAGCAACCCATTAAAATATATTCGCAGCAACCCATTAAAACAGACACCCTTCCATGGCCGAAAGGTGACAGACTGACTGACTCTCTATCAAAAGATATCAACCAGTCGAAATTGAAAGCAGCCATGGATTATGCTTTCACAGAAACAGATTCGCTCAAGTCGATGAATACAAGGGCTGTCATCGTTTTGTATAAGGGTCAGATCATTGCCGAACAGTATTCAGAGGGGTTTACCATGTACTCAAGACACATGGGATGGTCGATGACCAAAAGTATTAACAATGCCATCGTGGGTATTCTATCCGGTCAAGGCAAGTTATCCATTGAAGCCCCGGCTCCCATTGAAACGTGGAAGGAGGATGAGCGCTCTAAAATCACTTTGCATCATTTACTTCAAGCCAGCAGCGGTCTGAAATGGGCCGAAGATTACGGAGGACCCAGTGGAGCCACAAACATGCTGTTCAAAAAAAAGGATATGGGCGGCTATGCTGCAGAGGTCCCGTTAGAGTTTGAACCAAACACGGTGTTTGAATATTCCAGTGGCACCACAAACATTATTGCTAAAATTATCCGGAACGCCATTGGTGACGAAGACTACTATCAGTTTTACTACCGCGAATTATTTGAAAAGATTGGCGCTCGCAGCATGGTCATTGAACCGGATGCTGGAGGAACCTATGTAGGATCATCTTACTCCTGGGCCACGGCCAGAGACTGGGCCCGTTTTGGTTTACTTTTTCTTAACGATGGTGTTTTCGAAGGACAGCGCATCCTTCCGGAAGGTTGGGTTCGTTACTCCACTACGCCAGCGGTTACCGCACCCATAGGGCAATATGGGGCGCAATGGTGGCTAAATGCCGGTGAAAAAAATAATCCGACTCATCGTTACTATCCGGATCTACCTACTGATTGTTTTCAGGCGGAAGGATACGAGGGTCAGTTTGTATTTGTTATTCCCTCGCGCCAGTTGGTTGTTGTCCGTCTGGGACTCTCTCAATTAAATGAACTGGATATGAATTCATTTGTCTCGAAGGTATTAAAGGCCCTTCCCCCTTCACCGTAGGTTTGTGGAGAAGAGTAGGTCATTCAGGTTCAGGCAATTTTCGGTTGATCAGCAGTCGGCCATTACCAGAATAGGAACAGACGGAGTGTTGTTAGGTGCCTGGGTAAATTCTCTTGAGGGGAAAAGAATTCTGGAAGTTGGAACCGGTACCGGTGTTATTGCCCTGATGATGGCCCAAAAAAACATGAAGGCGGTCATTGATGCCATCGATATCCAGCCTACTGAAGTGGTGGTTGCACAAAAAAATTTTCAACTCTCCCCCTGGCCGACCCGTTTGCAAGGTCATGTTTGCTCGCTTCAGGACTGGCAAGCAGAACCCTATGATCACATCATCAGCAATCCACCCTATTTTATCAATAGCGCCAAAGCACCTGATGCCGCACGCACCCTGGCCCGCCATGCTGAAAGTCTTTCTTTGGAAGATCTCGCATTCCACAGCAAACGATTGCTACACACTGACGGAAAACTCAGTTTGATACTTCCCCTCACAGAGGGAATGCGATTTATCACACTAGCCAGTCTGCATCAACTTTTTTTGGCCCGTCAATGCGCTTTTCGAGCCCGGGCCCAAAAACCAGTAGAACGATTATTGTTAGAGTTTCAGCAGTCACCAGTGGTTCCGGTAATAAGTGAATTAATTCTCTATGAAACCGACAATAATCCTACTCGTGAGTATTATGAACTGACGCAGGAATTTTACCTCTATCGGGAAAAATAAGTTTCCTTTTTGATATCCTACCGCTTATCAAAATAGCATTTATCAAGCAAAAATGAGCCTGTATACTTGTGTCAACATTTGACGTGCAAAAACTTTTCTTAATTCTACTCCTGTGTATCCATTTCCATTTGACCATTAGTCAGGGAAAGGAAACCTCAGGTATCGAAATACGCAAGACCACTTCGCCTATTGTTCTGGATGGCAAAGGAGACGAACCAGCCTGGCTTTCGGCCGACAGCGCTGACCGATTTCATCAGTATTTTCCATACGATTCGTCACAGGCTACTGCTCAAACGGTGGTGAGAGTAACTTACGATGACGAGTTCATCTATGTATTGGCGATTATGTACAATACTGAAAAACGGGCATATGTGACACCCTCCCTGCGCAGGGATTTCCGGGGAGAAGCGAATGACGGTGTTTCAATTGTGTTTGATACGTTTAAAGATAAAACCAACGCTTTCCTGTTCGGAGTCAATCCTTTTGGGGTCCAACGGGAGGGATTGATTTCTAATGGAGGAGGCAGTGGTGGCGATGACTTTTCACTTAACTGGGATAACAAATGGTACTCGGCAACCGAAGTATATGACGACCGATGGGTGGCTGAAATGGCCATTCCTTTTAAAACCATCCGGTTTAAAGAGGGTTTAAGCAGTTGGTTCGTCAATTTCTACCGGATCGATAGTCATTATGCCGAGCGCAGCTCCTGGTCACCAATTCCGAGGCAATTTGATATTGTTAGTTTGGCCTTTAATCGGGAATTGATGTGGGATCAGCCCCTGCAAAAACCCGGAGCCAACATTTCTATTATCCCGTATGTGGCGGCCAATACTTCCCGGGATTTTGAAAAAGACGAACCCTCCCAAAATAATCTGACCTTTGGTGGCGATGCCAAAGTTGCCGTGAGCTCTGCATTAAATCTGGACCTGACCATCAATCCCGATTTCTCTCAAGTAGAAGTAGATCAGCAAGTAACCAACCTCGACAGATTTGAAATCTTCTTTCCGGAAAGAAGACAGTTCTTTCTGGAAAATGCGGATCTGTTTGCCAACTTTGGGTTGGACGGAACGCGCCCCTTTTTCTCCAGACGAATCGGAGTGGCCAGCAATGCTTCTACCGGACAGAATATTCAAAATACGATCTATGGGGGGTTACGCCTGAGTGGAAAGATTAATAACAACACAAGGATTGGCCTGCTAAATATGCAAGCCGGCCGCGACCGAAGTATTGGATTACCCAGCACAAACTACACCGTTGCCACAGTTCAACAAAAGATCCTGAACCGATCCAATGTCGGCTTCATTTTTGTCAATAAACAAGCGTTTCAGGATTCCATTGGCAGCGACTTTACCATTTCACCTGAGCAATACAATCGGTTGATTGGCGCTGATTTTAACCTGGCAACAGCTGACAATAAATGGAACGGGAAACTATTTTATCATTACAATTTTGATGATCTCGCGGTAAACAATGACGGAGCTATCGGTGGATTTGTAAGCTACAGTACACCAGAATGGAACATCGACCTGCTCTCAAGAAAAGTAGGAAAAAATTATACTCCGGAGGTAGGATTCGTCAGGCGAAGAGATATTGTTCAAATCGCCTCTACGTATTGGTACAATTTCTATCCGAACTCCCCAACCATCCAGAGTCATGGCCCTGGTTTTGATCAGGATTTAGTTTTTAATCAGAGTGATGTACTTCCTTCTGATGCGCTGGCATCGAAAATCAATGATTGGCTGAACGTAGGCGTTCTGGATTACGATGTGAATGTAATGTATCGTATCCGGTGGAAGACTACCGCCAATTTTAATATACGTTTCCGAAAAGAGTATACGTATTTATTTGATGAATTTGATCCGAGTGGAACCAAAGGCATAAAGTTACCGGCCGGTACAGATTATAGCCCATACATGGTCGTGGCCAATTATAACTCTGATGCCCGTAAACGATTCTTTTTTAACGTAAGCACACGATCGGGGCAATACTTTAATGGTACCAGAATTAACCTGAGCGGTACGATTAGTTATCGCTACCAACCGTTGGGATTTGCGTCTCTCAACTTTACCTATAATCGGATACAGTTGCCCAAACCTTATAACAGTGCCGACCTCTTTTTGATCGGACCTCGGATTGATCTTACGTTCACCCGCGATATTTTTTGGACTACATTTTTTCAATACAACAGTCAAATCAGTAATTTGAATATCAATTCACGTTTGCAGTGGCGGTTTAAGCCTGTCTCCGACATCTTTCTTGTGTATACCGATAATTACTTTGCTGAATCTTTGGAAAACGGTAGTTTTTTCAGGATTGGTCAACCTAAAACCCGGGCACTTGTTTTGAAAGCAACCTACTGGCTAAACTTATAAGCAGCAGTACAGCACTAAAATTATAGTTCTGATTATCAATAAGTTAGTAAAAATAAAATACATGTTTAAACATGTATTTAGAAATTTGCATTATTATTGTACTCTCAAATAAAAAAACAATTATGAAAAGAATTTTTGCCGTTAGTGCACTCGTACTCGTTGCCATTGCTACGCAAGCGCAGACTGTCTGGTCTATTGACAAACCTCATTCAACCATTGGTTTCAGTGTGTCACACATGGTGGTGTCTGAAACTACCGGAAATTTTAAGGAGTTTGATGGTAAAGTAACCAGCAAAGAGGCTGATTTCAATGGCGCTGAAGTTGAATTTACTGCTAAAGTAGCTTCTATCAATACTGAAAACGCTAACCGGGATGGTCACTTAAAAGGTGATGATTTTTTCAGTGCTGAAAAATATCCTGATATCACTTTCAAAGGAACGCTGGTTAAAAACGGTGGCAAGTATCAACTGAAGGGACAATTTACGATGAAAGGAGTTACCAAAGACGCAACGTTTGACGTTACCTATGGTGGAACGGTAGATACTGGCCGTGGTGTAAAAGCCGGTTTTAAGCTGGTGGGTAAAATCAATCGTCAGGATTATGGTGTAAAGTGGGCTAATAAATTACAAGACGGAAGTGCGGTAGTTGGTGATGAAGTGGAAGTTACTTGTAAAATTGAATTGAATAAAGCTTAAGATCGTAGTCTTAAAATCGAAGGGGGCCAATGCCCCCTTTTTTTATAACACCTCCGGATTGAAATGATTATCGAAGAAGAAATCAAACAGACAAAATTCAAGAGCATCCATCAAAAGGTTATTCTTAATCTACTCTTTACAGCCAACTGGATTGAAAACAAACAGCGGGAGTTGTTTGAACCCTTTGGAATAACCGGCCAGCAATACAACATACTGCGTATTTTAAGAGGTCAGCATCCCAATCGCATCAACGGTGCAGAAATCAGAAGCCGAATGCTCGACAAAAACTCCGATGTATCGCGTCTGCTGGATCGCTTGATCAGTAAAAATCTGATTGATCGAACCTCTTGCCCGAATGATAAAAGGGCTTCCCATATTGGTATTTCGCACACCGGGCTTTTATTACTAAAGCAATTAGATACGGAAATTGAACGCTCCGAAAAAAAAATACTTCCGCATCTCTCTCAGGAAGAACTAACTCTGCTGAGTAACCTATTGGATAGAGGGAGAGGATAACTTGTCAGAAGTAATAACCTCCACTCAACCGATTGAAGTTGATCTTCAGTCAACCTTTCTTTCAGTAGACCTATCTTCTTCATCTTAAATCCTCCTGCTCCTTTGAAGGGCAACCCTTTGGAATAAAATATGCTGCTTTTACCAGAAGTGCAAATAAAATTCTGGCTGTTGGTGAAAATCAAAATAAATAATATACTTTTAAATAAAATAACCCCGTATCTATGAATCGAAAACTACTTTATTTTGGATTCCTGGTATTGACATACTTCGGAACCTCAGCGCAAAGCCGTCAGGTAACTGGTACCATCAAAGAAAGCGATGGAGGTACACTGACCGGTGTTAATGTGATCGTTAAAGGAACCTCCACAGGTACTGCCACTGATACCAATGGAAAATTCACTTTAGACGTACCCATCAGTGCGACAACACTCATTATATCCTTTATTGGTTACAGTACACAAGAAGTATCCATTCCGCCTTCAAACTACTTGGAAGTAACATTGGAAGCTTCAGCAGATCAATTAGAAGAAGTCGTCATTACTGTAGGTCGCGGATCACAGCGCACCCTCACCGATACTCCTTTGCCGGTGGATAATCTGGCTGCTACGGAACTTCGGGCCACCGGACAAGTTTCGTTTGACAAAGCCCTGCAATATCGTGTGCCCTCATTCAACACGGTAAATACTCCTGTAAATGATGCTACTTCGTTATTCGATCCGTATGAGATTCGGAACCTGGGACCTAGCCGAACCTTAATTCTGATCAATGGCAAACGTAAAAATTTAACCTCTCTTGTATATACACAATCAGGGCCGGGTCGTGGCGAAACAGGTGCGGACTTGTCCGCTATTCCTACCGATGCGATCAAGCGTGTGGAGATACTACGGGATGGGGCCTCGGCACAATATGGATCTGATGCCATTGCGGGAGTCATGAATATCATTTTAAAGGACAAGTATGATGGGACGTCTATCACCGTCAATACCGGTAGCACACTCAAATACGGTGGATTCATGACCGGCTTAAATTATAACTCAGGAGCTAACATTGGAAAAGATGGCTACATTAATTTTAATCTTGCTTTTAGCAAACAAGAGTTTACCAATCGGAAAAGCCCTGTGGATCTCGAAGGTGAGGCTGACTCAATTGCGGGGTTCAATGTAAACAGTTCAGGATATATTTTGGGCAATGGTAATGTGGATAGGGCTGCACTCAATGCAGACTATGCTGCCATCCGGTCTGATATTCAAAGCTATCTTGCTCGCTTTCCAGATGGTAACAATAAAAATGGTCAGGCAGGAAATACTTCGGTTAAATTTCTTGTGAATACAGCCATACCTCTAACAGACAATACTGAGTTTTATGCAAATGCTGCATACGTTTATCGAAAAACTAACAGCTTCGCTAATTTTCGAGTGCCTTATTGGCGAGTCGATTATGGATTGTTACATCCGCCTAACTCCACCGGACCTGATTATACGGGTACTGGTAACTATCCGGGCTATATCGGCTATCAACCATCATTTGATGGTGACCTAAATGATTACAACGCAACAGTCGGAATTCGTTCCAAAGAAATAAATGGATGGAAGCAGGATATGAGTCTTACCGTAGGTGGAAACAAAATGTTGTTTACCGTAGATAACACGGTCAATCATGATCTAGATACATTGAGTCCCATTTCTTTTAAGCCGGGCGGATTTAATTTTGCTCATGTGGTTGGTAATCTTGACTTTTCAAAAGCCCTTCGCGACAACGTTTTTATCGCTATTGGATCCGAGTTTCGCTCAGAAACATGGCAGTTAATCGCGGGTGACACAGCTTCTTATTCAGGTGAAGGAGCAAATTCATTTCCTGGATTCCAGGAACGTAATGCCATCAAAGCTACGAGATATAATGTTGGAGGGTACGTTGATCTTACCTGGGACATTACGGACAATTTCCTTATTGGCGGTGCCTTCCGATTAGAAAACTATTCTGACTTTGGATCTGCCAGTGTCTATAAAATTACTTCCAGATATAAAGTGAATGATGCGCTGACCATTCGGGGTTCCATATCCTCTGGTTTCCGTGCTCCGACACTCCATCAACAATTTCTTTCCTTGAGCCAGGCATCCTTTGAAAACGGGGATATTGTCATTACTGGTCTTGCCAATAATTTTAGCCGTGAAGCCAGGTTATTGGGTGTTCCAAAATTAAAAGCTGAAAAATCCAATAATATATCTTTTGGATTCGGATTCAACCCTACTCGAAATTTCTCGTTCACTGCTGATTTCTACTCCATCAACATTAAAGACCGTATCATTTACGGAAGGGAAGTAAGTAATGCGGTTGTTAATCGGATTTCCTTCTTTGTGAATGCGGCTGAAACAAAAACTACAGGATTAGACGTGGTAGCCAGCTATCGAAATATTTCATTGGGGTCAGCTGTATTAGGACTTAATCTGGCCGGTAACTATACCATTGAGAACGAACTGGTAGGTGGTTATCAAGCCGTAAACAACCGCGTTGGATTGGACGTATACAACAAAACCAGCGAAGCCCTTTTAACTACCAGCAGGCCAAAGTATAAATTCATTCTTGGTGGCGACTTAACCAAGGGAAAGTTCTCTGTAAACATCAACAATACGCTCTTTGGACCTACAGAATTCCGGAATGCAGACTTGTATGATTCAGAAGGATTAAGTGTACAATTTGATCCTAGAGTTACTACTGACCTGGGAGTCAACTATAACTTAACCAGCAAAGCAACTGTTTCTGTTACCATTCAGAATATTTTTGCAGTGGTGCCACAATATAAATTGGTGGCTTTAAACGATGCCGGAGAAGCTGTGGTGAATGATCCGGTGGAAAAGCGCAGACAAGAGAATATTCTAACATTCAATGGTCGCTATCCGCTTACCACTTATGACGGGTCTCAATTTAGTCAGATGGGCACCATGTTTCAGGCCCAACTAAATTATAGGTTTTAAATCATTTAAATATCTCATAAAAAAAACCCGAGTACTCGGGTTTTTTTTATGTCATTTTCAGCAATTAAGATTTTTCAGCTTTCTCCACCATTTTTTTAGATCCTACATAAAACGGAGTCCGCTGATGTAAATCCTTGGGAACAATCTGCAAAATTCTCTGCTGTCCATCGGTTGCCTTTCCTCCGGCCTGCTCGGCTATAAATGCCAACGCGTTGCATTCGTACATCAGACGCAATTTACCGGATGGATTACTGGAAGTAGCCGGATAAATATAAATTCCTCCCTTAAGCATGTTTCGATGAAAATCTGCCACCAGAGAACCAATGTATCTTCCGGTATAATTATTTTCCTTGCAATGTTGCAGGTAGTTCATAACATTCATTGGGAATGATTTAAGCCCGCTTTCGTTGACCGAAAAAATTTTTCCATCCTCGGGCATTTTTAAATCCGGGTGTGATAGAAAATACTCACCCAAGGTGGGCTCATAGGTAAATCCATTCACCCCAAAACCGGTAGTGTATACCAGCATGGTAGAAGATCCGTATAAAACATATCCGGCCGCCACCTGCTCATCACCCTTTTGTAAAATATCCTGTTCCGATATGGGGGTCCCTTCGGCCGATTTCCTTCGGTAGATGGAAAAGATGGTACCAATAGAAACGTTTACATCAATGTTGGAAGAGCCATCCAACGGATCAATAGCTATGACGTATTTGCCATTGTTGTTTAGGTCTACAAAAGACTCTGTCTCTTCCGAGATGATAGCGCAGGCCTCCCCTCCTTTCATCAGCGCCCGGGTAAACCGGATGTTCGCCAGTACATCCAGTTTTTGTTGGTTCTCACCAAACGTGTTCTGAGAACCAAGAGCCCCCATAATATCGATCAAACCGGCTTTGTTTACTTCCCGGTTGACAACCTTGGATGCCAGCGCAATATCCCGCAACAATTGAGAAAGCTCGCCACTGGCAAAAGCAAATTGATCCTGGTTGTTTTTAATAAACCGATCTAATGCTGTTCCAATGGGCTGAGCAATCCTGGATTGTTCCATGATTTGCTCTGAATTTTTAGAAGCTTGAATTTTACTCATACTTTTGACCTCTCAAATATACGTTGCAATCGTTTGAAATATATAAAAATCAATGAAAGTATTTAAGTTCGGAGGGGCTTCGCAAAAAAATGCCCAGGGGGTCCGCCAGGTAGCAGAAATCATCCGGCAGACTAAACTTCCCCTGATAGTAGTTATCTCTGCCATTGGCAAAACAACAAATGCACTGGAGGAAGTTGTTCGACAAGTCTGGCAACAAAAAGATCCTACAACTGCTGTAACCAACATCAGGAATGAACATGAAAAAATAGCCCGCGAACTTTTTCCTGACCCTGCGACCGCCCTTTTGCATATTGATTCCCATTTTCAATCACTTCAAGATAACCTGAAATGGACAAACGAAGATATACTTTATGATCAGATTGTCTGTCATGGAGAATTGCTGGCTTCTACCTTGCTAGCCGATTATCTCAAATCACTTTCAGTACCGGTGTTCTGGAAAGACGCACGCGAGGTCATCGCTACTGACAGCCACCACCGTGAAGGCCGGATTGATTGGGATTTGACGGCAAAAAAAATTGAATCCTGGCGACCTTTTCTCGAAAAGGGAATAATTATTACCCAAGGATTCATCGGGAGGACTACAGATGGCCTTAGCACCACACTGGGACGGGAGGGGTCTGATTTTTCGGCCGCCATCCTGGGATATGTTCTTGCGGCAGAATCGGTCACCATCTGGAAAGATGTTCCGGGCGTGATGAATGCGGACCCCAAAAGGATTCCCTCTGCCACTGTCTTCGATGAACTCCCCTATCAGGAAGCGGCAGAGATGACGTACTTTGGTGCCTCGGTTATTCACCCCAAAACCATCAAACCGTTGGCCAACCGGGGTATTCCGCTGCTTGTCAAAAGTTTTGTTGATACCCGCCTTCCGGGAACGGTGATTCATGCATGCAAGGTTAGGCAACTGCCCCCACTCGTAGTGTTTAAAGAAAATCAATGCCTGATTTCCTGTAAAGTGACAGACTACACGTTTATCAGCGAAGAAAACCTGCGACTGATTTTTATGGCCTTAGCAGAAGAAGATATCAAGATCAACGTGATGCAAAACTCGGCTATCTCTTTTTCGTTTTGTGTGGACTACCGCGAACACCGAACCATGAGGTTAATCGAACGACTCAGCCAGTCTTTCGAAGTGTATTACAATACTGGTTTGGAATTAATCACCATTAAAAACTACGATATCGCCACAGCTGCACAGTACCGACAGACTAAAAATATCCTTTTGGAACAGGCTTCACGATCTACTCTCCAACTCCTGGTTCGTCCATAAAACTACAGGCCACCTTCAAGCGTGAGGAAGTTTTCCAAGGTACGATCCAATATTTCAAACACGCGTTGAAAATCGTGTTCATTTCCATAGTAAGGATCGGGCACCTCGCCAGCCCCTAAAGGATCGTAGCTACGCACCAGTTGAACCTTAGATTGATAGGCTTTTGAATCCGGCAGTCGTAAAATGGTGTCGTAGTTGGATTGATCCATCGCTAAAATGAAGTCAAAAACCTTTAAATCATTTACTGACAACTGTCTGCCTTTATGTGAGATCGGCACCCCATTTTTCAGAGCATTCCGAAGTGCACGCGGGTCAGGATCATCCCCGATATGATAGTTGCTGGTGCCGCAGGAATCAGCGGCAAATAAGTGGTTGATGCCCCGCATTCTTACTTTATGTTTAAAAATAGCTTCCGCTACCGGAGACCGGCAAATATTGCCTAAACACACAAAAAGAACGGATTTCTGACTCATGGCGCAAAGAAAAGACATTTCAGGGTTACCTGAATCACCTGATGTGCATTTATGAATGCATAGCACACTTTTTTAGTGTACGCCTTTTGGTTAGAGTAATAGCTCTCAAAACGTTGAGGGCTATTATTTTTTTACCCGATTCGGTGGTGAAGTCTCTTGATTGAGATTTTGTAGTTTTGAAAAAAACATTCCATGGACTTCATTAAAGTAACCGAGCAAAAACAACCGGGGATAGCCCTCATCGAGCTTTATCGCCCCAAGGAGCTGAACGCCCTCAATAAACAATTGATGGAAGAGTTGCGAGACTCGTTGGTAGCCTTAGATAAAAATGAGCAAGTACGAGTGATTGTACTTACTGGCAACGAACAGGCATTTGCGGCCGGTGCCGATATCAAACAAATGGCGGATAAAGGCGCCATTGACATGTTGGTGATCGATCAATTCAGCACCTGGGATCAGATTCGCAAGACCAAGAAACCGTTGATTGCTGCCGTTTCTGGTTTCGCGCTGGGAGGGGGTTGTGAGTTGGCCATGATGTGCGATATGATTATGGCTTCCGAGACGGCCAAGTTTGGACAACCTGAAATAAAAATCGGAACCATTCCAGGAGCTGGAGGAACCCAACGATTGACTCGTGCCTTGGGTAAAGCCAAAAGCATGGAATTGATTCTGACGGGGCGTTTTCTTTCGGCCGAAGAAGCTCATTTTTACGGATTGGTCAATAAAGTACTACCCGTGGAAATGCTGTTGCCGGAAACTTTTAAACTTGCTTCGGAAATTGCTCAACTGTCACCCATTGCTGTTCAATTAGGTAAAGAAGCGATTAACCGTTCATTTGAGACTCACCTGGATGAAGGACTCGCCTATGAACGAAGGAATTTCTATCTGACATTTGCCAGCGAGGATCAAAAAGAAGGAATGAAAGCGTTTATTGAAAAACGTAAACCCGTTTACAAAGGTCGCTAAACAAAAAAAAAGAGGCTGGGATCACCAGCCTCTTTCCTTTTCCATTGGTTTCGACTATCGAACACTGATGCCAAATCCAACGGTCAGTGTATTATACTTTTGAAGAGTATAGTCTCCATGAAATGTAAACACAGCCAGTTTGAGACGTAAACCCAATGAAGCCCGCGGGCCGGAAGCCTCGGCTTTTATGTTAACCGGGTCTGTTACATCAGACGTACCATTGTTGTCCGTATCATAGCTTCCCAACATGGCCAGTTTGGTATTGGCAATATTATAACCCAAACCTCCATAAACCGTAAGTACAGCTATTTTTTTTGATATCAAAGCCTGAATGGTGGTGGCCGTAGAACTAAATTCTGCCCGTTGATTGGCTCCACCTGCAGGTGTTTCCAAATCCACATTAAAATTTAATCGGGTATATCCGACAAATCCTGATAAGTCAAATGGCAATTGTTTAATACCTGGAATATATTGTTTTACATCATGCAACAGACCTACGCCAAACAAATCAAATTCCCCATCACTGCCTACGGAAATTTTGGGAACAAATCTCAATTTGAGTTCAAATCCCTTAGGTAACCCAATTCCCAGATTAGCAATGGGAACTGGCATGGCTTGAATCCCGATCTCATCTTTTAGATTGAGCCCTTCCGGTCCATCAAAAAAAGTTCCGGTAGTTGGGCTGACAATTTCATATCTTGAACTTTGATCTGCACCAAAAATGGTCGGGACGCTTCCTCCAGTAGCTTGAGTTGGAGTACCGTCTACCTCCCGAAGACGCACGGTAGAAAGGTTGTTATTATCAACGTTAAAGGTAAGGTCACCATTAGGAATGTAGACAGCTGAAACCGAAACCGTCAGATCAAAACCCAAAGCCTTATGCGGTTTGGCGGTATTGTACCAGCCTTGATTGATACCGTATCCAAAGGCACGTAGCATGGGAGATGCATAGCCTTCAATCAACTTGTTAGCATCTGCTGTACCACCTTTGATCAGGTCATTCAGATCATCCTGCGCCAGGGCAGCAATCTGGGTGAAAAAGACCAATAGAACGGCTAACTTCTTTATCATATATGTGGGGTTTATCTCAAAAATAAATGAAAATTTGTGATTGCAAATAAAGAACTGATTATCTGATATTTTAATAGTCCATGTATTCGATATTTATCCATGTCTTACGACTGCTCATTACCCTTGCAGTTCCCTTTCATACGAAAGCGGCTTTATTTGTAAGCGGCAGAAAACATCTTTTATCGCGATTAAATCAGGCTTTTGCCGAGAATAATCACCCGGTGATATGGGTTCATGCGGCTTCTTTGGGTGAATTTGAACAAGCTCGCCCCATTCTGGAGCGTATCAAAAGCGATCTTCCGCGACACAAAATTTTGCTGACATTTTACTCCCCATCAGGCTATGAAGTGCGAAAAAATTATAGCGGAGCGGATTATGTATTTTACCTACCATGGGATTACTCATCGCACATGCAAAGGTTTGTTAATATTACAAAACCCGTGCTGGCTATTTTTATCAAATATGAGTTTTGGAAAAATGCTATTGGAGCTTTACACGAGAAGCATATACCGGTTATTTCTGTTTCCAGTATTTTCCGTTCGGGACAGGTATACTTTCAATGGTATGGAGGAAGTCAACGAGCAATTCTCTCAAAAATTTCCCATTTCTTTGTCCAAAACCAGATATCTGTTGAATTATTGAAAAGAATAGGAATCAGGGATATCACTCACTCAGGCGATACCCGATTTGACCGCGTACAACAATTGGTCAGATCTCCCAAGTCCCTTCCTTTGGTAGAAAAATTCAAATCAGACGATAAAGTTTTCGTGATTGGCAGTTCATGGCCGGAAGACATGACAGTCTTATCTCCGTTTATAAATGACGAAAAAAGCCTGAAGTTTATTATCGCTCCGCATGAAATTAATGCCACCGCATTAAAACAAGTGGAGACCGTCATTCACCGAAAACTGATCCGATATTCGCAGATCGAACAAGCTTCTGACGCAGAAGTTTTATTGATTGATAATGTGGGGTTGCTTTCGCAACTCTATCGCTTTGGAGAGTTTGCCTATGTAGGTGGGGCCTTCGGAAAAGGCTTGCACAATATTTTGGAGGCTGCCGCATATGGAATACCCGTATTTTTTGGAAATAAAAAGTACCAAAAGTTTCAGGAAGCAACTGATTTAATTATGCGGGGAGGCGCTTTTGAAGTGAATGACTTTGCCGATTTGAAAGAGAAGTATGAGAATGTTACGATTCCGGAAAATTTTATAAGAGCATGTGAAACCAATCGAATGTATGTAGAAGAGAATACGGGAGCCACAAACAAGGTCATGGAGTACATTAACCGGACACTGGGATGAAAGGAATTGTTTATAAATCGACCGGATCCTGGTACGATGTACTGGGTGAAGATAACCAACATTACCCTTCCCGGGTGAGAGGAAAGTTACGTCTGGAAGGATTTAAAGAAACCAATCCGATAGCGGTTGGAGATTGGGTATCGTTTGATATAGAAAACAATGAAGGAATAATCACGGAGATTCTGCCTCGCGAAAATCATATCCTTCGACAATCCGTAAAGAAAACGGGGCACAGCCATGTGCTGGCGGCCAACATTACGCAGGCGATGCTGGTAGCTACCCTGACTCAACCGCGTACTTCCCTTGGATTTATTGACCGTTTTCTTATTTCCGCTGAAGCTTACCGGATTCCACAGATCCTTGTTTTTAATAAACGAGATTTGTTAACCGGGGAAGATGAGCGCGAAATCGATGCCCTCATCCAACTCTATCAATCTGTCGATGTTCAGGTATTCTTGACTTCAGCGCTGCAAGATGACTTGACAGTCATCCGTGACCGTCTTGAAAATCAAACAACATTAGTAGCCGGACATTCAGGCGTAGGAAAATCAAGTTTGTTAAACAAACTATCGCCCGCCATTGAACAGTCGATAGGCGATATCTCTGATTTCTCAAATAAAGGCACTCATACAACTACTTTTGCAGAGATGTTTGAGTTAAATGAAATTTCGCGGATCATTGATACCCCCGGTGTAAAAGAATGGGGGCTGGTGAATATGAAACCCGAGGAGATTTCAGACTATTTTCCAGACATGCGTGCCTTGCGCCTATCCTGTAAGTTTGGTGCCCGGTGCCTCCATCTGCATGAACCCGGCTGTGCCATTAAACAGGCCGTGAGTCAGGGAACAATTTCTGCTTCGCGCTATCATAGCTACCTGAGTATGATTAGTGGTGATGACAACCGGAAATAATCAATCAGGATATTGCAGTGATCGGTTTTGCCAAAATAGCTTAAGATAGCTCCAGGCCAACGGAAAATTCAGCCGGGCCATGGCATGTTTCCATTCGTAGACCAAACGAGCACGTAGCGCCTGTTGCTCTTTTGAGGAGCGGTTGAGTTTCAAAATTTTTTCACAAATCAGAAACGTACTCCATTGCTGTTGGGATCGCCACCCTCTTTGCTTCCGTGACATTTGAGTAGAGTGCACTCGTTTAGACACGAGGGGCTCGGGCAGATACCCGAAGCACTCCGTGCGAGATGATCTGATCAAAAAATCAAAATCTTCATAAAAAAGAGCTTCATCATAGCCATTTAACTGATCAAATACTCTTTTGCGGAACATGAGGGTGGGAGAACAGATAAAATATCTTTGGATCAGATCAACATAAACATCCCCTTGCGGAACTGAATCATGCGGAATAATGTCAGAATGATGTCGAATAAATACGCCATCCTTATTGATTATTTTTGCATCGGAAAACTGAGCGCCTGCGCCTGGGTGCAAAAGAAAATAGGCAACTCCCGCAGCCACTCGCTCAGGCTCAAGAATATCGTCAGCGGCCAAGTCAATCACAAATTCTCCTTTTGCCTTTTGAAGCGCCAGATTAAAAGCCCGGCAATTGCCCCTGTTCGTATCTAAAAAAATACACTCGACTTGGTTTAGGAGAGCACAGCGTTTGGTGATTACTTCCTGACTATTATCAGTGCTGGCATCATCCACAATAATCAATTGAATGTTCTTCCATGTCTGCTGCTGAACGGAATCAATAGCTTCTGACACATACGGTGCCTGATTATAACAAAGGCAGACAATGGTTACCAGTGGATATTCATTCATAGGTATCCCAGGTAAAAATTCGCTTAGAGGTTGTTCTTCCTCCGATCTCTGTTTTGAACTTTAGGAGTGCCAAATTAGGAGCGCCATCCAAAGTAGAGGTTCCCAGATCAAGCCATTTAAAATCATGCCGGTACCCATAATCATAAATTCCTTTCATCAGGATTAAAGCCGGGCTGGCCTCGCCCACTTTACGAACATGATCTGACAAAAAGTGATACAAGATATGGCGATTGACTACCACGGTAATCGATGCTGCAACCAATTCTTGTTGATGATATACGCCAAACAAAGGATAGCGATCTCCGAAGAGTCGGATCGTCTCCTCTAATCTCTGATCAGTAATCGAAAGTGAATATAACTTTTTCTTTCGATGTTGGGCAATCATATAAAATACTTCGTTCCATTTTCCGGACGGCAATTCTTCAAATCTTAAATTACTGTTTTCCGACTGTATCAGTTTACGCTTCTTTCGCGGATGAATTAGTTCCTGAAATGGCTGATCCGTGATGGGTATCAAAGTACTTACTTCTTCCTGGTCTATCCGAAATCCCGTTTGACACAAGAATGTTTCGATCAAATCTATTTTTCCGCTTTCATACGCGCGGGGTGGATGTGTAATGGTGATTTTGCTGATGCCTTTTTCTTCAAGCGATGTACGTACCCAAACTAAAAAATCATAAATTATTTGAGGGGGTACCTCCGATGAAAACTCCAGTCCTCCAAAAGGGCTTTGAATACTGCTTTGTGCATGACCGTGATGCATCCAAAAATGAATGTGGGCATGAACTATTCCCAGTGTGGTGTCCGCCAGATAAAGTGAAACCCAATCATTTTTTCGTTGAAGAAAACGATAGTCTGAAGTATTAAAAATGGATGGCTCAAAAGCAAAAGTATAAGCAGATGGTACCGGACCTTCGAGAAACTGCAATGTATCCAACTAGTATGGAATTCGAAGTTTGCGATAGATAAAATGCATCAGCCAGGCCGGTCCGATCATGAGAAATTGGACATCTTTCAAAAATGAAGGCTTCTTACCTTCAATTTTGTGTCCATAAAACTGACCGATCCAGGCAATCACAAATATCCCCAAACTGATCGCCCACAAGGGAGCAAATTCAAAACTGGAAAGGCCATTTGCCAAGTATAAACAAAACATCGAAAAAAGGGCCATTCCAATGGTGAGGGTAATTGAAAGAGAGATATAATAAAGCAGTACCAGTGCTAACCCAATCGTAGCCCAATTGGCATAGGGGCTTTCGGCACTCATAAAACCCTGGAGGGGTGCCGAAGGAATGGAAGCCATCAATCCTACAACACTAAAAAAAATAGACGGCACGCAAATCCAATGAATCAACTTGTTGGTTTCATTCTGGTGACTTTCACCATACTCTGAAAGAAGTGCATCAATTTTTCGCATAAGCTTAGTTTAAATAGAAAGATGAATAAGCACACCCGAAGGTAGGCCAATCCCCGGGTGATGTCAAGTTTTGGTTTTAACCTTCTGCCAGTCTTTTATCTGCCAATAGACATGGCCTGTGGTCAGGTGATTGCCGTTAGCATCCTTTATTTTTATTTCGCAGTTAATCACCACAGAATCCTGAGTTTGCAAGGGAGTAAAGATTTGGGTGTTCAACCATTCTTCTGTGGCGATAAATTCGCCAAAGGCATCCATTTTACCCTGAAAATGATAGTCCATCTCCAGGCGCTGCAAGATGATGCGATACTTCTTCATGCCTAACCGGGATATCAATAAAAACCCGGTCGTAAACTCACTTAAGGTGGCCAGTGCGCAGGCATGCATTCCTTTGATATGATTCAGGTTTTTCCGTTTGTAAGGAAGTTTGGTATATAACCGGTTGTCTTCCAGTGTCAGAATTTTAAATCCATGAGGGATATTAAACGGAATGGTACGACTGAGCGTGAAATTTAAGAGCCAAAGATGGAATCGGGAAGTCCTGGCTTTTTGGATTACTTCGGAAGGATCAAACATAAAACAAATAGAAGTTTCGGATAGAAAGGTAGGGAATTCCAGGTGATTTCTGATTTTGATGTGACAAGTCCTACACCTATCTTGCCCCATAAACCTTGATCATGACTATCAAAAAAGAGCCCACCCTTCTCCAGTCTTTTGCTCCTATCGCTGTCCTGATCATCCTGTTGTTTATCAATGTGTATGTATTGGGTTCATCCGCCATTGATGGAGCCAATCAAATCGCCCTTTTATTGGCGTCAGCCTTTGCAGGTATCATCTCCTTCCGACTTGGAAACACGTGGGAGCACATTGAGCATAGCATGGTCAAAAGCATCAGCTCCGCCATGGCTGCCATGTTGATTTTGTTAACCATTGGTGCATTGGCGGGCACATGGCTGATGAGTGGCATTGTGCCGGCTATGATCTATTATGGCTTAAAAATTTTGAATCCCACTTTCTTTTTGTTGGCTGCCTGTGTCATCTGCTGTTTGGTTTCATTGGCCACCGGAAGTTCCTGGTCGACCGTAGCTACGGTGGGCATCGCCTTATTGGGTATCGGCAAGGCATTGGGAATTCATGAGGGAGTGATTGCCGGAGCGATTATTTCAGGAGCCTATTTTGGTGACAAGATGTCTCCCCTTTCCGATACTACTAATCTGGCACCTGCCATGGCGGGAACGGATTTGTTTACGCACATTAAGTACATGATGTACACCACCATTCCTACGTTGATTCTAACCTTGCTAATATTCCTGATCTGGGGTTTTACCCTTAATTCACCTGCCGTTCCGGCTGACACGACCGCGGTTTTACAAGCCATTGAAAGCAAATTTAATTTGAGCCCCTTTCTCTTTATCGTACCTGTGCTGGTCATTGTGATGATTGTGAAAAAAGTCCCGGCATTACCAGCCTTACTGGTCGGAGCCTTGTTGGGTGGTTTGTTTGCGATCATTTTTCAGCCGGAAATTGTAAACGTTGTTTCCGAAGTAAGCTCAGACTACCTAAAATCTTCTTTTATCGGTGTGATGAGAGCCATGACCACCACCATTCAGATCCAAACCGATGATGCCATGATTACTGAGTTACTTAAAGCCAAGGGCATGGCTGGTATGCTAAACACTATTTGGCTGATCTTATGCGCCATGATTTTTGGAGGAGTTATGGAGTCAGCCGGTTTGTTACACCGCATTGCCGCATCCATTATCAAATGGGCACATAGCACCGGTTCGCTGGTGGCTTCTACAGCCGCTACTTGTATCTTTTTCAATTTTACAGCCTCCGATCAGTATATGGCCATTGCCGTTCCGGGTCGGATGTATGCCGATACCTATAAAAAGCGTGGGCTAAAACCCGAGTTACTCAGCCGCACATTGGAAGATGCAGGTACTGTCACTTCTGTTTTGATTCCATGGAATACCTGTGGAGCCACCCAGGCGAATGTGCTGGGTGTGGCCACTCTGGCCTATGCGCCTTTTTGTTTTTTCTGCATCATTAGTCCGCTCATGACGGTGGCGCACGCTTACCTGAATATCAAGATCCATCGGTTGAATGACCAACAACCCTCCTAAAAACATTTCTCAGGAAGAAATCAATGATCTCCCCTTAAAAGCTTTTGAAGGGAGTATTTCTGTCATCAATGATGCCGAAAGAATACCATGGGTATTGGCTGAACTCAAAAAACACCCAGTGGTTGGCTTTGACACAGAAACCAAACCTGTTTTCGTGAGGGGTCAATACAATAAGGTAGCCTTGATGCAACTGGCGCTTCCGGATAAAGCATTCCTGATTCGACTGAACCTGACAGGACTTACTCCTTCCCTGGGAGCATTCCTGGAAGACGATTCTATCAAAAAGGCTGGCGTTGCGATCCGCGATGATATAAAGGCCTTGCAACACCTGCGAAAATTTCAGCCCCAAGGGTTTATCGAATTGGCAATGGTAGCGAAAGAAAAAGGGTTGGAAGTGGAGAGTGTAAAAAAGTTAACCGCCCTCCTTTTAGGCTTTCGGATTTCCAAGAGTGCTCAGACCAGCAACTGGGAGGCACCCACGCTTACCGAAAAGCAGATATCTTACGCGGCAACCGATGCATGGGCGTGCCTGGAGATTTACAAGAAACTGCAATAGACTGCACAGTACAAGATCATCGTCTCCTCCGGGTAGTGCCAAACAACATTCCAAAAACACCTCGCACCAGCTCCCGGCCAATTTGTTTGGTCACCGGAGATTTCATTACCTGATCGAATGTGCTCTTTTCCTGACGCGGCCTGCCCACCGGTCGGGAACTTGACTCCCGCTCGTACTTCGCTTCTGCTTTTTGTGTTGCCTCCTCGTCTTGTTGCTTCTGAACGGCTTCCATTTTCTCCGATAGAATTTCGAAAGCACTTTTGGGGTCCACGGTGTCCTTGTATTTTTTGTAATACTCAGACCCATTCAACAACTCTTGGTATTCAGTGGGTGGCAAAGGCCCCATCACCGAGGCCGGAGGGGCCAGATGGGTGACTACCGTTTCGGTGGGTATCCCTTTTTCGTTTAATACCGTAATAAATGCCTGTCCGGTGCCCAATTGTGTGAACTGCTGCTCCATTTCATAAAACTCACTTCGAGGAAAGGTCTTGACAGTTTCTTTTAGTGCCTTTACGTCATTGGGCGTAAAAGCCCGGATCACATGGTGCACCCGGTTCCCCAGTTGCGATAAAACACTGGCTGGAACATCTTGGGTTAATTGGGTACAAAAAAATACCCCTACACCTTTGGACCGAATCAAGCGAATCACCTGATCAATCTGATCCATAAAGGCCTTCGGAGCATCTTTAAATAACAAATGTGCTTCGTCCAGAAAGAAGACCAATTTAGGTTTATCCAAATCCCCGGCTTCTGGAAGGTTTTGATAAATCTCTGCCAGCAACGCTAACATAAATGTTGAGAATACGAGCGGCTGGCCTTGCACGTCTGATACATTCAAGAGACTGATGACCCCCCGGCCATCTACTTTTTCAAAAAGATCATCAATATCAAATGATCTTTCTCCAAAAAGTTGATCAATGCCTTGCTGTTCCAGCGCTACGATTTTTCGAAGAATGGTGCCGCTGGTGGCTGTTGAAATCTTGCCATAGGAGTCTTTTATTTCTTTTGCCCCTTCTCCATCAGAAAGATAGTTGAGTACCTTCTTCAGATCGTTCAGATCTACAATAGGTAGCTCTTTATCATCGGCATACTTAAAGAGGATCATCAACACACCCGTCTGCGTTTCATTCAGTTCTAAAATCTTGCTCAAAAGAACCGGACCAAACTCGGTAATGGTGGCCCGCATTTGGGCACCTAGTTTCCCACTCAGAGAATAAATCTCTACCGGAAAACCTGACGGTTGGTAGTTCATCCCCAAAGCAGCAGCGCGCTCTTTTATCTTGTCGTTAGGGATTGTTTCTTTAGCCATGCCACTGATATCTCCTTTCATATCGGGCATAAACACCGGAACTCCGGCTGCAGAAAGCTGTTCAGCCAGTAGCTGAAGGGTTCGTGTCTTCCCAGAACCCGTAGCGCCTGTTACCAAACCGTGCCGGTTCATCATCCGTAACGGGAGATTGACTTTGGCTTCTGCTACAATCTCTCCCTGGTAAATACCCGCTCCCAGATAAATAGAAGATCCGGCAATGGTGTAGGATTTACTAACAGCCTCAATAAATTTTTCTTTCGACATAAAAATGTTCTATAGATTGTTAAAAGTAATTCTTTTGCGGAACAGCCAATCAATTTGCGGATCGTTTCCCACCCAAAATGTATGTTCCGAAAACCGCTCAAAACCCCATCGGGCGTAAAATCGCTGCGCCCTGAAATTGCGCTCCCATACCCCCAACCAGAGCCAGTCGACCTTTCTGTTGATCGCTTCCTGACAGGCAATTTCCATCAGTTGATCCGCTACTTTTTTTCCGTGAAAATCGCGTTGCACATACAGCCGTTGAAGCTCAAAGGTATTTTTACCCAGATGATGTGCTACTTCCGGATTTTCGCGCATGCGTAAAAAAGCCACCAACCGATCGCCCACAAAGGCATGATACAAGACAGATCCTTGTTCATATAGTTCTTCTAAAAGCCTGTTTTCGTTGTATGCGGATTTCAGTAGCAAATCCGTATCCTCGGCCGTGGCTGTACCTTCAAACGTCTCCAGGTATGTTTCTATAGCCAACACCCGTAAAGCTGCCATCTCCTGGGGTTTAGCCAATCGTATCGTTACCTCCATAGCGGAAATTTACACAGGGAAAGTCATAAAAAAAGCTGCTTCTTCAGCAGCTTTTTTTGAAAAACATCGAGGCTTACTTTTTGGGCTCAAAATTCTGGAAGGTATACAAGATACCCAGATTAAAAGCCTGACTCGATTGAAGTCCGCTATCCTGATCAAAGTCATACAACAGAATGCCTCCAATAGATACGTTAACAAACTTATTGACTTTGGCCACCAGATTTAAATCCAATCGATGATCAATCGTCTTTGGTTCCAGTGTCTCATAATTGGCAAACATCACGTACCGCCATTTAAGATTCATATTTTTAGCTATGTCTTTGTCAAATTCAGCCAACATCTGAAATGCCAACCATTCAAATCGGGTGCTTTCTCCTGCTTCTACCCCAAACGGTGTGGGATTAGCCACGGTGATAAAGCGTTCAACATCATTCACTATGGTGACCCTGGGGGCAAACGGTGCTATCCGAACTTTGAAATAATCAACCGGGTGGTATTCAAGACCCCAGGCGGTGGTGATGAAGGCGGGAGCCAAAAGATCAGAAATCAAGGTTTCCGTTTCAGCATTTGTGACGGCATCGGTTCCGTACACGTAACCTTTGGCAAACTGACTCAAAAAATTGGCCGATACGAACATATCCCAATTCTTGTTCAGATTACGACCATACTTTGTATCGATGTAAATGCGATCAAGCGTTTTACGAGCACCCTGCCCCTTATTGTTTACCACTCCATAAAGAAAATCAATCTCGTTATCCCATGAGTTCTTGTCTCTTTTATAGTTGGCCCGGTAATTCATGGCAGCATTAAAGCCAAATGAGTTGATACCCCCCGCCTTCCAGTTAGATGAAAAGGCAGCCTGGTTGATGTTCAAACCTGCCCGGAAGGCCTTTTTCCAATGCGTTGTTGAATCTACTTTTATTACTTGCGCCTGGGCTATCAGCATTGATAAAATGCTCATGGCCAATATCATGATCGTCTGACCAAACGTTCTTTTTTTCATAATAAGATTAAGTTTAATGAATGACTCTGAAACGATTACTTTCCACAGATGATGACAGAGCGTTAGAATTTGTGGGTTTAGGTTGATGATTTTGCAAAAATAATCAGTTCCCCCTTTAAATCAACAATATCAGATATTGTTCAGTTTGATCTCATCTAAAGCCGCCTCTGTTAACGGCTTGGTTATGAACTTAATAACGTGGTTGTTATTGACTATTTTATCGATATCACGCTTATTATCTGAACTGGAAAGTATAATAACCTTACACTTGTTTCTGACCAGTTCTGAGAATTTTTCAAACTCGTAAAGAAAAACAAACCCATCAACAATGGGCATATTGATATCCAAAAAAATGATGTTGGGGAGTTCCTCTGGCTTGTTTTGATTCTCCTTGAGATAATCCAGCGCGCCCTTTCCAGAACTCTTGACTTCTACACGTTTGGCAAACTTGGTAATTTCGATGATTCGTTTGCTGATAAAATTATCGGTGTCGTTGTCGTCCACCAGCATAACTAAATCAATGGTTTTTACAATAGAGTCTGTCAGCATGCACTTAATCTTTCTGTCGTCTTACCGGGTTTTTCGCTCGATTGACGCAAAATTATTGTTTTTTGGTTACCGCAAAACATTATCTTCATAATTGGTACAATCCAAGTAAGAAATTGGTCAATTTTGGACAAATTCAGAATTAACGATCAGGGATCTTAAGCTTTTCGCCCACCGTCAAAACAAAATCACGCTTTCCATTGTTTGCCATCAACGCTTGAATAGTAATGCCATACTGTCTGGCGATGCTGTAGAGTGTGTCACTCGCTTGTACCGTATGTGTTTGCGGAATGCCCGGTTTAGCTTTTTCATGATCTCCGTCAGAAGGGGGCATGCTGTCCATGGAAGGTGCCCTTAAAACGAGTCTCTGACCCGGATATATCCCTTGCTGAGCCGACAGGTTATTCCAGGCAAGTAAATCTGTAATGGCTACGCCATATTGCCGGGAAATGCTGTATAAGGTTTCTTTGGCCGATACGTGATGCTCATCCGGTATTTCATTCTCTAAAACCGGCATTTTCACAACCGGAGCAGCAGCAGAATCTGCCACGTCCATTTGAAGAAGTTCAGGACTCGTCAAAACGGGTGTTGTAAAATCCCACGAAAAAAAATCAGAAGTATCTAACTCCAGCACTTCTGTTGGCTCTTGTACCTTGGGGCTGCTTCCCTTTGCTTGCAGTTTTAACGTGGAACCTGCGACCAGAACCTTGTTGCTATTCAATTGATTATACTTTTGTAACTGGCGTAACTGTATGCCGTACAACTGACTTACAGACCATGCATCTTCACCGGCTCTCACCTGGTGATGGGAGGCCTCTGCTACTCTTTTCTTCTTTTGCAGGAAATAATGGCGACCTGACTCCGGAACATGATCAATTTCTACTTCATTATACTTCATAAATGTAGCTATGGGCAGGTCTGCCCTTTTGGCCATTGCGGATAACGATTCACCGGTGAATCCTTTAATAGCCCATAAACCATTCACCAGAAATTTAGCGGAAGGGGCAACAGCCTTTTTAGGCTCCAGCGGTTGTGCTTTCCCTGCCTTGGAAGAAGCCAACACAAGATTATTAAAATCCACATCGGATCGGGAGGTAGGAACCACAACTACATAGCTTCTGTCGTCCGGAATGTAGGATCCCTTAATCCATTTGTTAAACTCCCGAAGTTTACTTTCGTCAACCGAAACTTCCTGCGCCAGATCTTTTACGGCCTTTCGGGATTTATTCTCATACAAAACAACGTTGAGTTGAGCGACACCTGAAACAGCATGCTCAAAGGCTATTTTATGGGCTAAGAATTTCTTGACATACCAATACGTTTGAGAGGTGATGTCCATGTGTTTGACGCCCCTATGCTGATCGCCTATCAGGCGCCTCACTCCACCGGCTCCCATCTGATAACTTTGGATGCTGTAGATCCAGTTGTTAAAGAACGAGTTGCTTTTTTTTAAATAACGGGCAGCTCCCCGGCTGGCTGATATCAGGTTCATCCTTTCATCAATCTCTTTATCCACCCGTAAACCCATCTCCAAAGCCGTAAAATCTTTAAACTGCCAATACCCTACGGCATTGGATACCGAAACCGCATCCGGCACCAAAGCACTTTCCTGAAGCACCAGATATTTAATATCCGTTGGAATACCTTCTTCATCAAAAATTCTTTCGATGATGGGAAAGTATGTGCGGGCACGCTCCACTTTCATTTGGAAGTATCGGGGGTGCTGCGTTAGCGCATCTACGTCTTTCTGAATCTCTTTTCGGGCATCATCATGTATGACCAACGTCATGCCGGCAAAAGGCATTTTGTGGGGCACTACAGGAGACTGGGCGTATGAGGCGGCAGCTCCAAAAAAAATGAGTGCGGCTGCAAAAAATCTCATCTGGGACAAAGGTAGAACTATATTAGGTGCCTGTCAAGGCTTCGGGTTACCTACTCCTGATCGGTTTTTCAAAGCTTGCGCATCAGCATGAGCCCATCCCGGATTGGGAGAAGAATATTTTCAACGCGGGGATCGCTTTGAATTTTGGTATTAAAGGCCAGCAGAGCACGTGTATCTTTATCCGGTTTGGGTTGCACCACTTTTCCGCTCCAAAGCACATTATCGGCCAGAATGTATCCGCCCGATTTTATTTTATCGATCACCAAATCAAAATACAAAGAGTAGTTTTCTTTATCGGCATCAATAAAAACAAGGTCAAAAAGCTCATGCAGTGTAGGAATTAATTGACGTGCATCTCCGATTCTATAGTCAATTCGTGATGAGAGATTGGCCTTCTCAAAGGATCTCCTTACGCGGCTTTCCAATTCTTCATTCAAATCTATGGTGATTAGCTTTCCATGAGGGGACAATCCCTCACACAAACAAATAGCAGAATATCCTGTATAGGTACCAATTTCCAGAATAGCGTCCGGTTTGATCATGTGGCTTATCATGGAAAGAAACCGACCCTGCAGATGACCCGATAACATCCGTGGCATCAGCACATTTGCATGGGTATCGCGGTCAATCTTTTGGAGGATAACCGAAGGAGGAGAAGTATGTGCCTCGCTATACTGCTGAATTTGAACGTCAATCATTGGTTCGGTACCATGGTGAGGTAGCTCATTCTACTTTCTTTAAAAATTTCGATGGCGACCTCCTGAAGCTGTTCCGCGGAGGTGTTCTGAATACGATTAAAAATTTCGTCCAGAGATGTAACCTGCCCGGTATCAAGCAGGTTGCGCGCCATTTGCATCATAAAGCTGATATGGCTTTCGGCTGCCATAGCCAGCTGACCCAGCATTTGTTCTTTAGCAGCAGCCAGTTGTTTCTTTCCAAGTGGTTCTTCTCTTAGTTTTGCCATTTCCTGATTGACCAGTTCAATGCTTCGTTCTAATTGAGATGGTTCTGTTCCAAATGAAATGGCAAACAATCCGGTATCTGTAAACGGCACATAGTTGGCTCCTATGGAATAGACAAATCCGTATTTTTCCCGAAGTGCCATATTCAGCCGGGAGTTCATTCCCTGACCACCCAGAATGTTGGTAAGCATGTAGAAAGCACCTCTTTTGGAATCACGAATGGAGTATGCCGGACGCCCAATGGCGCAGCGCGCCTGTTTCACCGGTCGTTTTAACTCAACGATGCGTGGTTTGTATCCCAAAAATTTTGTTCGGTGTTGTCTCGCTTTCTTTGGGGGTATCTTACCCAGATATTTTTCGGCTAGCCTGATGACTTCTTCTGCCGGTACGTTGCCCACACAGGAAAACACAATCCTGCTGGTATCCATATGGGTTTTAACAAATGCCGTAAAATCCCTTCTTCGAAATTTATGTACTGTTTCCTGACGTCCCAGGATATTCATGCCTAATGGATGTTTCCCAAACACAACAGCATCAAATTCATCTTGTAAAGAGTCATCCGGGTCATCGTGATACATCGACATCTCCTCCAGGATCACTTGCCGCTCTTTTTCTATTTGATGATGGGGAAAAACAGAATCAAAGGTGATGTCAGTTAACAACTCCACCGCCCGCTCGGTATATTCATCCCTTAGGGAAGCAAAAAATAAGATACGCTCTTTATCGGTATATGCATTTAGCTCGCCACCCAACGACTCCAGCCGATTCAGAATGTGAAATGACTTTCGTTTGCGGGTGCCTTTGAAGGCCATATGCTCCCAAAAATGAGCAATTCCCTGATTATCAGTGTCTTCATCTCTACTTCCAATATCAAGCATGATTCCGCAATGCACAATGCGCGTGGCCCCGACCCGGCTATGGGCTACCCTGATACCATTGGAAAGAGTATGAATTGTGTACTTCCGCATAACTACAAGACTACTAAAATAGACAATTCTGTATCGCCATTTGTTCCATGCCCGAACGAGATTGCCCGCCAGCGGTCACAGGCTGGATTTTTTGGCAATTTTTATTCAAATTTCATCGATTTTGTTGGCATAACAATTGAGTTTAAATTTTAAAAAACTATGGAAACGAAAGTAAAAACCTGCTTTACCATAACGTTTACGGATGAACAATATAATCGCGCCAGGGCGTATGTGGAAGATATGCGTAAACATCCTCAACGTATTTATTGGGAAGGCAAAGCCGGTAAATCAGATGATGAATTAGTCGTGGAACAAATTGCTCACCGGATTCTTTCGGGTTTTTATAATGATGATCCGTTACGTGCGGGCAAACATATTATCCGGATGGATAATATGACCATGGGTTAAGAGTAGCGATCTTAAATTCGTTCCAACACTTTTTGAATCAGCCCTTCAACCACTTTGTTGGGATTTTTAACAAACTTGTTTTTGATCCGGTTGGCAACAATGGCATTGGCGCTCACTACCTCATGCCCCAGTAAGCGAGCCATAGCATAGTAGCCACTGGTTTCCATTTCAAAATTAGTCAACCAAAAATCACCCTTGTGGTAGTAGTTCAGGTCATCTATCAAGTGAGGGAATCGTATTGGAATTCGCAATTCCCGGCCTTGAGGAGCGTAAAAACCAGGACAGGTTACGGTATTTCCGAGGATCATGTCTTTGCCCATTTGCTCTCGCAATAGTTCAGAACCCCGTACCACGTAGGGCATAAAAGGAAGTTTTGCTTTTCGTTGCAGGTCGTGTGCAATACCGGCTTCAAAGTCGTTCATCGGCAGATCGTAGAAGGTCATGAGGTTATCAAATCCGACCGCATAGTCGGTAATCAAATGACTTCCGAGAGGAATATCTTCCTGCAACGCCCCGGAGGTACCAATACGCACAATTTTGAGCTTTCGTTTGCGTGTTTTGGGTTCCCTTGTTTTCAGATCAATATTTACCAACGCATCTATTTCTGTAAAGAATATTTCAATGTTGTCTGTACCGATACCGGTGCTGATCACGGTCACGCGTTTACCATTGTAATTACCGGTATGTGTGATGAACTCCCGCTTATTCATCTCAAAGTCAACTTCATCAAAAAACTGACTCACCATATACACCCGGCTGGGGTCTCCAACGGTGATGATCGTGTCGGAAATATTTTTGGGAAGCAAATTCAGATGGTAAACGCTGCCATCCGGATTGAGAATCAAATCGGTTTCTGAGATTTTACTCATGATCAGCCCTTGATTGGTTGCGCAGGATTTCCAAATACCGTTTCTTTTGGTTTAACGGATGCAATCACCACGGAACCAGCACCCACCCGGGCACCCTTCCCGATGGTCACCCCTGATACAATCGTTACTCCAGAGCCAACAAAAACCTCATCTTCGATGGTGACACCGGTGTTAATATTACTTCCTGCTCCTATTTGTACAAAGTCGCCTATTTTTGATTCCGCACCAATGGTCACCCGGTTATGCAATAAGCAATAACTTCCCATTTCAACTCCCACCTGTATGAGCACATGAGCATCAATCAAATTGCCGTGGCCCAAAACAGCCCTTGTTGAAATGGTGGCCAGCGAATGAATGGCATTGACGGGTTGCTGATGGCGGACTTCCCGGATCATTTCTACCAGGTTTTTTCTGAGTTTCATATCATCCACCGCTACAAAAGCTTCGCACTTTTTTCCAATTAACTTCAGAAAGCCATCATTATCTGTACTCCCCAAAACGACCACTTCATCTAACTCTGTTGAGTGCTTTTTAGCATCGTCATCTAAAAAACCATACACGACTACACCATTGCTATCAAAGATTTCTTTGGCCATTCGCCCAATGGGGGTTGCTCCAAAAATAATTACCGGGTTTTCCATTGGGCAAAGATAGCGAATCCGGATTGCCGGTTAGTTAATACCCTCCTACTTTGCGATTCTTTGTTGAAGATAACGAAGAGAGTGATCAAAAACAGGATTGGTGTACGTAACCAGAAAAACAAAGAAAGGAAGAAACCCTACCCGATAACGTGCAAGTGTTCCAAAATTAGGAGTGCTCAACGAAAGAAAAACTCCTAACACGATTGTGTATACGAGGATGGAAAGGATTAATACCCAATCTGGTGAACTCCAGACATGTTTCAAACGAGTTAATGAAAAAATACTTAACAGTAATATCCCAACATTCTCCACCGAATAGATCAGTGAAAGGGCATTATGGGTTTCCCAAACAAAAGGACGGAACAATCCCGTAATAAGACCCAAAGGCGCATGTGTTGCCAGGCTCCAAAAAGTAGGTTTAAGTTCTCCATAATCAATCAGAGATTCACCCCCGATGAACCGATAGGCCTCGTAGTTTTCAACCACTACCTGAACAAATCGATCCATGTAAAAATTGGGGTGAACCAGGCTAACCACGAGCCCCATGAGCAACACTACCGAAAACCATAGTAAAGCGTATGCACCTTTTTTCCAAAAAAAACGATTACTTACAAATTTGACAATCACCGATGTTGTCATAAGCGCCAGAAATACAGCACACCAATAGTATTTTAAACTCCAGGCCAACCAGATCGCCAGGCATGCCAATATCCATTCAAACCAACGAAGCCTTCCCGCATTCCATCCAACCAACAGCAGATAGGACAGAAAAAAGAGGGCTGCTAAGGCAATGGTTTCTTTAATGATCCCGGAGCTCCAAAAAACCAGAGAAGGAAAAAAAAGAAAAGAAAAATAGGAGGCAGCAGCAGCGTTCGGAAACCTCCGGGAAATCTCCCGCGCTAACAACCAGGCTCCTGTAAACCCCACAAATGAAAACCATAAAGAGGCCGCCCAGTAATTAGAAAAAGTCATCAGCGAAACAAGACTTACGAGTTTGATAAAAAAAACAGAACGTGGCTCTATGTTTTGCATGCCTAAATCCATACCAATCGTTTCGTTTGAAGTCCATAAATATTCCAGATACTTGAATGGCTGTTGATGGGCAAATTCAGAAAGTTCCGTAGCCACTCTAAAATACTTTAAAGTGTCACCCGATTGATAGTAATAGTGATAGAGTATTCCCAACAGGCCACCGGCCAAAAGCTTCATAAAAAGTGCAGCCCAGAAAACAGGTTTCTCGCTGCGATTCAGGTTCTTGGCCCACGCAAAAGCAAGCAGCCCGATGATGCTTGCCGAAAGCAAAAATATCATCATAAGGGTTTGAGAAGATTTGCTCCAATGTTACATTGGAGGCAGTGGCGCTTCAAACAAAAATGATTGTACAATTCAATTTCAGCCTGACTATCAAAACTATGTTGAGGGTTCACACCCGCTTCCTTCCACAGGCGGGTAATCCGATTATTTTCCGGTCTTAATTGTTCCAGCCAATGAGTAGCCTGATCCAGAAAAGTTACATCATCGTGATACCGGCTGTAGGCAACCAATAACGGGACAACCGTATTGATCACGATGTTCTCCATGCTGCTTTGTCCCAACCCTGATACTGTTTTTTTTGCCTTAACTCCAAAACGGTAATGAGACAACCAGTACGTGGAGAGTTTCTGATTTAGAAATTGTGTGAGATTTTCCAATGAGCGTAGTTCAATCAAAGAGCTAAAGATAGACGGTTGGCTGCAAATAACCGCTGCTACTTGTGCCAGTCGGATGGTCGGAAAATTAGCTGGTCGCAACCGAAGGAATTTCCATTGAGCCGGGCTTAAAATCTCTTCCTGCAACTGGTATTTTCTGGAAAGAAAGAAATGTTCCTTAAACAGTTCCTGAACAAATGGATCTCTTGTCCGGGAAGTTAAAAAACCAGCTTGTCCAAACAGAAGCGCCTCCACCGCCAAAGCGTGATTCTGGTGCTTGCGCAGGATCTTCACAGGTAATCGTTTGGCCAGTTGAAAAAACGGATCTGCATTGACTTTAAAGCCAAAGTTGCGCAATAACAACTGATAGGCGGTCTCCTCCCAGTCACCCACATTCAATTTCAACAGGTGTAGCACTTCTTCCGACTTTTTTTCAAGTCGCTGGATCAAGGCTCGATCCATCATGGAATGAATCACCAGTGCAGGTACGGTTGTCAATTGACGGGCACACGGAATGGAATGTGTGCTATTCATCAGTGAACGAAATCCGACCATTAGTTTCTCCTGCACTCTTCCTTTCAGAATCAGGGTAGGAATGAAGGATCCATCCATTCGCTGAACCGGTTGATCATCTTCCCACACGACATGAAGAATTACGTTTTCATACGCCTCATCCTTTTGATGTTGGTGTTGATGCCAGACAGAAGATTTTACGTGTATTTCGACATTCCCTGCCCAGTGAAGGTCCCCAATTACTAGTTGGGATGCCAAAAAATCTGGTCCGGCATGGGTGTTGAGTGTTCCCTGTTTGAATACAACTAGTGACTCACCTGCTGTGGTATGAAGGTCAGATTTATCAAAATACTGATGTAGCCAGATATAGTGGAGAAATGACTCAGACATTGACCGAAGATAAAGATAATTTCTTCGGGTCGAAAGATTCCTCCTGTCTACAACCGATTAACTCAACTGGTCAAGATAAAGCGACATCTCCGCCTGAAGTAGCAAAGCCTCTTTTCTGGCTGCTTTCGCGAAATCTTCGCCCTGGGAGGCATACAAAATGCTGCGCGAGGCATTCACCAACAGGCCGCACTGTTGATTCATTCCCTCCCGGGAAATGGCTTTGAGATCACCCCCCTGAGCGCCTACACCGGGTACCAGAAAAAAATGCTCGGGAGCTAACTGTCTGATCGATTTAATCCGGTCTGCATGAGTGGCTCCTACCACAAACATCAGTTGATCAGGTGAAGCCCATTGCTGGACTTTACGAATAACCTCTTCGTATAATAGCGAGCTGACCGAAGTGGGTAGCAACTGAAAATCGGCACTCCCGTGGTTAGATGTATGAGCCAACACAATGACCCATTTTCCATCAAAACCAACGAAGGGTTTAATGGAGTCTTCTCCCATGTATGGGGCCACTGTGACCGCATCAGCACCTAATTTTTCAAAAAATGCCCGGGCGTATAACTGCGAGGTGTTCCCTATGTCTCCTCGTTTGGCATCGGCAATCACAAAACACTCTTTCGGAATGTAATCAATGGTTTTCTGAAGGCTCTCCCACCCGGCTGCTCCATGAACTTCATAAAAAGCCAGATTGGGTTTATAGGCTACAGCCAGGGCATGGGTAGCATCGATAATCTGTTTGTTAAATTCAAACAGAGGATCAGCCGTTTGTAAAAAATGAGGAGGTATTTTTGTTACATCCGTGTCCAACCCTACACAAAGGTAGGAGCTTTTCCTTTTAATCTGATCAAATAACTCTGCGCGGGTCATTTCTGAGCAACTTCCAGAATCAAAAAAGGGATTAATATCTTAAATCAATCTCTTCCACTCCCGGATACTTTTTTTTGTCGAATGCAAAGAAGGAATCTTCCACTTTGACATTGGCTTTGAATTGGCTGATTTTATACTTGAATCGGTTACCGGCATGATCAAAAATCATCCAACTGACAATACTTTTATCTGATTTGGAGATGTTCATTCTGATTTTCCCCAATTCCGCTGACCTCTTTTCGGGAATTAATTCAATCACATCACACGAAACGGCATCTTCCTTTTCTTCGCCCATATGGGCATATTTAAAACCTGTTTTATAGATCTCATAAATCTTGGCCGGATTTAGATCCTTGGAGTTAGGATCAAAATTATCAATGTTTACTTCGTTGGCATCGGGCAGGTAGTTCCAGGTGGTCTTCCCATCATTGATCACTTCCAACTCCGGTAAGACAAGCCGATACTTATCACCCTTTACCGTTATTTTTCCCTTTTTCACTTCATTAAGTTTAGAAGTTTCGTTGGTGAGTGAATAGGAAATATTTGCCTCAAAAGCGGTAATAGACTTATACTTTTTACTCATGGCGTTGAGTATTTCCAACGCCACCGGATCGTATTGAGCGAAGACTGACAGGCTTAAAACCATTAAAATCGCTAAAAAAATAGACTTTTTCATTAAAACCAGATTAAGATTGATTGTGCTTTTCCTTTAATGCATTCAATAATTGTTCCAAACTTAACTCATCTTTGATTAAAACCTCACGAGCCTTAGAACCTTCAAAAGGGCCGACCACTCCGGCTGCCTCCAGTTGATCGATCAATCGGCCAGCCCGATTGTATCCTAACTTCAGCTTTCGCTGGATTAGTGAAGTACTTCCTTGCTGATTTCTGACAATCAGTCGAGCCGCCTCTTCAAACAAAGCATCGCGCTCACTCAAGTCAACACTGGATGCGCCTCCTTCATCTTCGCCTTCAAATTCCGGCAGCAGATAGGCTGAATCAAATCCACGCTGAGCCCCAATAAACTCACATACCTTTTCCACTTCGGGAGTATCGACAAAAGGACATTGCAATCGGATAATGTCAGACCCAGCTGAGAGCAGCATATCACCCTGACCAATCAATTGATCGGCCCCACCGGCATCCAGAATTGTCCGTGAGTCTACTTTGGCTGTCACACGGAAAGACAGACGTGCCGGAAAGTTTGCCTTGATTACCCCGGTGATTACATTCACAGATGGACGTTGAGTGGCCACAACCAGATGAATTCCAATAGCCCGAGCCAATTGAGCCAAACGAGCAATGGGTGTTTCTACCTCTTTACCTGCCGTCATCATCAAATCGGCCAACTCGTCAATGACCAATACGATGTAAGGTAAAAAGCGATGGCCGTCTTTGGGGTTAAGTTTCCGGGCCACAAACTTGGCGTTGTATTCTTTTAGATTTCGTGCCCCGGCATCTTTCATGATTTCATACCTGTTTTCCATCTCAATGCAAAGCGAGTTCAAGGTATGAACCACTTTTCTGGTATCCGTGATGATGGCCTCCTCGGCATTGGGTAGCTTGGCCAGGTAATGTCTTTCAATCTTGCTGAACAAGGACATCTCCACTTTTTTCGGATCGACCAGCACAAATTTCAGGGTACTGGGATGCCGTTTGTAAAGCAAGGAGGTGAGGATCACATTCAACCCGACAGATTTCCCTTGCCCGGTGGCCCCTGCTACCAGCAAGTGAGGCATTTTGGCAAGATCGATAACCAACACCTCATTAGAGATGGTTTTTCCAAGTGCCACCGGAAGCTCTTTATCGGTCTTTTGAAAACGCTCGGTGCTTAACACGGAGCGAATACTAACCATCTCCCGGTTTTTATTGGGCACTTCAATACCAATTGTTCCTTTGCCGGGAATCGGTGCTATGATTCGGATTCCCAAGGCTGCCAGGCTCAGCGCAATATCGTCTTCCAGGTTCTTGATTCTGGATATTTTAATCCCGGCATCGGGCACGATTTCATACAAAGTAACGGTGGGTCCGATGGTAGCCTTAATGCTGGTGATTCCAATTTTAAAATTGGTCAATGTCGCCAGAATCTTATCTTTATTCTGGGTAAGTTCGTCCTGGGTTACCTGTACCTTACCCACCTCATACTCGTTTAGTAATTCCAGTGGAGGGAACTTAAAATTACTCAAATCAAGGGTGGGGTCATATTCGCCCTGTGCTTCCACCAGTTGCTCAGACAAAACATCGGTATCGGTTTTGGTTTCTTCCACTGAAAAAACAGGCTCCGCGGCCTTTTCTTCAGTAAATGGCTCCGTTACCTCCAGCTTAATTTCATGGGCCGATGTCGCTTCTGTTTTAATAAGAGGTGGGGTTACGAGCAACAATTCATCTTCCTTCTTTAAAATTGGTTTTTCATCTTTCGGGTCCACCCATTTGTCACGATCGTCTGTATATTCAGGCTCGGGTCTTTCATCTTCGAGGGGGAAGAGTGCATCATTTCCCATCGGTTTGGGGTCTTTTACCTGAAAGGCACTAATGGTTGTTACATTGAAGAAATAGATAATAAAGACAATCAGGGTGAGCGCCAGAAAAAGAAAAGTGCCCCAACCCAACAGGCTCTGAGAAAATTTGGCGAGTTCAAAGCCAAGACCTCCACTCACAAAACTAATCTCTGTCACCCCTGAAAGACTGTAGCTGATATATCCTAGTAGCAGGCTTAACCATAGGCCCGCAAAAAGAGAAAGAACAAAGGATGGAAAAAGTGGTACCAATTCGCGCTTAAAGGCCCATTTGAATCCGAGAATAAAAAGTAATGGTGAAATGAAGAATGCTGACACTCCAAAAAATCGATAAATCATATAGTGCGATAGCCACGCTCCTCCCAGACCTAACCAATTCTCAACTTCTCTCCCGGACTCTGGTAGAGGTGTGTCGCCTAAGGCCTGGATAACACTTTGATCGGCCTTGCCGGTGAACAAATAGGAAACAAACGCGGTGAAAGAGTATAATGCTACAATCATTAAGAAGAAACCAAGCGCCAATACAAAACGAGGATCCTTAAAAAATTCAAAACTGAACCTTGCTTTCGATTTGCTACTCTTGCTCTTTTTTTCTTTCTCGGGTTTTTTAAAAGTGTTGGATTTATAGGTGTTCTCGGCCATCAGGAGTTTAAAAAGTATAGCAAAGCTACGTAATTATGTAAAATAACGGAAAAAGGTTGTTTTTGAGATTTGAGGGCAAAAGCCCAGTTTCTTATCTGGTCCTATCACCATTCATGGTGAATGACGATCGACTTTTTAAACTCCAGATTGTAACCCTTGGTCCTCTGTACAAGCTGACAAACAACATAAGAGTCGTCATCTGAAAAACCCGAAAGTAATTTGTACATTTCATGATGACTTTTACCTTCTTTGAGCCTACAAAACAACTGAAACCACATGTGGTCGGCTACCTGGAGGCTGACAGCAGAAAGAGCCTTGCCAATAGTACCTATACGCTCTTCCCCAACGGGTATTCTGGTATTTTCTTCAACTTCGGTAATTTTGGTAAGCTCGCCATCAAAGAAGAGTACCAAACACCTGCGGTGAGCATCTTTGGTCAAATCGATCAGTGTTTCGAAGCTATCCATCGTCCAAGTTCCTATTCGCTGGGGGTGTTGCTTCGGCCAACCGTTCTTTCAAAATTTTTGCGAGAAGATATGGCTGCCTTTACCAATAAAGCCTTTGATGGTGGAGACATACGTCATGATTTGAAAATTCTTTGGACTCAATTAGAGGAAATTCACTTAGTGAAACATAAAATAGAGCTTCTAAATCACTTCTTTGCTGAGGCATTCATACATCTTCCACAGACAGTTACGATTGCTGATGCCGCGTTAAATCTTATCCATCAACCCGGTCTTCCATCCATTAAAAATTTAGCCAATCACTTGCAAGTAAGTGAGCGATACCTGGAGACCCAATTCAAAAAATATGTCGGACTATCACCCAAAACCTATTCGTTGATTGTCCGCTTCAAACGGATCGAACAGCAACTACACACCAAATCGACTACGCATTGGGCCAAATTAGGTTTTGCTGGCGAGTATTATGACCAAAACCATTTTATCAAAGATTTCAAGCGGTTTACAGGTCATACACCTTCTGATTATCTATTGAGCAATCTTGAAATGGGCCGCTCCTATCTGGTTCGGTAAATATTGTTTATTCGGATTTTTACTATGGTTTTAAGGATAACGGTTATACTTTCGAGAAAAATTACTGGGGCAGTTAATATCGTTTGATACCTTGATTTCGAAGTATTTTCGCGTGTGGATCTTGTTTGGGATGATTAGTCATCTGTGCATTGCTCAATCCAAAATGGATAGCCTTCAAGGCATCATCCTTCGCAATACCGGGGATTCGACCCAGATTCTTGCTTTGCTGGAGCTAGGTTCCTTTTCTGATGATTATACGGAATCCAGTCAATATTATCAGCAAGCACTTTTACTTTCCGACTTGCTTCACCTTGAAAAATTTAAATTGGCTGCCTTTCAGGAGTTAACTAAACTTAATCGAGTTTTTTCACATCCTGACTCTGCTTTCTATTATGGCGAAAAAGCCATCCAATTGGCGCAGGCTCTTGGCAATGCCAATGCCGTGGCCGATGTCCATATCGATCTTGGGAATGTTTATCTCAACACCTTTAACTATTTAAAAGCCTTATCGGAGTTTATTGTCGCTGCTGAAATCCTCGATAGCTTAAGATCAAATCCAAAAAACCAAATGATCGCATATGCCAATATTGGTAATGTTGAATTTTTACTTGAGAATTATGATAAAGCTATTGATTACACAAAACAGGCTCTATTGACTTCACAAGAGATAAAATATGATCCTGGTACCGGGTTCTGCTACAAAACCTTAGGAAGGATTTATAGAAAACAGAAGAAATTTGAGCTAGCTACACAAGCCTATCAGGAATCTCTTTCTATTTACACCAAACTGGATAATAAATTTCAACTTGCAGAAATCCATCTTAGCTTAGGCAATCTGTATTTTGATACTAATGAGTTTAAGGAGGCACTTATAGAATATAATAAATCGTTAAGAATTAACAAAAGTATTCAGGACGCTAACCAAAATGCGTATGTCTACGCTGCTATTGGAGCCACCTGGAATGTGCTGGAGAATTACCCCAAAGCTCTTGCTTATTTTGATTCTACCCTGATGGCTGCTAAAGGAATCAATCCCTACCTGGAAATGGATAGCTACGAAAATCTGGCTGGTATAAATGAAAAACTGGGGAATCATAAACAAGCCTTGGCTCATTTTAAACGCTATTCGGTTCTTCGCGATAGTATCACTAAAATAGAGAATAGGTCTGTGGCAGGAGAAATGGAAGCCAAGTATCAAAACACGGCCAAGCAAAACGAAATTGAACTACTCACAAAAGAAAGAGAGCTTCAGCAAGCTAAACTGAAACGTCAGCAAGCCAACATCATTCTTACTGTCATTGTCTTAATCTCTGCCATCATGATCGGGTCCTTGCTCCTCAACCGCTACCGTGTGATGAATCGCATCAAGCGACAACTGGCCTTGGAGCAAATGCGTCAAACCATTTCGCGTGATCTGCACGATGACATCGGTTCGGCACTTTCCAGCATAAACATTCTGAGTAAAGTGGCCCAGGAAGAAAAAGATAATACACAGAACTACCTTCAGCGGATTAGTGATCAGTCGGCCAAAATGATGGAAACCATGGGCGATATGGTTTGGTCGATCAATCCACAAAATGACTCCCTGGAGCAAGTGATCGTTCGGATGCGTGAGTTTGCTACTGAAATACTGGACGCCCAAAATATAGCGCTTGAGTTTACAGACAACATACCCGTTAATCTTGTTCTCAATGCTGAGAAACGAAAAAATTTGTTTTTAATTTTTAAAGAAGTGATTAACAATGCCGCCAAATATAGTCAGGCCACTCAGGTAAAAGTAAGTTTATCGAAAATCCACAACGATGTACACTTACATATTTCCGACAATGGAAAAGGATTTAATGAGACCACGGTGAGAGCAGGCAACGGTTTGCGAAATTTGCGTGAGCGAGCAACCGAAATAGGCGGTACGTTGATGATCAAAAGTGAATCAGGTAAAGGCACAGCGGTTGATTTGCAAATGCATCTGGGATAGCCATTGACTTCTGCAATTTTATCGCATCACATGATGATGCGATAGTGCAAGTGGTTGAAATAGCTGATTTTTATGCGTCTATAACGCTGATTTTATGTCCTATTCCGTTCTGCTCTATGAAGACAATCCGCTCCTGAGCGAGAGTATTCAGTCCATGTTGCGTCTGAATCCCGACCTCCGGTTGGCCGGTGCATTTCAGAGTCCTGTTCAGGTTAGCAGTCATCTGCAGGAACTCACACCTGATCTGCTGATCATGGACATTGACATGCCTGGGATGAATGGTATAGAAGCCGTAACTCGGGTTCGCCACCGGAATAAAGAATTGCCCATTCTCATGCTTACGGTATTTGACGATAATCAACATGTCTTTGACGCTATCTGCGCGGGAGCCTCCGGGTATCTGCTAAAAAAACATATTGCCACCAGGTTGTTTTCGGCCATTGAGGAAGTGATGGAAGGCGGTGCGCCCATGAGTCCTAGTATTGCCCGCATGGTACTGGCAGCCATGCATCAAAAAACTGCACCTGAAAATCCGTATCAGCTTACACCCAAAGAAAAAGAGGTTTTGACATCGTTAAGTAAAGGTAACAGTTACAAGATGATTGCCGCTGAAATTCAAATTAGTCTGGATACGGTACGCACACACATTAAAAAAATTTATGATAAGTTGCACGTACACTCGCAAACGGAGGCCGTGAGCAAGGCGATCAACGAGAAATTGATATGAGCATCAGTCAAATTGTGAATAAACTGTGGAGCCAAAAAATTGGCCTTTATTACATCGGGTTGCGACTCTCCTATACTATCCTTATTATCTACTTCATCATGGGCTGCTCCTCAAGCACTAAAGAAGGTACTGGAAGCGATACAACCAAAACCGAAAAAATTCTTGTGCCCGATTCTACAGACGCCACCGCGCTTTCGCCAACTCTCATTCCTTCAACCCAAAACGTAGTCAAAAATTTCTATGGATATCTAAACTACCCGATCACGGAAGATGAGCGCGAATCAAAAATTTGGGATATTCTCGGGCCATTAATCATGCAATACGATAGTACCAGATTCAATTCCATTTCTAAACATTATACCATGCCTGGAACGGAAGAAACAGCAGATGAAACACTTACCACATCTACAACTGTTACCGTTACACTATACTATGATGATTCGCAAAAACTAAAGGCCGTGTGGCGTGAGTACAATTATCAAATTGGTGAGTCGGGCAGATTTGAAAAAATCAATTCGATCTTTCTTTTTGATGAGGAGTTAATCGCGTTTTATGAGGACAAAGAAGAATCCATTGATATGGCCTTTCAAAGGTACAAGCGTGGCATTGTAAAGAGTTGCCCTGATTGTGGTGTAATACTGTCAGCGGGAGTTTCGAGTGAGGAGGTTACCATATCGGGAAATCTGACCGAAGAAGATTTCATTACCTTGGCTCAAGTTGGGCGAAATGAAGAATCGATATTGGAGTATGCATCTGCTGATTCCTTTCAATTTAATGGCAACGAATACATTTACCAAACCGTTGAGCCTTTGAGTCAGGATGCTGATTACGATGTATTTTACACGGCTAATAAAGGGTATTATGAAAAGTTTATAAACCCTAAACTCAACAAATAAATTAAGACTATTTCTATGGTATTTAGCCCCATTCAAATCCTAAACCTATGATCGTAACTATTATCATCCTTGTTGTCATTCTGATTCTGGCATTCTTTCTGGTTTCCATCTATAACCGGTTGGCTAAATCCAAGGTCCTTACCGAAGAAGGTTGGAGCGGCATTGGCACATATCTGCAACAGCGGAATGATCTTATACCTAACTTAGTAGAAGTGGTAAAAGGTTTTGCCGGACACGAAAACAAAACCCTCACCGATGTAATCAAAGCACGCAACGAATCCATCAGTGCCTTAACACCCGAAGCGCAAATAGAAGCTGCCAAACATGTGAGTCAAGCCATGCTGAACCTGAAAGTACTGACGGAACAATATCCACAGTTACAAGCCAATCAAAATTTCCTACAACTGCAAGGCGAGTTGGGCGGCATTGAAGAAAAAATTAATCAGAGCCGCAGGTACTACAACGGTACCGTACGAGAATACAATCAGTTGCGCATTGTGTTTCCCAACATTTTGGTAGCAAATGCGTTGGGATTTAAAGCGGCCATCTTCTTCCAGGAAGATGAAGGCGCACGCACCGCCCCTCAGATCAAGTTTTAAAAAAGGTGTTGCCATGCAGCTAAAAATAAAAACACTACTCATCTGTATTGCACTACTTGTTGCTCGAAATGTGATCGGACAGAACCTTGTTTTTACTAAGGCTTCATCCAAATTCTTTACACAGGAAGAGTTAAGAAATCTAATACGCGCATCTGCCCTCGAAGCGGCAAGCCGACAAAAAGCACCTCAGTTATTATTTGATGCCGAATATAAAAAAATTGAGAAGCAGCTGTGGGTAGCCGCCAGGCCTTCGATTACGCACGCCTTCCGATGGGTAGATAATGCCAGTGACGCGCTCTTGCGAGGCACACGAAAGGATTCCTACAAGCAGGCATTGTCACAAGCAGTGTTTCGTGTGATTTTAGCTGACCCTGCATTCAAAAGTTTAATAGCCTTTGATCAGACCGATCGAATTATTTCATTTACAAGCGATGTGAAAGTACATCGCGATGGCTGGCTTACAGTAAATGAATTTATTACTATTTACAACGGTAGTGGTGAACAGAGCAGAGCATATCTGGATTTGAATCCGCAGGGTGAACTAAAAGTAAACAACGATATCCAACGTGGGTTGGAACGCACGTTTCCTACGGACTATGTAAACGAATATGGCCTTCAAACAAAAGTACCTTTTGAAGTAATCTCTGTTCATAAAAACGGACAACCTGAAAATTTTGCCGTAGTTAAGTATGGCAATGGTTCATTGCTTCGGATGGGTTCTGCTGATAAATATCTGGAAGATGGTGTGTTCAACTATGTAATAACGTACAAAACCAAATATCAAATACGGTTTACTAAAACCAAAACAGAACTCTATTGGAATGTTAACGGCAATGGTTGGATATTTACTGCCGACAGTGTACAAAGCCAGCTAACATTTCCTTCGAGTGCTAAAATTTTTGAAAGCGCTTGCTATACAGGTTTGCAAGGCTCCACAACAAAAGATTGTACCAGTAAAATTGTAAATGATAGCACCATCTGGTTTTTCAACAACAATAGATTGGGATCGTACGAAGGCTTAACCGTTGCAGCTGCCATTCAACCCGGTGTAATTGCCCCACCTTCGCTAGCCGAAACAGCTATTTCGGCTCTTAAATACAATTGGGCTCTTGCTGTAATCGCATTGGTGGTAATTGTCACGTTCTTCATTAACCTTATGAACTGGCTTAGATTTGGTCGCGATCCAAAGCGAGGAGTTATTTATCCGCGATTCGAACCGCCCACCAATTCACCCTCTGATGCCGGATTTATTTACCATCAGAAATATAAGACGGAGCAATTCAGCGCGGCATTAATAGACCTTGCTGTCAAAAAAGCCATTTCGATACAAGTAGAAACAAAGGGAAGTCTCTTTAAGAAAAATACCTATACCTTCAGGAGAAGTAGCGCAGCCTCATCGGTAAAGAATTTTGCCAGATCAGCATACAATTGGAATCTGGAAGATCTTTTTGATCTCAAAGCCGATGGAAGTTTTAACAGCACGTTTGAGTCCTTGAATACCAGTCTTCAAAAACAATTGGCCGATAAACACCAGGCAGATGGTGAGGATAAAAAAAGTGGCCGGGGATTGTTTGCCCGTAATTCCAGTGCCGCTACCTGGGGTTTTGCAGCCTGGTTGATCGCAATCATCTTTGCTCTTGTTACGATTCTTCCTATTGCCACCACCACACTGGTTGTCAGTGCCGGAGTGTTACTTCTGTTTATGTTTGTTTCGCAATACATCTTTTACAAGATCATGCCTGCCTATAACCAGCAGGGTCGAAAATTACTAGACGAATTGTTGGGCTTTAGAATGTACCTGGCCACCGCTGAAGAAAAAAGATTTGACAAATTGAATCCCCCCGAAAAAAATCTGGAACTATTTGAACGTTTTCTTCCCTATGCCGTGGCGCTGGATTGTCAGCATGAGTGGGCCAACAAGTTTGAAGACATTCTGAAAAAAGCCATCGTTAATAAGTCGTATCAACCCGCTTATTATCATGGCGATTTGAGCGACAATCTTTCGTTCTCATCATTCAACGATAGTTTTTCAAGTGGTTTATCCAGTGCGATTGCTTCATCTTCTTCTGCCCCATCCGATTCATCTGACAGTGGCGGTAGCTCCGGGGGCGGTAGTTCCGGGGGTGGAGGTGGAGGCGGTGGTGGAGGCGGCTGGTGAGTTCATTCATATTGAATACACATAAATTGAAACTCACTAAATCGAACTGAAAATGCCTGCGTGATTCTTAAACCTGCACCGGATATTCTAAATTCAGTTTTCAGAATTAGGCGTACTGTGCTTACCCTCGCATCATCGTGTGATTTCAGACCAATAAAAATCTGAACAAATTTGGCTTATGAAAAGAATATCCTTCCTCCTCATTGTGCTCGTGATTGTACAAGCCTGCACAAATGAAAAAGCAACCTTCACCGGAATTGAACCCACAGCCGGAACCTGGAAGCCCTGGGTGTTGCCAGCAGCTGATCAAATAGTCATCCCTCCTCCGCCTGATGAAGACGGAGAACAAGCGGAAATAAAACAAGTAATCTCGCTACAGAAATCAATAGATAGCACTGCCCTTCAAAATCTGCGCTACTGGAATGCGGGGCCACCTTCCTATCGCTGGCAAGCGGCTGCTGATGATTTATTGGACAGCACCCAATATTTCCTTCGGGTATACGCGTTGCTTAATGTTGCCATCTACGATGCCACATTAGCCGCCTGGCATGCCAAGTATCAATACAACCGTAAGCGTCTCGTTCCCTCAAAAGATGGAATCAAACAATTGATTGCTCCGCCTCAAACTCCATCCTATCCGTGCGAACATTCCGTTACGGCAGGTGCAGGCGCCACCATGCTGGCATATCTATTCCCTGCAAAAGCAGATTCGATTATAACGGCTGCAAAAAAAATTGGTGAATCACGCGTGCTGGCGGGTGTTCAATATCCCAGCGATGTCGAAGCAGGTTTTGAACTAGGTGTAAATGTGGCCAACTACGTTATTGAACATTGGGCCAAAAGCGATGGCGGAACAACGCGCTGGCCCGGAAAGATCCCAACCGAACCGGGCCTGTGGAAAGGTAAACCTTTACATTTTGATATACCCAACATGAAAACGTGGGTACTTACCTCCCCAAATCAATTTCGATCTGTGCCTCCACCTGATGTAAAGAAAGACATGGCTGAGTTGAAGGCTTTTAAACGCACGGATCAATCGAATGCCCGCGCCTTTAAGTGGGAGAAGCAATGGCCATGGGGCGATATCATCGATAAAAAAGTAATGGAATATGAGCTTTTGGATAATGCCCCGCGTGCCGCCCGCGTATATACCTTGCTTGCCATAGCCGACTATGAAAGCCAGATTGCTAACATTGAATCTAAATATGTGTACTTCCGCATTCGCCCCGATCAGTACGACTTAACCTTTAAGCCAGTTTTTAAAACACCACCTTCACCAGGCTATCCTGCAGGGCATGCTACTGTTGCGGCTTGTTATGGCGAAATACTTGCATACTTGTTCCCATCTGATGCAAAAGAATTTCGGGACTTAGCCGATGAGGAAGCGCTTTCGCGATTTGAGGCAGGCGTACACTTTCGCACTGACAATGAAGCCGGAATGAAACTTGGAAGAGAGGTAGGACAAGAAATTATCAAGCGGGCAAAGGCTGACGGGGCAGATAAGAACTGAATAAACCTATTTACAAAACACATGAAACGACTAATCGCTTTTTCAGTTTTGACAGTGCTTTCTTTCGCTGGTTATTCGCAAATCGGAAATTACAAAGGCACCCACCCACCCGATAGTGCCGTATTGCTTTTACTAAAAGCGTATGGCGAAGCTTTTGACGGTAACCAAACCGTGGCCGAGCGCGATGCAAAACGAAAGTCACTTGTTTCACCGGCCTATTTTTATCATGGCATGGATGGTGCCCCCATCGGTTTGGATGGACTCACGAAACGTCAGACAAAGAATGAGTTCAAAGTTTTAGCCGATTCTGTTTACGATGAAGTACTCTATCAATACGAAAACATGGCAGTATTGATTTTTAAAGAATGGCAACACATACGAGACAAAGGCGTAGAAAAAAAATCAGTCAACTCCGTACTCATTTTACTAACCAGAGAGAACGGCCACTGGAAAGTGGCAGCTGATATTATCGGGCAGAAGCCTAAAACCACTTTTGATAAGTGAGTTTTATGAAAACTCCATGACAGCGGGCCATAGTAGAACCCAACCCTTCGGAAACTAAAAGGATCCTTGCGATACGAGTCAAGTTCAATAGTCAAATTGGCCTACTCACATCATCATGCGATGTTCCCGCGTCTAATCAATTTCCACCTTTGGAGGTAAGTGGACCTGGTCATAAAAAGATAAGCGTCATGAAAAAATTTATTCTCCTTGCCAGTTGTGTCATCAGTTTGTCGGTATCGGCACAGCAAGACCCGCTCTACTCGCAATACATGCTTAACCCCTTGTTAATCAATCCCGCCTATGCCGGGCTGAACAACAACTTCAATGCCATGGTGGGCTACCGTACTCAGTGGGCCGGCTTTGACGGTCAGCCACAAACCATCAACGCCAGCGGGCACACTTCGCTTGTCAATAATAAAGTCGGGGCCGGGCTTTTGTTGATGAACGATAAGATCGGAAACATCTCCAACACCGAAGTGAATGCCTCTTTTGCTTACAAGCTGCAACTCAACGAAACGGTACTTAGCTTTGGTATGCAGGCCGGAGTTCAAAATTTCCGTACCGACTATTCATCTCTAAACCTATTTGATCCTGGTGACAACGCCTTTGTCGGTGGCGAACGGGGAACGCGCATAAACATAGGTGCTGGTGCCATTTTAAAAAGCGAGAAATTCTTCATCGGGCTTTCGGTGCCCCGTTTACTCCCAACCACGTTTAAAAATGGTGGTCAGGAATTTGAACTCTACAACCAACACGCCTACCTGATGGCCGGATATGTTCATTACTTGAATGAACATATCCGGCTAAAGCCTTCCGTGCTCTTGCGCGGGGTAGGTGGTGCGCCCGCCTCGATGGACCTGGCTTTTAACATAAATTTTAATGCGATACACACAGCCGGATTGTTTACGCGCAACTTTAATACGTATGGCGTGCTGCTGCAAACCTTCTTGAAAGAGAAATACCGGTTCGGGTATGTGTATGAAATGCCCACCAATAAATCGGTGGGCACACAATTCACCACGCATGAAATAATGCTGGGGATTCAGTTATCAGTATTCAGTTTTCATGAAAGGTCGTTAAGTAATTTTTAGAAATGATGAAAAAGATTCTACTTTTATTTTTAATGGCTCCGCTTTTTCTGCAAGCCCAAATCACCAGCACGTTTGATACCGATGCCGATGGGTGGACATTCCTCAACTCAGTAACAACGCTTACCCCTAATCATTCTTCTAGTGGTGGGAATCCCTCTGGATATGTTTCAGTCACTTATAGTGCAAGTGTTGGTACCTCCACACAAAGTTGGATTGCTCCCGCGAAGTTTTTAGGGAATAAGGTGCTGCGCTCGATGGACATGAACCTGCGGTTCGATATGCAACAATCGCAAGCCGGAACTTCATTAAACGCTAATGGCGATGTTCGAATAGAGAGCGGAAGCACGATAATCGTTTATTCTTTACCCACAAAGCCTGCCGTAACTCCCCTATGGTCATCGTATTCGCTTAAACTAGACGAAACGCAAGGGTGGAGGGTAGGTTCTACCACGGGCCCTTTGGCAACGCGAGCTCAAATCATTGCGGCACTCTCCAACATTACCGCTATCGAAATCCGCGGCACATACGCCACCAATGCAACCTACACCTCAGGCATTGATAATGTAATCCTGGAACAACGCACTTTATCAGCTTCACCCACCATCACTTCTTTTACACCTACATCAGGTGAAGCCGGCACAACGCTAACCATCAACGGAAGTAATTTCGATCCAACCGCTTCAAACAATGCAGTGTACTTTGGTTCTATTGCTGGAACAATAACCAGTGCAAACGCAACACAATTAAGTGTTACGATTCCTATCGGTGCCCCGCACGACCTGATAACCGTTATCAACAAAACTACAGGCGTTAGCAAACGTTCCGAAAAACCTTTTAACCCTACGTTTACTGAGGGAGGAAGGATTATCCCGGCTTCATTCAAACCAAGATTTGATATTTTATTGGACCCAACCGCTGGCAATGATCTCAACGGATTGGCAGCGGCCGATCTGGATGGAGATGGATGGAATGATCTTTTGGTAACGGAGAGCTCACCGGGAACCGTTTCCATTTTTAGAAATTTGGGCTCCGGTGGTAACTTATCCGCAGCATCCTTCGAACCAAAGTTTCCATTGGCAGGTTCGGGAGCTGTGGGCGGGCTTTATACCTTCGACCTTGATGGTGATGGAAAATTGGATGTTGTTTCGACAAGTGGCTCCAGCTTTACAACCTATAGAAACACGAGTACGCCTGGAAATCTTTCGTTTGAACCTGTAGAACTGTGGTCGAACCCAATTGTAGGCTACGCTTCAGATGTTGTAGATATTGATGGCGATGGTCGCCTCGATTTGATCGGCCAGCACTATAATGGAAGTGTGGCTGGCGATTTTTGGATTGCATTGAACATCAGCAGTCCTGGGAATATTGAGTTTGGGGCTTCGATCACTTACTTTGGCGGTTCGTTACTCGATGCAGGTTCAGGAGTTACTTCAGGTGATTTAGATAATGATGGTAAGCCAGACCTGATTGTTCGGCATCAATTTGGAAGTTTCTTTTCTATTATTAAAAACAATTCCACCCCCGGAACTATTTCCCTCGACACACCGATAAGATTTACACTTGGTTCATATGGTGATATCAACATCGCTGATTTCAATGGTGACGGTAAAAATGACATTGCCTGGAAAGACGGGTCTGGTAATGATGATATCCGTATTAGAATCAATAGCAATATAGGAGGGGCTCTGGCAGCCGCAGACTTTGCTACCGAAGTAATCCTTAATTCCGAACTTACCAACTATGGCGGAATGTCGGTTGCGGACGTAAACGGTGATGGCAAGCCCGATATCATTGCTACCGATGCTGCGGATGTAGGGGTATTTGAGAATAATTACTCGGGTGGTGTTTTTGATGCCAACGCATTTGTTTCTGCTTATCAAGTTCAGGGTTATGGTGCATCCACTTATCCCTTTAGTCCAGTTGTCGCTGATTTAAACGGAGATAAAAAGCCAGAATTGATTTTAGGTTATACCAATTCTTCTCCAGTACGGATTTCTATTCTCGAAAATAAAAACGTTCCCGCACCTGTCATCTCGCTCAACACGGTATCACCGCTTTCTGCGCCAGTAGGCAGTACTGTTACGATCACCGGAAATAATTTTTCAACCTTATTGACCGATAATGAAGTATGGTTTGGAGACGTGCGCGCCACCGTGCTCACTGCTTCGGCAACACAACTGACGGTAACTGTTCCTGCCGGGGCGGCTTATGCACCTGTAAGTGTGCGCAAAGGTGAACTTTCTTCAAGCTATCATTTACCTTTTTCCACTTCGTTTTCATCGGGAGTAACTTTTAATGCTACGCACTTTGCCCCGCCTATCACTTATACACTTACGGGAGCAGATTATGATATAGAAGTAGGCGATCTCGACTTGGACGGTAAGCCCGATGTGATTGCAGATGGCACCGGACAAATTCCACGCTTATTTCAAAACACGCATGCGAGCGGAGCGATTTCTGGAGCCTCCCTTACAACTGCTGGAGCTGTAGCCAACTCTGCAACGAATGCTATACTCGTAGATATAGATGGCGATGGCAGACTGGACATTGTGGGTACTTCTGGCCGAACATTTCCCAATCAAAGTACAGTGGGCAGTATTCTGTTTGGAACAGAAATTAATACCGTAAGCGGTGACAATGTTACCTTTGGTGACTTAAACGGAGATGGAAAAACAGACCTGGCTGCTGCCTCATTTTCGTCCGCTTCGGCACAACTTTTATTACTCGAGAATAGGAGCAGCGTAGGTACGTTTGTGAACAGTGGTGCCTTCGGTACATTTAGCAGCAACATCGTATACACCAAAGCCTCTCGCGGAGGCGATGTGACAATTGCCGATTTTGACAACGATGGTTTTAACGATGTCGTATCGTTGAATCCTTTCACCGACAACCTGAGCATCTTTAGAAACGCTCAAAAATTGAGAGTGTCGACAACGCTGTTTGATCCACGTGTGGATATATCCGTGGGCGATAATCCCTTACGTTCTTACCCGGCCGATTTTGATAGGGATGGAAAAATAGATTTACTCGTTACACACTGGACAGGTACATCTACCACTTTACTTATTGTACTTCAAAACACCAGCACCGTTGGAAATATTTCATTCAATCGAATTGACCTGACGAATCCCAGCACAGTTACCATAGCAACAGTTGCCGATTTGGATGGTGATGGTAAACCCGAAATCATTACCACCAGTGAAAGTGGAAATCGTTTTTCGATCTTTAAGAACATTCATACAACTGGCGCATTAACAGCCGCTTCATTTGCAGCACCTTTCAATACTACTGTAACAGCACCGCGCGGCATTACTACAGGCGATCTGAACTTAGATGGTAAGCCTGAAATTATTTTGACGCGTGCAGCTGGGTTGTTGTTGGTTTACGAAAATCTCGTTACGAGTATCCCAATTGTACCACCCACCATTATTTCCTTCACCCCAACCTCGGGCCCGGCTGGTTCATCCATAACGATTACCGGAACAGACTTTGACGCTCTTGCCATTAATAACATCGTCTATTTTGGAGCGGTAAAAGCGGTGGTTACCGCTGCAACGAGTACGCAACTAACAGTGACGGTGCCAAGTGGTGCTGGGTACGGGCGGATCAACGTTTTGAATAAAACCAATGGGCGATCGAGTCTTTCACCAAAAGCTTTCACACCTACATTCGATGGCGGAGGCAGGATCATTCCCGCATCGTTTAAACCTAAATTTGACATACCCACTATTTTGATAGAATCTATTTCTGCGGCCGATGTAGATGGCGATGGCTGGATTGATCTGGCTGTGACCAACGACTTTTCGGATCGTGTCATTGATATTTATCGAAACCTTGGTGCGGGTGGAGCGCTTTCATCGGCATCATTCGCTGCAAAAGTGAGCATAGCATATTCTGGTGGTAGCGTTAATGGCACCGGGCTTTGGTTTGCCGATTTAGATGGTGACGGAAAATTAGATGCCATTACCTCGAGCTTCGCAGGTGGGTTCGGAGCATTTGTTACTTTTCGCAATACCAGCACACCTGGTTCAATCTCATTTGAAGCCCCTGAATATTGGCAAGGTGGATCAGATGAAAGCCCCATCTCATTCATTGGTGATCTCGATGGTGATGGCCGACCGGAAATGGTGTCGGGTGAAGGCGCCATACCGGGTGGTTTTTGGTTTAACCAAAACATAAGCACACCCGGCAACATCGCCTTTAGCAGTTGGGTCGCTCCATTTCCCTTATCCATAATCAACGGTTTCACGCAGGCGAATGCTGCGGATCTAAACGGAGACGGTAAACCTGAATTAATTATCACCAACGGACAAGGTCAGGCTATTGATGTGTTGGAAAATGTCTCGACACCAGGCGCACCCGCATTCACTGCAGCCTTTCAATTTGGGACTAACCAATATACCAATGCTCCGCTGGTCATTGCCGATATGAATTTAGATGGCAAGAACGACTTGCTTTACAAGACGAGTGGCGAGGTGGGTTTTCACATCCGGCTTAACGCTGATACTGATGGTACGCTTACTGCTGCAGATTTTGCCGCTGATTTAATTATCACAGGCGATCTTTCGGGGCAAGGCGGTATCTGCATTACCGATATGAATGGCGATGGAAGACCCGACATCGTAGCAAGCGACAACACCGACTTTGGTGTTTTCGAAAACGTTTTTAACGGAGGTGTGTTTGATATAAATTCACTTGTTCCAGCCTATCAATACGAAGCACCTGGCCTCAACACGTTCCCAACTGTGCCAATTGCAGTTGATTTAAACGGAGATGGAAAACCAGAAATTTTTGCAGGTATTACCAATGCAGCCGGTCCCGATGTATTTACCATTTATGAAAACGTAAACATTAGTGCGCCTGTCATTTCACTTAACACTATATCGCCACTCTCAGGGCCAGTCGGTAGCACCGTAACCATTACCGGAAGTAATTTTTCTACGGTTACTACGGATAATATTGTTTGGTTTGGATCGGTAAAAGCAACTGTGCTTACCGCTACGGCAACCAAAATTACAGTAACGGTACCGCCTGGTGCGGGTTACGCTGCGGTGAGTGTTACCAAAAATGAACTTACTTCAAAATATCACCTTCCTTTTCAAACAACGTTCTCTTCGGGCGTTACATTTAATAACACACATTTCGCAGCGCCCATAGAATTTACCTTAGCCGGTGCCGATTATGATCTTGATATCGGTGATCTCGACAATGATGGTAAGCCTGATATTGTGGCCGAAGGTGGAACTGCTGCAACTACACGTTTTCTCAATACACACACGAGCACATCAATTACCACTGCTTCGTTAACGGATAATGGTGTCAGTGCAGGTATCCGGTTTCCACGCTTACAAGATTTAGATGGTGACGGCAAACTGGATCTTGTTGGTGTAAACACCCTTTCCAAAAATAGTAGCACAATCGGAAACATTTCTTTTCTGGCCAACATCCCTCTGTCAGGTGTAGATGGTTTTGGAATTGCTGACTTTGGTGATGTAAACCGCGATGGAAAAACGGATGTGTTTGTGGTAGAACAATCTTTAGCTGCCAATATCGTAGAAAACCAATCAGCCAACCTGGTTGGAAATTTTACAACCGGAACCTTCGCTTCCTTCAAGCGATCTTTTATAACCCGGCCGACATCACGTGGCAGTTTGGTGGTTGCCGATTTTGATAACGATGGTTACGCGGATATGGTCACCACCAACTTTACTCTGGATAACATTAGCATTTACAAAAATGCTAAAAGATTCCGTGCAAACGACACTTCATTCGGAGCAAGTGTTGAGCTCAGTGTGGGTGATAATCCGCAACGTATTTATACAGGCGATTTTGATCGCGATGGTAAACTAGATGTGTTGGTACTGCATGGAGCGGGCATTACAAGTACCTTGCTGACTATATTTCAGAACACCAGCACAGTCGGCTCGATATCTTTTAACAGAATCGATTTAACCAACCCCAGCGCTACAACAGTTGCCACCGTTGCCGACCTCGATGGCGATGGCAAACCCGAAATCATTACCACCAGTGAAAGTGGCAATCGTTTTTCAATTTTCAAAAATCTTCACACATCAGGAGTGCTAACCGCGGCTTCCTTCGCAGCACCTTTCAATACCACCGTCACCGCTCCACGCGGCATCATCACAGGCGATTTGAATTTAGACGGGAAACCCGAAATCATTCTCTCGCGCGCGGCCGGGTTGTTGGTAGTGTATGAGAATCTGATAGGAACTCCGCTTCCAACAATAACTAACTTCAGTCCTGACAACGGACCCGTTGGAACGGTGGTCACCATCACAGGCACCAACTTTGATCCCACGACATCCAACAATGCAGTTACCTTAAATGGAACGGCAGCAACCGTCTCTGCAAGCACCGCAACTAGTCTTACCGTAACTGTACCCGCAGGAGCTACTACCGGGCCCATTTCGGTTACCGTGAATGGGTACACGGCAACGAGTGATAAATTCTTTTGTGTGGCCTCGTCTGCACCATCAACCGTTGGACTTATTGCGAGCTATCCATTTAACGGAAACGCCAACGATGCAAGCGGCAACAATAATAATGGGACAGTCAATGGAGCGGCTTTAACAACTGACAGATTTGGCATTGCCAATAGTGCCTATCTCTTCAACGGTACATCTTCTTTCATTTCAGTACCCAATTCTGCCTCGCTGCAAAGTCCAACCACAACGCTCACAATGAACGCGTGGGTAAACTTATCAGGCTATAGTTTAGTCGGAACGACCGGATATGCACCTATTCTCACAAAAAGTAATAGTACATCCTCCAATTTCATGTACACATTTCAGATTGGAAGCACGCCCCCAAAAATTTATGCGGACGTTAACAATTTCTCCAACTTCACCAGCGGTGATTATTCGTTCTGTCTCAATCAATGGTACATGGTTACCGTAGTGCTCGATGTAAATACGTCATATTTCTATGTAAATGGGATTTTGGTTGACACCGAGTCATTTCTTACAAACATTATCCCTGACGCCTTACCCATGCAGATCGGGCGCGATGTTCCTGGCCTTACCGAAGTTTTCAATGGCAAATTGGATGACATCCGAATTTATAATCGCGCGCTTTCAGCATGCGAAGTTGCTTCATTATATACACCCGGATCAACCTCACCTTCCATAAGCGGTTTTACTCCGCCCTCCGGGGCTGTGGGCACAGCCGTTATCATTAACGGAACAAATTTTGATCCTTCACCAACCAACAATGTGGTTAGTTTTAATGGAACAGTAGCCAGTGTAACAGCAGCAACTGCCTCCAGTATTACAGCCACTGTACCATCTGGCGCAACAACCGGAAAGATTTCAGTCACCGTAAACAATTGTATCACGGTACAGACTACCTCGGACTTTACCGTTACTGCTCCGCTCCCCACCATCACCACCTTCACGCCTGCCTCAGGCCCAGTCGGTACAACGGTTACCATCACCGGCACAAACTTTAGCACCACGGCTGCTAGCAATACCGTTGCGTTCAACGGCACAACATCAATTGTTACAGCAAGTACCGCAACATCTTTCACCACCACTGTTCCGGCAGGGGCAACAACGGGCGCAATAACTGTTACTGTGGCGGGGAACACTGCTACTAGTGCAACCAACTTTACGGTCACAGCTCCACTCCCAACAATTACTTCATTTACGCCTGCCGCAGGCCCAGTCGGTACAACGGTTACCATCACTGGAACAAACTTTGATCCCACACCCGTCAATAACACCGTTGCATTCAACGGGACAACAACCGTTGTTACGGCAAGCACGGCCACTTCCATCACTACCACTGTACCAACAGGTGCGACCACCGGAAAAATTTCAGTTACCGTGGGTGGTAATATAGCCACGAGTACCAATGATTATACGGTGACTACCTCGGGAGGAGCCGTGACGATCGTTGCTGAAGGACTCGCTACTAGCATCGGGGGTACCATTTCGAAAAACTTAGTGTCTTTGATCACCACGCTCAATAATAACTTGGATCTCAATTCTATCATTGTTACCGTGCAGCCGCCCAGTGGGGCTATAGCTTCCGTATCGAATGGAATACTCACGGTTGACTATACCAATATTCCCTTCTCAGGTAAGGAAAGCCTCACGATCCGCGCCTGCGACACTGATAGCAACTGCACGACTCAACAATTTGAAATAGAAGTAGCAGGTGATATCGTGGTCTATAACGGTATTTCACCTAACAACGATGCCCAACAACTAAACGAAAAATTGATTCTTCAATACATAAATATTTTACCAGAAACACAAAACAATCAAGTAACCATTTACAGTCGCTGGGGCGATGCCGTGTGGGAAGGCACCAACTACAATAATAACAGCGTGGTGTTTACCGGAAAAAATAACAACGGAAACGAATTGCCTGCTGGTACTTACTTCTATAAAATACAATTCGCAGGCAATCGAAAAACAGAAACGGGGTATTTAGTTATTAAAAAGTAACATTGTTAACAGTTGGAGTTGCGCAAATGATCCCGGGAAATGAAGGAATAATTCCAGTTAAACAGTTAGGTGATGGTTGAGTAGAAACAACTGCAACCCAAAAGAGACTGTGAGCCACTCGTAAAATTCGTAAAGGATTCTTTTCTCAAAATTATTCTTACCCAGGCAGAGCACCACTTGCCAGGTGACAGACATAGTAATACCTTTACACCTCTACCTAATTCACCTTTAATTGATGATTTTATATGAAACTCCTTCAAAAAACCGGGTATCTGTCCGTGATAGTCTTAACGTTATTCACGGGTTGCAAAACTGAAAAAGAATTCAAACGCCCGATGGTAAACTCACCTGTAGCCGAAAAACGCCCTTTTGAAATCGTCTCCAAGCATGGGCATAAGCGAATAGATGATTACTTCTGGCTTCGCCACAAAGAAGACAGTGCTGTCATTAGTTACCTGACTGCCGAAAACAACTACCTCGACACCATGATGGCGCACACGAAAGGCTTTCAGGATGAATTGTTTTCCGAAATGAAGGGCCGGGTGAAAGAAAAAGATGAGTCAGTGCCAACCAAAAGAGATGATTTTTTCTATTACACGCGCTATGAAGAGGGTTATGAATATCCGGTTTTCTGCCGAAAGAAGGGCTCTCTCGAATCTCCAGAAGAAGTTATTGCCAATGGTAATGAATTAGGAAAGGGATTAGGATACTTTAGCTTCTTTGCCCGCACCAGTCCCGATCATATGCTGGCCATCCTCGCCAGCGATACTGTTGGAAGAAGATTTTACAACCTTACCTTCAAAAATCTGAAAACCGGAACCATGCTTTCCGATGAAATTAAAGGAACTACAGGAAATTTTGAGTGGAGCAATGATAACAAATACGTGTTTTATACCAAACAAGATCCGCTAACATTGCGATCAGATAAAGTATTCCGACATACCCTGGGTACCTCTGAAAATAAGGATGTTTTAATATTTGAAGAAAAAGACCAAACATTATCTGTCTTCGTGGGTAAATCCCGTTCGAAAAAATTCCTGATGATTGGCTCTGGCCGCACGGATGCCTCCATGATGAGGTTTGTGGAAATTGATAATCCCAACGGCCGGTTAACCGTGATGGACAACCTGCGGGAGAATGTCAGTTACTCTGCCGATCATTTTAATGGTAAGTTTTACATCCGAACAAATCTGGATGCCAAAAATTACAAACTTATGGAAGCTCCGGAAGCGACTCCTGAGCTGGCGTATTGGAGAGAGATTATTCCTAACCGAAAAGACATTTTTCTGGAAGGTTTCGAAATTTTTAATGAGTATCTGGCCGTTCAGGAAACGAAAGAAGGATTGAATAAAATCCGTTTGATCAAATGGATGGATAATAGTGAACACACCATTGACTTTGGTGAGGCTGCTTACGTGGCGGGCATAGGCAATAATCCAGACCCCAATTCTACTTTTCTCCGGTATTCCTATGAATCCATGACCACTCCCCCTTCTGAGTTTGACTATCATATGGATAGTCATGAAAAAAAGCTATTAAAAGAAAAGGAAGTCTTAGGCGGCTTTGACCGCACGAACTATCAAACAGAAAGGGTGATGGTGCCTGCGCGCGATGGCGTAAATGTTCCTGTATCTATTGTCTATCGGAAAGACCTATTCAAAAAAGACGGCACAAACCCATGTTTCCAATATGCGTATGGCTCGTATGGGTTTTCCATGCCCCCGTATTTCAATTCTAATCGGGTAAGCCTTCTCGATCGGGGCTTTGTGTATGTCATTGCGCACATCAGGGGAGGCCAGGAAATGGGTGGTCAGTGGTATGAAGATGGAAAAATGATGAAAAAGAAAAATACCTTCTATGACTTTATTGATGTAAGCAAATTTCTGATTGAAAATGAATATTCAGCTAAAGACAAACTTTTTGCCAACGGTGGTAGTGCCGGTGGGTTGCTGATGGGTGCTATTGCCAACATAGCTCCGGAATTGTATAAAGGAATTATTGCTGATGTTCCATTTGTGGATGTGATCAGCACCATGATGGATGAAACAATACCTTTAACCACCTTTGAGTGGAAGGAATGGGGCAATCCTAACATTCCGGAAGAATATGAGTATATGCTTTCCTACTCGCCTTACGATAACGTAGAAAAGAAAGCGTATCCCCATCTCCTGGTAACTACCGGCCTTCACGACAGTCAGGTACAATATTGGGAGCCCGCCAAATGGGTTGCTAAATTGCGGGAATACAGAACAGACAATAATCTGTTGCTTTTAAAAACCAATATGCAAGCCGGACATGGCGGTGCCAGTGGCCGTTTCGAGTCGATCCGGGAAGAAGCGTTGATGTATGCTTTTGTTTTGGATTTAGCCGGGAAGATGGAAGAACAGAAACCTTTGCCCTAGCAGATGATTATCGGTATATGTTAGGGGTACCGAAAAGAGGATGTCAAGTTTGACATCCTCTTTTCGTTTTGTGGAGAGCTTTGATAATTACAGCAAAGACAGCAAGGTAGCCTCATGGATTTCGTGACCACCTTCGAAGCGTACCATGCGGGGCACTGTTGTTAATTTTTCTGCCAGCAATTTCATCTGCTGAAAGCGTTCATCCGTGATAAAGACATCCTGAGTCCCATATACATGAATAATCTTCTTGTCGGTAAGCAACTCTCTTCCCAGCTGAAAATCCATATCTTCGGGAAGCATTCCGGCCCATAGCACCAATCGATCAAACCGGATACGATTACTTACGGCCCATCGGGTAGCGGTAGCGGCCCCTTGTGAAAACCCAAGAATAGTTACCGGAATAGAATTGGATAATTTCATGACGCTGGTGTACACTTCTGTGAGATAGGTTAGGTAGTTATGGATGTCCATTTGGCGGTTTTCACGCGTCATCCAGGTTGCTCCTACACGCTGACTCCCGCCCTGACTTCGGGTAGTAACGTCTTCCAGATAAAACCGGGATAACCCTTCCGGAATAACGATCACCTGATCCTGCTTGACCAGCCCTTCAAATTTCTTACCAAAAAAACGAGCCAGTTGACCATATCCATGCAAAACAAACCAGACACCTTTGGTGTGTTGATCAAGGCTGCCCATCACATAATAGCGGGCCTGGTAATGAAACTGTATTACTTCTTCTTCCATGGATATCAACATAACAAAAACGCCACAGGTACCTGTGGCGCATCTGTAAAGATTTATGAAAAATTATCTTTTAAAACCCAACGCACTTCCCCCACAACGTGTGCTGGAACCATCAAACGTATATTGAATATAATAGATACCGGTTGATCGGCAGGAAAAATTGATTGCCGAAACAATCTGATCTTCTATTTTATTAGTGGCAATCTTGTTGCGTTGACCATCATACAGGCTGACCACAATACCATCCGGAGCAGTATTACCTGAACAAAGATTAATCATATACTGAGTGCCGGTGGTGAAGACATAGCTATACTCTACCTTTTCTTTCGCTCCGCTAACACCGTCTACTTTATATGCTTTTAAAAAGTTAAATCCTGTGGCCAATTTAGGAATACAATTATTTGCATGACTCTCAGGGTCGCATTCAGAAGGCTGTGGCTTGTCAAAAGCAAAGAGAACTGATATGAGAACGACAAATAGTGTTTTTTTCATAACCTAATGATGTAATATTAACTGATAATTTTAGCTCTAATGGAGTTGGTAATCGATTTGATCCTGTCAAAATCCTCCTGACTGATTTCAACAGATGTGGTACTATTGTCCTTGACCAACGCAACACCACCAACAATCTCCATGGTAGGTTCCTTGTATGTGTGTGTAATAACCACTTTCTCATAAGCTGATTTCAACGATTCGAGATCTACAAAAAGGCTACTAATCTCAGTATCTTGCTTATAAAAAGATAATAACAACATGATCTGCTCCAGCACAATTTTTTGTTCACCCACCGTTTGACGCAATTGTTTGTTTTCCGGATTACCCGCGGCCGTCTGGCATGTAATATTCATGGCCTCCACCCAACCACCGGTCAGTAACAATACACTTTGATAGGAACGGCCTTGCTCCTCCAGATATTTGTTTATTTCATTGAAATTCTTGGTGGTCATGAGCAATAAGGAATCCAGGTTCTTGCTATTCGCTGCCAGGCGCCCGATAGTTTCGATGTCAAAGAACTGACCAATACTTAATCCATCGGCCAGCGAACGAATCGCTGAAAGATAATCCAACCCAGCCCGCCCTTGCTCATAAATATTCGTGTAGCCCAGGTCGGTACCGTATACACCCAGGTTTAAGGCCATTTTATAGCGGCTGTTGTATCGTTCAAAGTTTCCCGAAGGATTTAGCAAAGAACCATTATACCGGGTGCCCGACTCCTTTAACAAGACAGAAATTTCCAGTGGACTGGGGATTTGTTGCAATATGCCGTCAATCATTTCCTGATTGAGAGCACTGACATTCAGAGAAGAGTCTCTCAGGCTCTCTTCAAAGGATTGATCGTCTGGTTTCTTTTTTTCAGACCCACACCCGGTCAATAGCAGCAGGGTGACGGACCAAAGAGCTATGTATCTCATGTAATTAGGTTTATTCTTATTAATCAGGCTTAATGGCGTTATTAGCCTTTCGTTGATGGACAAACAGTGTAGTTACATTTTAGGTTTGACATTTTTAACGTTTTAAAAGTCGGGCTGCCACACGTCCCAGCTTTTCTGCCACATGCCTAAGTACTTCAAAATAAAGCAGTACATAAAGCACCAGTGTCATTAAAACGATGACGAAAATATTAAAAATATAGGTAGAAAAAGTAAGACCTAAAAACTCTTTTTCCGGGACCATAAAGGGGGCCCGATAATCCCACACCGATTGGGCTGCCGGGCTCTGAAAAATAGGGTTCGAAAGCTGTACGAGTTGTTCCTGATATTCAATTATTTTATCCTTGGAGGTAACATTTTTGACCAAATCCGTGAGTTTTTCATTGTAATACTGATCCTTTTCTTCCACAAGATTAACCCCATTTTGAATATAAAAAGCACGTTTGCTATCCGCCAATTGACCAAAATGATTAAACTGCTTCTGGTAATGATCCTGGTAAAGTGTCAGATAATTGTTCATCTGGATTCCACGTTTGTGGGTATATCCCGAAGACCAATCTGGCAGGCTATCGAGACTTTCTAAACCCAGCCGATAGGGCTCGTTTCGCAAGGTGTTTTGAAGAACCCTGATCCGGGAGACACGATAACTTTTAATGGAGTCGTTCGCAGTATGGGCATTTTCCATAATCCATTGATTCATTCCTCGTAACTCATTTGCCAGGTAAGCCGCTTTAAAATCGGCCTGACTTTCCTGACGGTCATACTCATAAAAAGGCCTTTCGTACTCGTTCCTGGTAAATTGATGAACAGCCATAGCTTCAATAGCCCAGCGGGAAGCCATCAAATCTGCCACCATAGGCACCTGTATTTTATGACTGAATACGCGATGTAATTTGTTAAAATTGAACAATAGACCGCTTAAAACCATTTGGGGTATCAATAAAAGGGGAATCAGCACATAGACTGTAACTGCTGAGTGAAAGGCTGATGAAATCATCAGTCCCAATACATTGGCAAAACATGAACAGACAAATAATACTAACCAAAAATCGATGGTCATCCCTTTGACCCCTAACAAACTATTTCCCACCCACACAAAAGTAAATGTTTGTATGGCTGACAGCAGAAATAAAATGCTCACCTTGGATAGTAGGTAACTGTTCCAACTCAGGTTTAGGAAAGCTTCTCGCTTGAGTATCTTCCGATCGCGTATGATTTCTTCTGCACTCACCGTGAGACCCATAAAAAGGGCAACAATAATAGCCATGAGCAGATACGCTGGAATATTTTCATTGAAACGGAAACTATATGAGTGACCATCGGAAGCACTGGGATAGCGCACCATAAAAGACAGAAAAAATGCCAATAGCGGAGCTTCCAATAAGTTGATCGCAAGATAGGCTTTGTTGGTAGCTTTGGATTTAAAATCCCTCATCGCAAAAATCCATGCTTGCTTCCATTTGGTTGGCAGATAAAGCGTTTGGGCAGGTCGTTCCCGTATGGTTTCTATCCGAGGGGGAACCACCGAACTTTGATACATTTCATTCCATTGCTCGGGAGTTATTTTTCTTTTGGTGGTCGGGTGTCCATACTCATCCACCACGGTTGCCTCCAGAATAGAAAAAATCTGTTCAGGATTTACATTACCACATGTTTCACAGTAGCCCCGGGTACTGTCTACCTGGTGTGCCGCCTTTTTAAAATAGGTTACTGCCTCTACCGGTTGACCATAATAGACAGGATAACCACCGGTGTCCATCATGATCATTTTATCAAACATCTTAAACACATCGGATGAGGGCTGATGGATGACAACAAAAATAAGCTTGCCCTTGAGTGCCAGTTGTTTCAGTAAATCAATGACATTTTCGGAATCTCGGGAGGATAGCCCGGAAGTTGGTTCGTCCAAAAAAAGAACAGCTGGTTCGCGGATCAATTCCAGCGCTATGTTTAATCGTTTGCGCTGCCCTCCGCTAATTTTCTTATCTAATGCACTACCTACTTTTAAATGTTTCCGATTTTCCAGTCCCAAATCCCCTAGCATTTGAAGAACCTTTTTGTGCACCTGGGTTTCCGAAAGATTGGCAAAACAGAGTTTTGTGTTAAAGTACAGATTCTGATAAACCGACAACTCTTCAATCAATAAATCATCTTGCGATACGTAACCAATGACACCTTCTATCTGGTTCTTTTCCGTATGAATGTTAAAACCATTGATACACACCTGGCCATCGGTGGGCACATCCAGTCCAGCCAGAACGTTTAGCAGAGTCGTTTTGCCAGCACCACTGGCACCCATAATTCCGATCAACTTACCTGGACCTTCTGCCAGTTTTACTTCATGCAATGCCACTGAAGATGTAGAGAATACATGTTTTCGGATATGTGCTTCGAAAGATAGTCGGGCCTCTCTTATCTGTTCATGAAAAGCGGCCACCAAGTCGCTGTAATAGACTGCATTGCCTTCCTGCGTGCGTAGCGTTGTTCCGGGGGCAAACAGATAAATGCGATCCGGGACCATCGGCAGCCCATTCAATAACTGGGCTCCCTCACCCGCATACCGAACAAAATAAATATCCTCCTTTTCTGCATGCATGAACAACAGCAACCCATGCACATGTGTATGGATGTGTTTGGTCAGTGGAGCGTTTGGATGAGGCTGCTCACTGGCAATCAGTAACAGCGGATGATTCAGTTTTTCAATATCCGTTTGTACAACAAAACGTTCAATCAGTTCATACTCTGCCTGGCTGACATTAAAAACGGTGGCTGCAGTATGCACGATCTCCATCCGTTGGGCAGTAAAACTTTTGTCAGACGCAACTAATTCTACCAACTTAAGAAGAACAATTACTTTCTGCTTGCGCTCAAGAGTCTTATTGATTTTCTTACAAATGGCAAGGGTTTTAAGCGTGTCTTTTACAGACGTTTTCTCATTGGTGCCATCCCCTGTTTGTAAGTGATAACCGGAGAATTGATCATAGAGATCAATATATTCCTGTAACGAAGTACGATCAAGTTCTTGCTGAAAAAAATTAATGACAACCTTTCTTTCGGAAGCAGTAACTCCTCCGTCTTGTTTGGTGACGATGGCAAATAGCTGCGTGAGCGCTTTTAGAATTTCTTCACTCATAAATCAGGGAGAGCCAAATGTTGCCACGCTAACCTTTAGCTAACCAACAAAATTAACCTTTCCATTCAGGAATAAAAACAGGGCATGCCAGGGGTATTTTCTTTATTCGGCTAGATTATCCCTGGAAAAACCGTATGGAAGCAGCGTTTCTGAGGATCGGCATTTGGCCCATTCGTTGGGAGCGCTGAGCATCACAATTTCAATGGGTTGATGTTGGCGGTGCTCATATTCAAGCAATACCTGCCGACAGGCACCACAGCAGGAGGCCGGAACAAGTTCTTTATGATTCTTTTTGTGTGCCACTACGGCTATCTTTTGTATTTTCCTTACCGGGTGACTTGCCGAAGCGGCATACAGGGCCACCCGTTCGGCACACATGCATAATGGATAAGATGCGTTTTCCTGATTGGCTCCGGTGATGACCGTGCCATCATCCAGAATCAGTGCTGCCCCCACCTGAAACTTTGAATAGGGAGCATACGCCAGAAGAGAGGCCTCCTTGGCTTTATGAACCAGGTAGCGAGATTCCGAATCAAGCTCCTCCAGTGTCGTAAAAAATTCGATCTGCTTCATGATTAAAATTTTTTTGTTGCTCACCCCAATCCCTTCTAAAGAGAATACCTAAACATGGAAACTTCACTTAATGATATGGATCGCCTGGGAGATCGGTTTATTAGTTATTTCACAGATGAGAAAGATACACAAAATGCCAGACATTTCCCTATCTTGACCACGTGATGAATATCCTGATTTTAGGGGCTGGACGCTCCTCCTCCGCACTCATAGAATATCTGATTCAATACTGCTGGCAGTCAGGCCATCGGTTAACGGTAGCTGATGCCTCCCTTGTTGCCGCAGAAACCAGGGTAAAGGGAAGGGCTGTCGCCAAAGCATTTCATTTGGAGGACCCTTCCACTATCGAACTGATCAGTCAGGCGGATGTAGTCGTGTCTTTACTTCCGGCCTTCTTACATATTCAAATTGCCCGGCATTGTCTGATCTTTCAAAAGCACTTACTCACGGCCAGTTACATCTCAGAAGATATGAAAGAACTGGGCGATGAGGCTCAAAAAAAAGGACTGGTCTTTCTTAATGAGTGCGGTCTGGATCCTGGAATTGATCACATGAGCGCCATGCAATTGATTGATGATGTTACATCCAAAGGCGGACACATCACCTCCTTCGAATCTTTTACCGGAGGCCTGATTGCTCCTCAAACCGCACCTGAAAATCCCTGGCGTTATAAGTTCACCTGGAACCCGAGAAACGTTGTCCTGGCGGGTCAGGGTACCGCTAAGTTTCTGCAGGAAGGGGCCTATAAATATGTGCCATATCATCAATTGTTTACCCGTACTACAGAGGTAGAAGTTCCCGGGTATGGCAAGTTTGAAGGCTACGCTAATCGGGATTCCCTGAAATATCGAGAGACATACGGTCTTCAGGATGTTCAAACGATGATTCGAGGCACTCTTCGTAACCACGGATATTGCAAAGCCTGGAACGTGCTGGTTCAGTTGGGCTGCTGTGATGACAGTTACCTGATGGAAGATGTAGCAAACCTCACCCATGAGTCGTTTATCGAATCATTCTTCCGTCCAGATACCCGAAAATCACTTGAACAAAGAATAGCCGACAGATTTTCACTATCTCCTACCGGAGATGAAATGACTCGATTAAAATGGAGTGGCTTTTTTTCTTCCGAAAAGGTTGGATTAACCTCCGGAACGCCCGCGCAGATCACGGAACATATTTTAAATAAGCGGTGGTGTCTTCAGCCTGGTGATCAGGATTTCGTGGTGATGTGGCATCGGTTAGTTTATCACAAACAAGGTCAGGTTAAAACTCTTCAGGCGTACCTTACCTCGGTTGGGGATGATGAAATCCATACGGCTATGGCTAAAACAGTAGGTCTGCCATTAGCCATGGCCACCCGATTAGTCGTGGAAAACAAGATTAAGCAAAGGGGAGTGCTGCTTCCTATTACTCCTGAATTCTATCAACCCATTTTGAAGGAACTCGCAGAACGAGGCATTGCATTGAAAGAGGTTGAACTCTAAGGAAGATAAAATTCGAATAGAAGCTCATTCATGCATTTGAAATGCCCTTTCGGGCACGATTTGTGACCAATTTTAGAGCAAGGTCGGCATGAAAGTTTGGTGTTTTCCAATACGGTAAATCGGGTACGGTAAGGATACATTCCAAAAGCCGGAATGGTACTTCCCCAAATGCTGAAAATCTCCTTTTTTAAGGCTGCTGCGATATGCATTAAACCAGTATCGTGAGCAAAAACATACCGGGCTTGCTGCAACAGGCTGGCAGACTGATTCAGGTTAAAAAGTCCGCAAGCATTATAGATCATTGTTTTCTTTCCCAACTCCAGAAGCCCCTTTTCAAAATCACCGGGGTCATTGCCCCGATGAAAAAATTGATAAATTCTTTCCCCGGTTTCCTGATCTTCTTTCCCGCCTAACAGAACAATGGGCTTATTGATTTTGTCACATAATTCAATCATCCGGGAAAGAGGTAATCTCTTGGTCGCATGCTGAGCTCCGATCGCATAAGCTACATAGCCTTGCTGATGGGTTTCAGGAAGCCATTCCAGGGGCACATAATCGGCCTCCGGTATAAAGTAGTCCAACCCTAACGCATCGCCTTTAACTCCCAGCGACTTAATTGTTTCCAGATAGCGATCCACAATATGAACGTTGGGTAGCCGGTTCATTTTAAAATTTACCAGCAACCATTTTTCAATATTCAGTTTATTAAATCGCAACGTAGGAATGCCTGTTCGTAAGCTAAGCAGACGTGTTCGGAGGTTGTGATGTAAATCGATCAGATAATCAAACTTTTCAGCGCGGAGTTGGCTAACCAATGCCTCAAGACTTTTGTCCAGCACATGCACTTTGTCCACATAAGGATTGTTGAAAACAATACTTCCATATTGCTTTTTGGTAACATAGTGCACTTCTGCCTCCACCTGCGACTTAAGTAACCGTACAACGGGGGTGGTCAACACAATATCACCAATGCTAGAAAAACGAATAACGGCAACTTTCATATCAGAGCGGACAGCCAATATTGTGAAGGAACGGCTGATTTCTTAAGATTGCGCAGGTAGCTGAATTTTTCAAACATAGTAGTGCCAAACAACCGTTATTGACGTAAATTTAGTTCTTTAAACCCGATGCCCATGAACTATTGGCTTGTAAAAAGTGAACCCAGCGTTTATTCCTGGATGGATCTTCAGCGCGATAAAAAAACCGTATGGGATGGTGTTCGGAATTTTCAGGCTCGCAACCACTTAAAAGCCATGAAAAAAGGCGACTGGGCTTTTATTTACCACAGTATGGATGATAAAGCTGTGGTAGGAATTGCCGAGATTTCCCGTGAAGGGTTTCCCGATCCCAAAGACAAAGATTGGATCGCAGTGGAACTGGTACCTAAAAAGGCATTGAAAAAACCGGTGACGCTGGCATCGGTAAAAGCTCATCCGAAGTTAAAAAATATGGTATTGGTAAAAAACTCCCGTCTTTCGGTTCAGCCTGTCACCAAAGAGGAATTTGATTTAGTACTTTCGATGAGTGAGTCATGAGGTATTTCCTGTTTATTTTTTGCCTTTGGGGGGGAGTACCGGGCTATAGTCAGTTAACGCAGCTTCAACGGTATGAATACGAAGTAAAATCTTCCGATAACGACTTTACCGTCATTCCGATGAAAGAATCGGGAATAGCGATGGTTCGCGATCTGGAAGAATACGAAGGCAACAAGAAACTATGGGAAGTGATTATTCTGGATACCGCTTTTCAGGAACAATGGAATACCAAGCTGCCAATGGAAAACAGGCTGAATCTGATCGGATACGAAGCCACTTCTGAAAACCTCTTTCTGTTGTTTCGAACAGGTGAAACCGACAACAGCGAATTGTCATTGGTACAAATGAATCCGGGGCGGAAATCAGTGGAACGATACACTGTCAAGCAAGAAGTAAATTTCCGGATCAGTCACTTTAGCATGGCCAATGAACATGCTCTTTTCGGAGGATATATTATGAACGAACCAACCATCCTGATTTATTCTCTTAACGCCCGACAATTGAAGGTGGTCCCCGGATTTTTCAGAAATGATATGCAGTTAATGGATCTGCGGGTCAACCTGAACAATACTTTTAACGCGGTTTTGATAGAGCGCAAAAGCCACCAGCGCACCAAAAAATTGATAGTAAAAACATTTGATGAATCCGGAACCTTGTTGCTGGAAGATATGACGGAGATAGACGAAGATCATACCGCCCTGGCAGCTATCAGCAGCCAGTTGAAACGAGATGAGCTAATCATTGTAGGTACCTGGGGAGTCAGTAACATGAGACAGGCCTTTGGATATTTTGTCTTCCGGGTTGATCCGTTTCATGATGAACCGATTCGCTTCTATGATTTTGCCGAACTCGATCATTTTCTAAACTATGAGAAACCCAAACGTGTCGATCGGATAAAAACGAATGCCAAAAACAGACGCGCCAGGGGCAAACTTCCCGAGTTTAAAGTTCATTTAAACCTGATCGCATTGGAAGAGTATAGCGATGGATTTATCTTACAATCAGAAGTTTATATACCCTCGAGCACCATAAACCAAAATTGGAATAATTTTAATTCACCGTGGTACAATCCGTATGCATTCTACCCCGGCTTTTATTCTCCGGGTTCATTTAATCGCCCGTACAGCTATCCCTATAATTACAATAGCGCAAACCCTGTCACTAGTGTGGACGATTCCAGGGTACTTTCGTCCTCGCTCGTGTTGTTTTCCCCTGAAGGAAGTATCAAATCGGATTATCAGATGACGTTAAACGCGAAGATCCCGGAACTCAAGCCTTTATCGGCTTTTCACTATACCCCGCAAGGAGCAACGGTATTCTATAAAAAAGAAAAAGAGCTGATGCTAAGTGCCTTCCAACCGGATGGAGCGGTTACTCATCAGGACACTCTTGAATTGAAAAGAAACCTTCCTACGGATCTCGTCCGTTCCGAAAGTAAAAATGATCAGCTTTCTCATTGGTTTGGATCTCATTACTTCATCCGTGGATATCAGACCATCCGCGATAATACCCGAACCGATGACCGAACACGGGAGGTCTTCTATCTGATTAAAATTAGAACGGAGTAGACGTTAAAATGTGTGACCAACGGTCAATTTTGCTACCTTTGTACCACGGTTATGCAAAAAAAGCTCATCCTGGATTCAAAACTGTTGGATATCACGCTTGACCGTCTTTGCCAACAACTTGTAGAAAAACATTCACTTTTTGAAAATTCGGTGATTTTAGGGCTACAGCCCAGAGGCATTCATCTGGCAAATTTGATTCATGCCAAACTTGAGAAGCTGACCAAAAAGAAAATTCCCCTCGGGTACCTGGATGCAACTTTCCACCGCGATGATTTCAGAAGAAGGGATACCCCTGCGCAGGCCAGTGAAACAAGAATTCACTTTCCGATCGAAAACAAAAACGTTATCCTGATTGATGACGTCCTGTTTACTGGACGCACCGTGCGAGCCGCTTTGGATGCCATGATCGCTTTCGGTCGACCGGATTCGGTAGAGCTGCTGGTATTGGTGGATCGGAAAAACACAAGAGATTTGCCCATCGAAGCCGACTATGTTGGTCAGTTTGTTAATACACTGGAGTCTCAACGGGTATTGGTGGAATTGGAAGCTCAAGGCCATAAACAAAATAAAATCTGGTTGATAAATAAGGACTAATGCTATGACCAAACTCAGTCAACGTCACTTGCTCGGCATCAAAGACATTACCCGCCAGGACATTGAACTGATTTTTCAAACGGCCAAAAATTTCAAAGAAGTTATCAATCGACCCATCAAAAAAGTACCTTCGTTGCGGGATGTAACGATTGCCAATGCTTTTTTTGAAAACAGTACCCGCACCCGTCTGTCCTTTGAATTGGCTGAAAAGCGTCTTTCAGCAGATACCTTAAATTTTTCTGCCTCCACCAGCTCGGTCAAGAAAGGAGAAACCTTGTTGGATACGATTAACAACATATTGGCCATGAAGGTAGATATGATTGTTATGCGTCATGCCAGTCCGGGGGCACCCCATTTTCTGGCACGGCATATCAAGGCAAATATTGTGAATGCCGGAGACGGTACCCACGAACACCCGACACAGGCCCTTCTGGATGGATTCTCTATCCATGAGCGTCTGGGCGAAGTCGGTGGAAAAAAAGTGGCGATCATTGGTGATATCTTACATTCGAGGGTAGCTCTTTCCAATATTTTTGCGCTCAAAAAACTGGGAGCCGAGGTAATGGTCTGCGGCCCGCCTACCCTCCTTCCCCGATACATCGCCTCGTTGGGAGTCCGGGTTGAAACAGATGTAAAGAAGGCACTATCCTGGTGCGATGTGGCTAATGTACTTCGCATTCAATTAGAACGG
>ERZ1066130.44-NODE-44-length-73861-cov-16.795139_pt1 | contig 73861 bp, 54 predicted proteins | sample MGYA00382777_ERZ1066130 | MGnify/ENA primary metagenome ERZ1066130 (study PRJEB33369, sample SAMEA5778360) | biofilm metagenome | biome: Industrial cooling water; feature: Water cooling tower basin; material: Biofilm | place: United Arab Emirates | collected...
GTGCCAGACACACGTCCGGCTGCCCGTCTTCTCGCCGGAGCTCGTAGTGGAGCATGCAAAGCTCATCGTCGACGCGACCGAGGCACTTGACCATGAAGTCGCCCCAGCCGTCATTCTGAATGCCAAACACCGGATTCACTATTCGCGCTCCCATCGGTTTGGGGGGGCAGGCATCATCGAGACCTGTTGGAGGAATCCGGATGTCACGCGCCGTACCAACGGCTCATGGGGCTTTCGTGATCAAGCGGTTCGATCTTGCAGCGGCGCTGGATGAATCGGGGCTGGAGGTTCTGTTCGGATGCCCAGGCTTGACCGATTCTCCGTCATCACCACGAGCCCGTGAACTCGGCCGGCCGGGAGCGGGGCCGGGCCCTCGACTTGCCGGGACGCAAACGCGAGCCGATACCATCGCCGTATGGACCGTTCCGTGTATCGCGAGCATAAGCCCGACCCGAGCGCGGCGAGCATGATCGAGTGCCTGTGGGCGTTCGATGCCGAAACCACGCTCTCGGCGCCGATCTTTCCCGACGGCTGTGCCAACATCGTTCTGGTGATCGAGCGGAGTGCGGTTGTCGAGGCCAATTTTGTCGGCGTCATGACCCGCCCGCTGCAGGGCGAGTTTCGGGCGGGACAGTCGTTCTTCGGGCTCAAGATCCGCTCCGGACGCGCGGGCGCGTTCTTCGGCGCTCCCGGCGGGGTTCGGTCGATGAATGACCGGATCGCGCCCGTGTCGGATGTGCTCGCTCCATGGGCGATCGAGTTGGTCAGCGCCGCGGCGGCGGAACGGCGGGTGGCGGACCGCGTTGGGCGGGTCTGCGACATGCTCGCCAGGGCGGCGCCCGTTCCCGCGGAGAGCCCGCGGACGCCGGCGTGCTCTCCGCCGCGGGCGACCGGGTCCGTGCTGAGCGACCGCCAACGCCGGCGCGTGTGCGAGCGCGCTGCGGGGCTCTCTCCCAAGCAGCTCAGCGATGTGCTGAGATTCCGCCGGGCGGCCTCGCTGCTGCGGCAGGGGTCCATGGGTCTCTCGGCGATCGCGGTCCGGTGCGGCTACTGCGACCAGTCGCACCTGAACCGTGAGTTTCGTCGGTACGCCGGGTGCACGCCCACGGAGTACCTGGCCGGGCTGAAACGATGGCCGATTTATCCAAGACCGGGCTCGGTTCATTCGGTAACGTGATGCGTTCGCCGGGAGCACGGCGATTGTCCGCCGTGTCCGACCGAAAGAGTCCGACCGTCATCACCCATCAGCCAGGAGTCCGCATGAGCACCAAGAACGTCACGACGATGAACACGAATCAGGTCGCCGCACAGCTCGTCTCGATGTGCCGACAGGGCAAGTTCCGCGAGGCGCTCGAAGCGTTGTACGGGGCGAACATCGTGTCGGTCGAGGGCTTTGATCAGCCCGACGGCACCGCCCGTGAGTGCAGGGGCCTCGACGCGGTTCGCGCAAAGACCGAGCGGTTCCTCGGCGTCCACGACATCCACGCCGTGACGGTTTCGGAGCCGTTTCTCGCCCTCGACAAGTTCGCCGTTCGCTTCGATGTTGACCTGACGTTCAAGCCGACCGGGGCGCGGAACAAGTTCGGCGAGATTGCCGTCTACACCGTTCACGAGGGCAAGATCATCCGCGAGGAGTTTCTCACGCTGGTTGGCTGATCCGCGATCGTCGCGGATCACCCGACGAGACGCGGGGCCAAGCCGATGCGTCCGGCGTTCGGTGAAGTGACGCTCAGCCCGGAGCGTTCGCCCGGTCGCCCACGCGCCGTTCGTCGCGGCCGCGCGGGCGGGGCGACTCCACGGCGCCGACGCCGTCCTCGCGTTTTTCGGACACGTTGCCGTTCCGCCGCGTGCGGTGTCCTCGCGGGCTCCGGCGATCGCGATCGCGCCGACTTTGCGGGCGGCGGTGGAAACGGTCCCGCGCGGGAGTGCGGCGAGGTGGCGGCGAGGTGGGGGGCGGGGGGGCGGGGGGCGGGGGGCGGGGGGCGCTCGCTACGGGCCCGAATCGGGGAACGGCTTATGGAGGCCGTCGGGCGACACTTGCACGCAAAGCCCCGCTCTTCGCTCATCGACCGGAGAGGTGCTCCCCGCCGCCGGAATGCCAAGGACGGTGAATCTGCACCTGAGTCGGTGGGTGAAGAGAAGGCGAGAAGTACGCAGTGCGAACGCGAGCGGTGGTTCGTGGAAGCCGGGGCGGGCTGGGCGTGAAAGTGGCTCCGAGGAGACGGGCTTCTCCCGCCACGTCCGGCTCGAAGACTTGCCGCCCGCAATCTCCCCTGGTCGGGAACGTGTGAGGGGCTTGAGGAGCCGCCGGCGCGCCCCCTCCCTCTTCCCTCTTCCCTCTTCCCTCTTCTTCGCGTCTTCGCGCCTTCGTGCAGGGCTTTCTGCGTTTGCCCTGGTGTTGCGGTGCGTTGGTGGCGCGGCGGTTGTGGGGGCGTTACAGCGCCAGCGCGGCGTGGAGGCGGGCGCGGAGGCCGGCCGCGGCGAGGGATTCGACGCGGGGCTCATCGTAAAAGACTTCGAGCATGCGAGGTGCGGGGGGAGTGGCCCCGCGGCTTTCGCCCTCGCGGAGCACCGCCGCGAACGCGGGCCAGTCGATCGTGCCGTCGCCGGGCATGCGGTGGTCGTCGAGCGTGCCGTCGTTGTCGTGGATGTGGTAGTACGCGATTGCCGGCAGGCACGCGCGGGTCGCGCTGATCAGGTCCGAAGTGATGTGCGCGTGGCCCGTGTCCAGGCACATGCGGATGTGCGGCGAGCCCGCATCCAGCACGCACCGCGCCAGCGCCACCGGGTCGTGGCCCAGCGGGTTGTTGTACGGCTGGTTCTCGATCAGGTACACCACGCCCAGGCGCTGGCCGACCTCCGCCAGACGCGAGAGAAAGTCCATGAGCATCGGCACGCGCCGGACCTTCTCGCGGGCGAGCTCATCGAGCGACATGTTCCGCATCCCCTCGTTCCACTTGCTCGGGTGCACCACGACCATCGGCCCGCCCAGGTCGCGGGCGAGTTTGCCCTCGTCCTCGTAGACCTTCAGGCAGTGCTTGCGGTGCTCGGGGTCATCGCTGGAGGGGTCAAGATGGAAGCCGAAGACGCCGTGGATCGAGTCGTACTTCAGGCCGAGCGAACCGGCCAGCCGCAGGGCCTCGGCCACGGTCGGGGGCTTCTGCTCGTTGCGGTAGAACTGCAGCGTGGTCACGCCCACCGCGGCGTAGGCGCTCAGCAGCCGATGGACATCGAAGGTAAACCCGAAGGGTGCGACCGTTGCGAGCGCCGGCATACAGACTCCAGCAGGGAGCGGGCGGGCGGAGTATACGGGTCGGGCCGGGGTTCAGCCATGCGCGCCGGCGAGCCGGGCGCGGACAAGGTCCGCCCGCGCCTCCCGTCGACGCTGCTGATCCATGTCCTGCCCGGTGATACGCTGCAGGTGCGCCGGCTGGACCATGAGCATGAGCTGGTTGACCGTTGCCTCCGAGAGGTTGGGCAGGATGCCCAGCAGGGCGCCCAGGCGCGCGAGGCTGAGCATGGTCAGGGCCTCCTCCGGGGCGAGCAGGCGGGCGGCGCGGAGCGTGCCCAGCGCGCGCCAGCACAGGTCCTCCATGAACCGGCGGCGGACATCCATGATGCGCCGGCGGGCCTCGCGCTCCGCACGGACGATGTCGGGCACGATGTCCGCCTCGATGTCGTTCAGCAGCGCCGCCTCGGACTTGCCCAGCGTGGTCTGGTTGGAGATCTGGTAAAGGTCGCCGGTGGCCTCGGAGCCCTCGCCGTAGAAGCCGCGGACGGTCAGGTTCATGTCGCGGGCGGCGCGCTTGGCCTTGTCGATGTCGTTGGTCAGGCGCAGCGCCGGCAGGTGCAGCATCACGCTCATGCGCACGCCGCAGCCGACGTTCGTCGGGCAACTGGTCAGGTACCCGAACCGCGGCGAGAAGGCAAAGTCGATCAGGCCGTCGAGCCGGTCATCGGCGTCGTTGACCTGAGCCCAGGCCTGCGACAGGGCCAGCCCGGCGCGGAGGGACTGCAGGCGCAGGTGGTCCTCTTCGTTGACCATGACCGAGAGGTGCTCATCGGGGAGCGAGACCAGCAGGCCGCGGGGCGCATCGCCGCGGGCGTGCTCCTTGCTCATGAGGTGGCGCTCGACCAGCAGCGTGCGGTCGAGCGTCGGGGTCTTGTGGACATCGAGCCAGAGGGTGCGACGCCCGAGGCCGCAGTGCATCAGGCGGTCGCGGCAGAGCTCGAGCGTCTGCTGGCGCAGGTCGTTGTCGGCCTTGGAGAGGAACGCAAAGCCGTCGATGTTCCGGGCGATGCGCACGCGCGAGGAGATCACCACGTCGTTGTCGGCTCCGTCGCCGGTGAGCCAGTGCGCCCCGGCCCGGAGCTGCTCGGGAGGGATCGGCGGCTGCGGCGAAGACGGCGGCGGCGGTGGGGGGGTGTCGCTCACGCGAGGTCACCCCGCGGCGGGGCATCCGAGCGCGCATCGGGCTCGGGGGATGAGCGCGCGCTCAGCAGCGCGCGGAGTTCATCGCGGAGACGCGCGGCCAGTTCGTACTGCTCGTTGCTGATCGCCTCGGCCAGGCTCGCGCGGAGCATCGACAGCCTGCGCGTCGTCGCGATGACCGGCGCTGCCCCCGCGGCGGGGGCCGACTCGGCCCCACGGTATCGCGCCGGCTTCTTGCCCACGTGCCACGTGCCGCCTTCGTGTGCGCGGGCCAGCAGCGGCGCGAGCAACTCCGCGAACGCGGCGTAGCACGCGGGACAGCCCATCTGACCCTGATGGCGGAACTGCGCGAAGGTGAGTTTGCAGCCCGGACAGGTCGTGCGGGCCCCGGCGATGATGCTCGCCTCGTCGCTGGATTCTTCTGTGGCCCCATCGCTGGCTCCATCGCCGGCCCCGTCGCCGGGATGCTCGATCGGCACATCGCCCGATTCGTGCGGCGGCTCATCGGCCCCCGCCGCGGCGGAGTGCGCCGATGCATCGGCCGATGGCGAGAGGCTGATCGGTGTGTCCGACGCGGTCGGCACATCGTCCGCGGGCGAGACGGCATCGCCGGATGTGGGCTGTCGGCCCTTGGCGCGGCGGGCGCAGCGCTCGCATAGGTGCGCCTCGACGTGCTGACCCTGGGCGACGATCAACTCGTGAATCGTCGCCTCGTTGTCGCAGCGGTCACACTTCATCGGTGTGAGATGGTATCGCCAAGAGGCGAGCGATGGGGCGGACCAAAACGAACGACTCCGCGCACGCGGGGTGCGCGGAGTCGTGGATGATCAACTCTGCAAGCCCGATGGACGGGCGGACCGATCAGGCCTTGCCGGCGGCCTTCATCGGGCGGGTGTAGCCGATCTTGCGGGAGAGCGGCTTGACCACCAGGCCGGACTTGATGGCCTTGGCCGAGGCGAGGATGCGGGTCGGCACGCCGTCGACGACGGCGGTGACCTTCTGGAGGTTGGGGCGGAACTTCCGGCGGGTGATGCCGGTGGGCTTGAGGCCGAAGCCGCCCTTTTGGATCTTCTGGCCGCGGTACGTGCGCTGCTTGCCGAAGGACGACTTCTTACCGGTAAAGTGGCAGACGTAAGGCATGGGATCCTCGCTCAGAGAAGGGCCTCGATTGTTGACCGCAGAGTGGGCCGGGTCAACATGTGGCGACGAATGTTCGATGCGTGTTCGGGTCTTGGGAGGGCAAACTGGACGAAATACCGCCCTGCGCGTACCCCTTGGGCTTCTCGGGGCCTGCCAGTCGGGGTCAGGAACGCTTGATGTTCTCGCGGGTGAGCATCAGTTCGAGCGTCTGGACGACGAAGTCGACCTCGCGTTCGGTCAGGTCGTTGTAGAACGGCACGGCGATCGTGCGCTGGCTGACGGACTCGGCGATAGGGAAGTCGCCGGGCTTGAAGCCGAAGCGTTCGCGGTAGAAGGGTTGAAGGTGGATGCAGGGGAAGTAGTCCGCCGCGCCGACCTCGTGCCGGCGCATCCCGGCGATGATCCGGTCGCGCTCGTCGCGGGTGTAGGTGGTGGCCAGGCGGAGGACGAAGACGAACCAGCTCTGGGTGGTGTCGGGGAGCGTCGTCGGGAGCACGACATCGGAGTTGCCGAGCAGCCGCTGGAAGTACATGTCGCTGACGCGCTGGCGCTTGGCCAGGATGTGATCGAGGCGTTTCGTCTGCGCCAGGCCCAGTGCCGCGTGAAGTTCGCTCAGGCGGTAGTTGTACCCGAGGCGTTCGTGCACGAGCCAGGAGCCGAGGCCCGCGTGGGCGGAGCCTGCGGTCGTCACGCCGGCGCCGCCGATGCCGACGGCGGTCGGTGAGGCGGTGCCCGAGGGGGTCGTCGGCAGTGGTCGGCCCTGCGAGCGGAGGCTCCGGCACATGTCGGCGATGCGTTTGTCGTTCGTGACGATCATCCCGCCTTCGCCCGTGGTGATCTGCTTGTTGGGATAGAAGCCGAAGACACCCACGCGCCCGAACGAGCCGCAAGGCCTGCTGCCGACCGCCGATCCGAGCGCCTCGCAGCAGTCCTCGATGATGGGCAGTTCGTACTTCGCGGCGACCTGCTCGTACGCGTCCATGTGCGCCGGGTTGCCGAAGGTCTCGACGGCGATGATCGCCTTGGTCCGCGGCGTGATGGCATCGGCGAGTTTCTGCGGGTCCATGTTCAGCGTCTTGGGACAGATGTCCACGAAGACGGGCTTGGCGCCGACGTACAGGATGACGTTCGCGCTGGCGATGAACGAGAAGGGCGTGGTGATCACCTCATCACCCGGGCCGACGCCCAGTGCCAGCAGCGCCATGTGCAGCCCGGCGGTTCCTGAGGAGCAGGCGATGCCGAAGTCGCGGTTCACGCGGGCGGCCAGCGCGTGCTCGAACTGTTCCTGAACCGGGCCGATGCTCAGGCGGCCGCTGCGGAGGACGCTGGTGACCGCGTCGATCTCCAGGCTGGTGATGTCGGGTTTGCTCAGCGGGATCTCGTGGATGCTCATGAGGTGGGCTCGTCGGCGCGGAGGGAATGACGGACTTGATATGCCCGCGAGGCCGGCCGGGGAGGCCGAACGCGGGGCACAGAGAGGTTATCGGATGATCCGGGCGGGTCGATCAGCGGCAGGAGCGGAATTCACGCGCGTGAGCGCCGGTCACGGCAGAACCGTGGACATCAGGCGGGAAAGTGCCGCGCGGTCGTCCTGGGCCAGGCGCAGCGCCAGCCAAGCGGCCTGCACACGCTGGGCCTCGGGAAGCCCGCCGACGCCGAGCGCGACGCGCGCGACCTGTGCGCGGAGCGCCTCGGGCGCTGGCTGTTCCTTGGTGTGCCGCGCGCGGAGGAGCGTGGCCAGCGCGCTGGCGGCGGGTTGGTCGAACCGCTGTTCGAGCATGCGCGCGGCCATCGCGGCATCGTCGATGCGCAGTGCGCCGATGAGGATCGCGTTGATCCCCTGCTGGTGCGATGCTTCGACGCGCTCGGCCAGCAGCTCGACCAGCGCATCGGGTTCCGCACGCCCCAGTTCGCTTGCGGCGGTCGCGGCGATGGATCGGGCCTCGGCGTCGGCGTTCTCCGGCAATGAGCGGATGATCGCTTCGCGCACGGGGCGGGCCTTTTCCATGGGCCACGAGCGCACGCTCCGCAAGGCCCAGCGGGAGCACGGCGCGTGGCCGTGCGTGACCAGCTGCGCCACCGCCGCGGCGGATGAGCCGCACTCGATCCGCAGGGCCAGGAGCGCCTGCCCGGCATCGCGGAGCAGGGGCAGCTCGTCGGCGCAGAGCGCATCGATGAGTGCTTCGGGCATCAGCGTCGCGTTCTCGCTGGCCGCGTCCAGAGCGCCGAGCATCATGCGCGTTCGCGAACCGGGATCGACCGACAGCCGCCACTCATCGAGCACGGCGCGCTGTGCTTCGGGTGAGCCGGGAGCGATCGCCAGCATCGCGAGCGTAATGGTGACGCGTGTTCCGGTGTCGGTCGCGGCGAGGTCGCGCATGCGAGCGAGCACGCCGAGAGACTCCTCGAGCCGCTCGCGGCGCAGGGAGAGCAGCAACTGTTCGAGCGCCGATTCGCCGCCGGGGGCCATCACAGCGCGCCACGTGCGCTCGATCGTTCGGGAGGCCTGCTCCGCCAGCGCGGCATCGCCGCTGCGTCGCGCGACCAGGGCCGAGTGGAGCGCCACGTGCGGGCGCGGGCTGTCCATCCCGAGTATCGCCGGTCGCAGCGAAAGACCGGGCGTGCCCTGGCGAAGCAGTTCGGAGGTCGCCGAGATGCTGATCCACGGGTCCACATCGTCGGCGCGAGCCAATTCGCTCAACTGCGCGGGTGTGAACATGGAAGAGTCCAGACCCTGCAGCAGGATCGCGTTGCGAAGCTCGGCATCATCGATCTTGCGGAGCAGCAGGAGGTTGAGACCTTCGCCGGGACGAAGCTCGGCCGATGCGAGAATGCCCTGCGAAATCAGCAGCGGATCGCCCGACATCGCCAATTGGGAGAACAGCGGCTCGAGCGTCGGGTCGCGGAGCGAGCGCAGAGATCGGAGCACGACAAAGCGATCGGCCGCGCTCCGGGAGAGCAGCGCTTCACGGAGGACGCGCGTGACATCCGCCGAGGAGGGGGCGGCGTTGTCCGTTGCGACCGCGGGCTGGGGCGGCGGGGCTGACGGCGCGGGCTCGCTCTGCGCCATCGCGAAGCCCGCCGAAAGCGCGGCGATGGCGATGGCGATCGTCGCGCTTGGACGCGTACGGCTGCGAACGAACCGGTTTTCGGGCGACGCCGCTCGGGACATGGCAGGAGAGGTTATGCGCGAGGGTCCGGGCGAACGCGCGGCGTGCGGATCGGGTCCCGTTCAGGTCCGCGAGCCGTGACCCCGGGGCATCATGCCGCGGCGATCGGCGCCGCGGACTCGACGGCGACCGCGACGGGGGCCGCGACAGGGGCCGCGACAGGGCTCGCCGGCGTGCCGGCCGTGCGAACAGGCCGCGGCTGACGAATGACCGCCGGGCGACCCGGGGCGACCTGCGTCGCGAGGCGGTCGCAGAGTTCCGCGATGCTCGCGTCGTCAATGCCGCTGCCCATCGGCACGCGCACGCCCTGCTCGATCTGACGACGCAGACGCGTGACGGCCGTGACGATCGTCGAGTGGTTCGGCCGTCCGATCGCGCGGGCGATCTCCGGGTAGCTGGCCGTGGTCACGCGGAGCGCGACGGTCGCGATGATCGCGCGGGCAAAGACCACGCGCACGTGCCGCCCCTTGCCGGCGAGCTCCTCGCGGCGCACGCCCATCATCGCACAACCGGCATCGACGATCGTGTCGAGCCGAACCGGCCGCGTCGCGTCGCCCGATGAGCGATCGCTCTCGCGCGGGCCGTTCTGCGGGCGGAGAACCTGCGAAACGCTGGCCATGCTTACCCGCGCGCCGCCGTTGCCGCCGGACCCGAAGCGCCCGCCAAGCAAGCGGTGCACGGCCTCGAGCCGCGTGACCAGGCCCTCGAGATCGCGGACCGAAACGCCGGCGCTGCCCGGGGTGGCGACGCTGCCGGTTGTCTGCGCACCGGACGCCGCGGCCATCGCGATCGCGTGCGTGCTGACCGCCAGTGCCGCGTCGGCCTCGAGCACCATGCCGCGACGGTGGGCCAGCGCGATGACCAGATCGTTGACAAACGCGCGATCCGGCGCGGCGATCGTCGCGGCCATGCCGCAGGAAATCCGCGAAACCAGCGACTCGCTCAGCCCCATGGGTCCGCGGATCGGCGCGGAGGCGGCGGCGATGATCCAGCCGCCGCGGGCGCGGATGGCGTCGATGGTCTGCTGCAGTTCGCTCTGCGTGCTCAGCTTGCCCGTGAGCATGTGCAGGTCGTCGATCGCCAGAACATCAAGGTGGCGGAACGCGCGGCGGAACGCGTCCATCTTCTTGGCCTTGATCGATGAGATGAACTCGTCGGCGAAGGCGTCCGCGGTGATGTAGCGGGCCGAGCAGCCCGGGATGCGGTCGGTCGCGGCACGCACGGCGCTCTGGAGCAGGTGCGTCTTGCCAAGGCCGCAGCGTGCGGTGATCAGCAGCGGTGCGGGGTGCGCGAGCGCGCTGGAGGCGCGAGCGTGCGTGCTGGCGCTCGCCACCGGCCGCGCGAGCGAGACCTCAAGGCACGAGAGCCCGTCGGCGATGGACTCGAAGGCCAGCCGATTGGTCGGCCCGACGATGAACTCGCTCAAGGCGTGGCGGAGCGGCGCGGGGCCGGAGCGTGCCGAGCGCGTCGCGGCGCCGGCGTTGGTGGCGGCAACGCGAGGGGCGGCCGCGGGAACGTTCGTGCCCGCGGATGGTGCGTCCGCGCTTGCGCTGGCGCCAGCGTGGTGCAACTGGCCCGTGACCGCATAGCGCACGTTGGCGTCGGCGTGGCCGGTCAGCTCGCGTGCTTCGCGGAGGAGCAGAGAGCCGTAGTGGCGTTCCAGCAGGTTCGCGAGCATCGCGCTGGGCACGCGCACGGTCAGCGTGTCGTCGATGACCTCGATCGCTCGCCCGCCGTCGAAGTACCGATCGAAGCGAGCGCCGCCCAGCAGCGACATCAGCCGCTCGGCCAGGACCCGCGCGGCGTCGGGCGCGAACTTGCGCAGGTCCGCCGGGCTGGGCGTGGCGGGCGTGAGCATCATGCCCGAGTGCGCTTGTTCCGGGGGTGTGCGGTCGTGGGCAAGCGGCGCATCGCCCGGACGCTGCGGCGCATCGACGGCGCGGCTGATCGGGCGACCCGGATGATCGACACCCGGCACGGTACCGGTGCCGGTGGACAGAAGACTGACGGCGCGGCCGACGATCGTGCGGTTGCTCGCCAGAGTGCTCGAAGAGTCGCTGGAGCGGTCGGGAGCGGACGGACGCATCGTCGAAGTTGACTGCACGCTTCCTGCCTCTTGCGCGGTGCGCGAAGACTGACCCCTGCGGATGTCGCTGAGGCGATCGGACAGATTCCCGATCGCGCACGTGCGGCGGTTCCGGCGGAGCACAGATGGTTCATGTTGGAAGGCGAGTCCGTTCCACCCGGCGGGCCCGAACGTCGGGATCGGTTTGTCCGATCTCCACGTCGCGGGCCAGCCGTCGACCTGGTCCTTGGTCGACTGAGGAACACGATAACACGTTCTTCGCGCTGCTCAAGGGTCAATCGGCGTGACGCGTGCGCAGATTTTCAATCTGCATCGGCAAATGCCGAGCGCGCGCAGCGATGAAAAAATCTTCTCCACCGGTTCATCCACGCGCGGTGGAAATCCGGGGGACTGCAGCTCGCTTTTCTGAACAACTCGCGGACAACCTCGCGACCATGCGTTCACGTGGTTCTCCTCGATTCTCATTCTCACGCTCGACTCGGACAGCGCGACCGCCTACGAGCGCATCGTCGCGCCGCGGCGCACCGGGCGCACGAACGCGACGCGCGTCGAGAACGCGCGGAAGCCCGCGTTGCGATACAGGCGGAGCGCCGGCTCGTTGGCGTCATCAACGGCGCAGGCGAGCGTGCGCTCGCGTCGGCCGCAGAGCACCACGTTGGCAAGTCGCAGCATCGATGAGCCCAGCCCGCGTCCGCGCAGACCCGGGCCAAGACCCAGATAAACGAGCTCCACAGTTTCCTGAGAACTGACGGGCGTCAGGAGCATGCATCCCTCGGGGCGCCCGTTGTTCAGCACGAGAAACCACAGCGCCGGATCGAGTTGGCCCACCGCCTCGTGGGAGTCGAGCACATCCTCGACGCGACGCATCGAACACAGAGCGGGGCAGTCGCGCGTGTCGATGTAGGACGCCGTGAGCGCCTCGATGATCGCGCCGCGCCGACGGGAAGGTTCGATCTCCAGCAGACGCACGACTCGCACGCCCGCGGGCCACTGCGGCGCCGAGCCGGCGCCGACGCGCGGGATGTCGCGCCGCTGGTACGAGAGATTCGCGAGGTGGATGAACCCGGCGCGCGCAAACGCGCCCATCAGCAGCGACTGCTCGGGGTCCAGGAGAGACTGCGCGAGATCCACCTCGGGCAGTGGACCGTCTCGGCGTCCGGCCTGGCGGAGCTCCGCGGGCGAGTCGCGGCGCGTGCCGGCGAGGATCTCGCACGCGTGGTCCAGCAGCACCGCCCTCTGCTGCAGCGCGATGTCCGCCGGGCGCTCGCCGGGCGAGGCTTCGCCCTGCTGCCCGGAGACGAAGACCATCGCCGTCCGACCGGGCGTCGGGACGACCATGACCGCTTCGCCGATCTCCGGGAGGCGGCCCCGCGGCGGGATGGGGCCTTGGGCGATCCAGATCAGCGAGAGGTCGGTGCCGTCGTCGGCCGAGCCGCGGAGAAAGTGACCGATCGCACGGTCACCCGCTCGCACACCGAGCAGCCGCGCGACGGCCTCCGGGCGGCGTTCGACCGGCAGCGGGGCGACACGCCAGCCCGCGGCGAGAACCGGCGGCGTGGCGTTGGCACCGATCGGGCGATCGGGCGACGGCGACGGCTGCGGGTTGGGGTCGGGTGGCTGGGACATTGGGGCCGGGCAGGGATCCGCTCGCGGGGGTTGATCGAATCGATGGCGTGCGAGCGGCCAAGGAGGCTACTCTTGCCGTCGATCCGGAGGTGACACGAGCATGAAGCGTCAAGCACTTGCCCACATGACCCGCGCCACGATGCTGGCGGCCATCTCGGCCGCGACTGTTCCCGCCGTCATGGTATCGACCGCGACGACGGCCCTGCTGATGGCGGGGACGGTTGCGCTCTGGACTTCTCCGGCCGTCGCGGCCCCCGAACCGGACGCGGTGCCCCGCAAGTGGGAACTGAACTTCGAGCCCGGGCCGCTGCGGGTCGTGAACGTGACGGTCAACGGCGAGAATCGCCTGTACTACGTGTTCACGTACAAGGTCGTGAACAAGTCCGGTCAGGATGTGCTCTTTGCTCCTTCGTTCGACCTCGTGACCGGCAAGGGCGAGATCATCCGTTCCGGGCGCGGCATCCCCAGCAGCGTCACGAGCGAACTCATCGCCCGTCAGGGCAACGAGTTGATCCAGGATCAGATCAGCATCCTGGGCGAAATGGGCCAGGGCGATCCGAACGCTCGCGAGGGCCTCGTGGTGTTCGCGGCGGAAGATCACCAGCCGGGCGAACTGTCGCTGTTCGTCACCGGCCTGTCGGGGGAGTCCACGACCGTCAAGCCGCCCGCGGGATCGACCGCCGAGCCGGTCGTCCTGCGGAAGACTCGCCACATCCGTTACGCGGCTCCCGGCCTCATCACCTCATTGGGTGAGCGTCCGCTGACGATGGTCGAGCGGGTCTGGGTCATGCGGTAGTTGTTTGGGTTCTGGGCGGGTGTGAACGTGTGTTGGGTGCGGGGTGATGGATTGGACCGGGCCGGGGCGCGGGTCTACCATCCTGCCCGGCGCACAGCGTTTGGGTCATTTGGCGTCGGACATTGAAGGATTTGCCATGGCACATAAAAAGGGACAGGGCTCGACCAAGAACGGCCGCGACAGCAACCCGCAGTACCGCGGCGTGAAGCTGTACGAGGGCGAGGTCGCCAACGCGGGCTCGATCATCGTGCGTCAGGTCGGCACGCCGTTCCACCCGGGCTTCATGGTCCGTCGTGGTTCGGATGACACGCTGTACTCGCTGGGTTCGGGCCGGGTGGTGTTCATGGGCCGCACGGTCCACATCGACCCGATCGACCCCAAGCAGCCCCGCCCGTTCTGGCTGAAGAAGGTCGGCCCCGCGGCCGTCGCGGCCAAGACCGCCGCCAAGGCCAAGTGAGCCTGCCGGGAGTTTGCCGCTGAGGCAGCGGCGAGAGCAAAAACAAACCAAGGCCCGCGAGTGATCGCGGGCCTTGTCTGTTTTTGGCTCGGAGGGATGCCGCTCTGGCGGTTACTTGCGTTTCTTTTTGAACGCGCTCTTGGGGCTGGCCGAATGGCTGGAGCCCTTGCCGCGCATGAAGCCGGGCATGCCCGAGAGGCCCGGAGCCAGCGATCCTGCGCCGCCGGAGGCTCCGAGGCTCTTGACGGCCTTGACCTTGTCGCTGGCGCTCATGCCGGCGAACTGCTTGCTGAGTTGGCCCACGGTGGTGAAGCCCTTGATGAGGTTGCCGACGTCCTCGTGCTTTGTTCCCGAGCCGGTGCTGATGCGCTTTCGACGCTTGAAGTCGATGACCTCGGGCTTCTTGCGCTCGGCGGGCGTCATGGAGTTGACCATGCCCTCCACGCGGTCGAGCTGGGCGTCGTCGATGTGCACATCCTTGAGTGCGGCACCGATGCCCGGGAGCAGGCCCAGGAGTTGCTTGAGTGGGCCCATCTTGCGGAGGCTCTTGAGTTGCTGGAGGTAGTCGTCCATGGTCATCTCGCCCTTGGCGAGCTTCTCCTCCATGGCCTTGGCTTCTTCATCGCTGACCTGTTCGCGGGCTTTCTGAACAAGGCTCACGACGTCGCCCATGCCGAGGATGCGCCCGGCGAAGCGGGGGGCGTGGAACTCTTCGAGGGCGTCGAGTTTCTCGCCCAAACCGACGAAGCGGATCTTGGCGCCGGTGATGTGCTTGACGCTCAGTGCCGCGCCGCCGCGGGTGTCGCTGTCGAACTTGGTCATGATCAGACCGTCGACTTCGAGTCGCTGATGGAAGGCCTTGGCGCTCTTGACGGCGTCCTGGCCGGTCATGGCGTCGACGACGAGGAAGACCTGGTGGGGCTGCACGAGGCGGTTGACCTGCTGGAGTTCGTCCATCAATGAGTCGTTGACGTGCAGCCGGCCGGCGGTATCGAGGATGACGGTGTCGATGCCCTTGGCCCGAGCCGCGGCGACGGCCCGCTGGCAGACGCCGACGGCGACGCCCACGGCCTTGCCGTACTCGGCGGTCTTCTCGGGCTCGGCGTAGAAGAGCACCTGCGCGCCGCCGGGCATGTCGCGTTGAACCTGCTCGGCAACGGTCTGCAACTGCTCGACCGCGGCGGGGCGCTGCAGGTCCGCGGCGACGAGCATGACGCTGCGCCCGCGCTTCTTGAGCCAGCCGGCGAGCTTGCCGCAGGTGGTGGTCTTGCCGCTGCCCTGAAGGCCGCACATCATGACGATCGTCGGCCCCGGCGAGATGGTCATGATCCCCGGGCCGTCGGCCATGAGGATCTTGGCGGCTTCTTCCTGGGTGGCGTTCTCGGGGATCTGCGGCGCATCGCCGAGCAGCGCGACGAGACGGTCGTAAACGATGCCGATCATTTCCTGGCCGGGCTTGAGGCTCTTGGTGACCTCGCGGCCTTGGGCATCCTTGAGAGCGCCGTCGATGAACTCGTTGACGACATCCAGAGAGACGTCGGCCTCGAGCAGCGCCTTGCGGACATCCTCGAGCGCCTCGCGGACGTTGCCCTCGCTGATGGTGGACTGCCCGCTGAGTTTGCGGAGCACGTTGGAGAAGCCTTCGCTGAGACGGTCGAACATGGAAAGACCACCGCGCCCGGTTCGTGGGGCGAACGGGCCAGCGCTGTGACCGCAGCGATCGATGGTAGGGGCGATGCCGCGGCGGGAGAGCGGTCGTGAGCTCGGCTCAGTCCTCGTTGAACCCGCCGGCGACCAGGGCGCGAAGGGCCTCGACGGCCTTCTCGGCGTCGTCCCCCTCGGCGATGATCTCCAGTTCCGTGCCCTGCGTGGCGGCGAGCAGCATCATCATCATGATGCTCTTGCCGTCGACGCTCTGGTCCTCGCGCTTGACGGTGATCGCGCTCTGGTGCGCGTTGGCCATATCGACGAACTCCATCGCCGGGCGGGCGTGAAGGCCCAGCCGATTGACGATGGTCACCTTGGCGCTGGCGGTGGGCATGTGGGCGTAGCGAAGACGGACGAGCGGGAGTGGTCAGGGGAGTTGGGCGGACGCGAACGATGTCGAAAGTGGGGATGAGTCGGACCGCGGGCCGTGGGTGGGTGCCCGCGGCCTTGGCTGAGAGGTGGAAGCGAGATCCACGATCAGGAGGCGGCGGGCGGCGTCAGGGGCCGATCTGAAGCCCGTCGGATTCTTCAAGCAGGGACCGTACATCGTCGGCACTGGCCGCTTGGCGCAGGAACCGACGGAACGTGTCCTTGCTGAGGTTCTTGAAGATGACCTCCATGGCGCGGAGGTGATCCTCGGGCTGATCTTCCGGCGAGACGAGAAGGAAGATGGTGTAGACCGGCTGCTTATCCAGGGCCGCAAAGTCGATACCCGCCTGCGACAGGCCGATGGCCACCGACATGGTCTTGACCGACTTGTGCTTGACGTGCGGCACGGCCACGCCCCGGCCAAAGCCGGTCGAGCCGCGTTTCTCCCGTTCGAGCACGCGGGCGATGAACTCCTCGCGGTGCTTCGGAGGCACGGCACCGACGCCGGCGAGCGCATCGATCATCTCGACCACCGCGCCGTCGCGGTCCTGCGATCGCAGCAGCGGGATGATCGCACCGGCGGCAACAAGGTCGGTCAGGCGCATCACCAGCAGTCTCCAGCCAAGATCGAGTCGGGCACGGTCGAGGTTTCGAGGTGGGCGTTCCGGACGCTGTGCATGAGCATAGAGGATCCGACCCGGCCGCGGGGCTCCGGAAATGTCCGGGGCACGCCAAGGTCCGAGGCGGGGTTGCTCAGCCGCCGGCGGGGGTCGCGCCGCGCTTGGACTGCTTGAGCTTCTCTTTGAAGGTGGTCAACTGGCGCGACGCCTTGTCGACGGCCTCATCGATGCAGTGGTACAGATCCGGGCCTTCGCCGTTGGCGACGAAGTCCTCGTGCTTGACGACGTCGACGGTGATCTCGACGTGGAAGGTCTTGGTGTGCTTGTGGGTGGCCTCTTCGAGGCGGACGGTGATCAACTGGACACCGTCGAAGAACTTCGTGAGTTTGTCGGCCTTCTGCAGGGCGTACTGCCGAATGGCGTCGGTGACTTCCATGTGCTTGCCGATGACGTCGATGCGCATGAAGATGATCCTTGAGGCGAGAGTGATGCGAACGCAAACCGAACGTTTATCGCTCGGCAGGATGAAGATGGTACGCCTGAGCGGCCGACGCGGCGGCACCTGAACTCAGGAAAGTCGGGGCCGAGTACCACTGGGAACGGCACCCGCGGATGCCGGTTTATCGTTTAACCTGTCACGGTCGACCCGCCGCCCGTCGCACCGGCCACCCCATCAGGAGCTCGCTGTGTCTGAACCAAAGAGCGAACTGCGGGGCCGCGCGATCGAATATCGGGCACGGCTGTTCGTGATTCAGCACAGCATCGTTGCGGTCATCGCGTTGATTCTGGTGATCGCGCCGTACGGATTCTCCGTCGCGAGGTCGATGAGGGAAGCCGCAGCGGCATTTGCCGGTCAACAGAGACCGCCAGCGGCGATCGCTCCTCCATCCCGCGTGTGGGGAACAGTGGGATGCATCGCATGGCCTTGTATTGTCGGCGGGGCGTGGTTCCTGATTCCAGTCCGTGTGATTCGTGTTGTTCGACGCGTGGACCGGTGCGGCGGGTTGGCCTGCACGAAGTGCGTGCACGATCTGAGTTCGCTGCCTGACCATGGGGCGTGTCCTGAATGTGGCACGGCCTACACGCACGAATCGGTTCGAGTCCAATGGTCTCATCGTGGCTGGCGATGGCCCTACACGGCGCTTCGGCCGTGAGCCTGCGCCTTGTCGCCGCGTGTTGGGCTTGCATCCGCGGCGAGCGATCGACACTCCGCGGTGCGAGATGGTGGGAGAAAAACGAAACGCCCCGCCGACGCTCGAGCGTCGGCGGGGCGCATGAAGTGGTCGCGGCGAGCCTTGTGCGGGCTTGTGCGGGCGGGAATCAGAACACGTAGTTGGCGTCGGGGTCGGTGACGGAAGTGCCGCCGGCGCTGCCGGAGATCGCCGCGGCGTTGGTGGCGAGGTTCAGGATGATGGCGACGCGGTTGTTGGCCGCGATGTCGAAGGCGATGGAGTTCGAGGTGGCGGTGTTGCCCTTGATCAGGCACAGGGTGGCGTCAACGTCGATACCGACATCGTTGCTGGAGACCTGGTTGTTCATGACCAGTGTGCGGCTGCGGGTGGCCTCAACGTGGATTCCGGCGCCGGTGCCGGCAGCGCCGTTGAGCCGGCAGTGGTTGTTGGTGATGACGCAGCTCGAGCCCGCCCGAATCCCGTGAATGCCGTTGAGCATCGCTTCGCAGTTGGAGATGCGAACGCCGAAGCCGATGTCGAAGCCGTTGACGTCGTTTGAGTACGCCTGGCAGTTCTCCAGAGAGGACTGATCTGCGACACTGAAGCCACTCGTGGTGTTGTCCGCGGCATAGCAGTGGATGGCGAAGGTCACGTTGCTCATGCCGAAGCCCACGCCCGTGTTGCTGGTGGCGCTGCTTCGCTCGACGCGCGAACGCGCGCCGATCTGGATCCCACCGGTGGTGTTGAGCGTCGCAATGCAGTCGCGCACGACGGAGCCATCGTCCACATCGATTCCCAGGCCTGCGTTGCTGGCAGCCAGACAATTCTCGACAACGCTGGAGGGGCCGACGGAGATTCCTGTGCTGCCGTTGGAGCGGACTTCCAGGTTCCTGACGGTTGTGGAACTCGTCGAAGCCAGGCCGCCGCTGGGGAAGTTGATGATGCGACCGTTCTGGATCGTGCATCCGGGAGAATCGAACGCGATACGGATCCCCGAAAGCGCTCCCGCGACGCCGATGACGGAGTAGCCGTTCAGGTCGATGTGCACGCCGGCGGATTCGACTTCGATCCCGCGGCGTGTGGCGATGGCGGTGATGTTGCCGGTGAGGTAGTACGAGCCGGGCTGTGTGATGCGGAACATGCTGTCGGCGTCGCCCGGTGTGTTGGTCGCGTTGATGGCGATGCGCGGCTCGACCTCGGTGAGGGTCTTTCCGGTGGAAATGACGGGGCCGGCCGGCGGCGTCAGCGGGCCGGCAAGAGCCAGGCTTGCGCCGAGGACAACGGCGATCGCGGCGAGAATCGAGCGGGGGGTACGGGGATTCATGATCTGCTCCTCTTTCGTGTTCGGGACCTGGGTGGACCTGTTGACTGGCTGGTCCGAAACACATGCGACGCATCGCGGGACAGCGGCTTAAAAATCTCAGAATGTGAAGTTGGCGTTGGGATGGGTTGAGCCGGTCGAGTCGGGCGCTGAGTTTCCGTTGATCGCGGCGCTGGCCGGGGCGGTGCGGTCGATGATCGGGCCGACGACGTTGTTGGCGACGATGAGCCAGTTGGTGCCGTTACCCGTGCACGTGTTGCGGATGACGATGTTGCCCGCGCTGCCGACGTCGATGCCACGGTCCGAGGTATTGCAGACATTGCCCTCGATTCGGTTGTCCGAACCGTTGACACGAATGCCGGCACCGCCCGCGGCGTCTTGTCCGTTGGAGGTGCAGTGATTGGAGAACGCTCGGCAGTTCGAGGAGACGACGATGCCGTTCAGACCGTTGTCGTACGCGTTGCAGAAGGAGATCTTCGAGTTGGAGGAGAGCGAGAAGCCGTGGCCACCGTTGCGTGACGCTACACAGCGCTCGATGGTCGAACTCGTGAACGTTGCGGTGAAGCCGTTTCCGGCGTTGTCGTACGCCACGCAGTCCGTGAAGATGCCGCCGACGGTCGTCGCAAACCCGTGGTTCCCGTTGCGGGAAGCCGTGCAGTTGGTCACGGCGGCGGAGGTGAAGGTCTCGATGCCGTTGCCGGTGTTGTCGGTCGCGGAGCAGTTCGAGACGATCATGCTGTTGTTGACGACAATTCCGTCTCCGTTGTTGGCGTTGGCGTGGATGCGTTCCATGCGTCCGCCATAGCCCCCGCCGGTGGTGTAGACGCCACCTTCACCCCAGGCCGTGACGGTGCCGTTGACGATCACCACGCCCTGCAGACCGACGGTGTAGTAGATGCCGCGCTTCGATCCGGGAACGCCGGTGAGCGTGAAGCCGCTCAGATCGAGGGTCACGTTGCTGGCGGTGATCAGGATGCCGTCTTTGCCGGAGACGCCGGTGAGATTGCCGGTGAGGTAGTACGACCCAGGCTGTGAGATCACGTGCAGCGCGGTGGCATTTTCGGGCGTGTTGGTCGCGTTCACGACCACTCGCGGCTCGACCTCTGCCAGCGGCTTGTTCGTGGATGTCACCGGGCCACTCGGCGGAGACAGCGGGCCGGCAAGGGCGGCAACCGCGGCCAGGGAGGCGAGCAGGACGGCAGAAACGAGAGTTTGGCGGGTCATAGGTGGATCCTTGGAATCGTGCGAGCGCGGCCTCCGCGAATCGGATGCCGACATGTCTGAACATGCGGCAAAGGTCCGGCATCACGCCAGAAATGCCAAGGAAATCCGCGCAAACCTCTCCCGCGGCGGTCGGATTCCCCCCGGCCCACTGAAAGTCCCCGGCATCGCGTCCCCCGGAGGTAGCGGGGAGTTCGGCTGTCGGATACCTCAGGGGCTGTGATCGCTGGAGCGAAGATCAGCGCGTCAGCGGTGCCAGTTCCGCGACCAGCGACTTCGCGGCGTGGTTGACTGCGCCTTGCCAGTCACCATCGCCGCTGCTTCCGGCGTAGATGACGCTTCGGCTTGCGGTGACCAGAACGCCGGCGGTGCCCGCGGAGGCGGACTTGGGTCGGATCATGCCGCGGATGTCCGCCGCGCTGCCGCCCTGGGCGCCGTAGCCCGGGATGAGGAAGATCGAGTTGGGCATGCGTGCGCGCAGCGCGGGGCCGTCCCGCGGCTTGGTCGCCGCGACGACCGCGCCGACGTTGGACAGGCAGGAGGTGCCCAGCCGGGGCTGGCCGATCGAGGCGACCATGTCGGCGGTGGCCTCGGCGACGGTTCGGCCATCGGCCAGCGCGAGGGATTGGAGCGTGTCGCTGCCGGGGTTGCTGGTACGGACAAGGACAAAGACCATGCGACCGGTGCCGGCGTGCTTGAGGAACGGCTCGATGGTGTCGGGGCCCATGAATCCCGAAAGCGTGACGGCGTCGGCTCTCATCGCGTCGAAGGCCATCGCGGCGTAGTGCTCGGCCGTGACGCCGATATCGCCGCGCTTTGCATCCAGCAGCACGAAGAAGCCCATGTCGCGGGCCAGCGAGCAGACCTGCGCGAGCACGGCGACGCCCTCGGGGCCATATCGCTCGAAGCACGCGGACTGCGGCTTGATGACGGGGACCACGCCGCGGCAGGCCTCCAGCACGCCGGCACAGAACCGCGCGATGGCGCTGAGGGGCCCGGTAGCCGCGGCGTTCAGGCCTGTGAGCCCGCCCGTGCCGCAGCGGAGCGCGCCGGGGAGTTTGTCGTACACCGGGTCGAGCCCGACGCAGGCCGGGGCGCCCGCGGCATCAATCAGTGCGGCCAGACGGTCGGCGGCGTGTGAGCCAATTGCACGCGATTCGGTCGCGGGCGCGGCGGGTGTCGGCGTGTTCATATCCGGAGCGTACCCTGCTGCATCATGGCGATGGAGCCCCCGCCCCGCAAACTGGACCTGAAGAAAGACCGCGGGCTGTCGGTCGAGTGGGCCGATGGAACGACGTCGTACTACTCGATCGCGTACCTGCGCAAGATGTCTCCATCTGCTGATGCGCGGCAGTTGCGAGAGGACATGAGCAAGAACCCGCTGACGGTGCTGCCAGCTTCGGCTTTCAAGGCCAGCGCGGCGCTGACGGCGCTCTCGGCGGAACTCGTCGGCAACTACGCGTTGCGTGTGACGTTCAGCGACGGCCACGCGACGGGGATCTACTCGTGGACCTACTTGCGCGAGATCGATCCGCAAAGCCGCGACGAGAAGCAGGAGCCCCCGCCGGGCGCGGGAGGCTGGCATCGCGAGCCGGTGAGCGATGAGGGGTGAGCGATGGGGGGTAAGCGGTGTTGGGTAGGCGGTGGTGGGTAGGCGGTGGTGGGTAGGCGGTGGTGGGTGAGCGGGCGGGGTCGTGGCGAGCGCTGATCGACGGCTCTGCCCGCTGGCCCGAGCCCGATGGCCTTCTTCCATGCGTGTACGCTCATGGCGTGCCCGCCGAGACGAACCTGAGTCTGACGACACCGATCGCCGATCTTCCCGGCGTTGGGCCGCGACGCGCGGAGTTTCTGGCGGAGTTGGGGGTGCGCAATCTCGGTCAGTTGATCGCGTACCTGCCGACGCGGCACGAGCGTGAAGAGGCCGAGTCGGCGATATCCGAGCTGAGCGCCGGTGCGGTCGGGTGCGCCCGCGGGGAGATCAGCGCGACGCGCGTGGTCAAGCGCGGCGTGACGCGGGCGCGGTTCGAGGCGGTGATGATCGATGAGACTGGGCGGCTGGACCTTGTGTGGTTCAACGCGCTGTACATGGCCGATCGGATCCACCCGGGCTTGCGCGTTCGCGTGCAGGGCAAGGCGGACCGGCGCGGGCCGGGGCTGCGGATGACCAACCCGCGGCTGGAGGTGCTCGATCCACGCCGCGAGGAGGCGGCTTCGAAGGACTCGCGCGTGCGCCCGGTGTACTCGGCCAGCGAGCGGATCAGTTCGCGGCAGATCGAGGGGATCATTTCGCGAGTGCTTGCGCCGGCGCTGTCGCTGATTCAGGATCACCTCTCGGCGGAGTATCGCGCACAGCGCGAGTTGCCCGAACTCTTCGCGGCGTACAGAGCGATGCACGCGCCGGCCAGCGAGGGCGAGGCGCTGGCGGCCCGCAGGCGGCTGGCGTACGACGAACTGCTGCTGCTCCAACTGGGCGTGCAGATCAAGCGTGCGCAACGCCGCGAGCGGGCGCGGGCGACGGCGCTGAAGTGGACGCAGACGATCGACAACAAGATCCGCAAGCGATTCCCGTTCGCGCTGACGGAGGATCAGGATGGGGTGGTGCGCGACATCATCAGCGACCTGATGCGGGCGACGCCGACGAACAGGCTGATCCAGGGCGATGTTGGCTCGGGCAAGACGGTGGTGGCGCTGTACGCGATGCTGATGGCGGTGGCGAGCAAGACCCAAGCGGCGATCATGGCGCCGACGGAGATCCTCGCCGAGCAGCACTTCGCTTCGATCACGAAGATGCTCGCGGGTTCGGAGGTGCGCGTGGAGCTGCTGACCGGGGCGGTCAAGCCGGCGGCGCGGGCCTTGTTGCTCGAGCGGCTTTCCCGAGGGGAGATCGATCTGCTCGTCGGCACGCACGCGCTGCTGACCAAGGGCGTGCGTTTCTCGAACCTCTCGGTCGTGATCATCGATGAGCAGCACCGCTTCGGCGTGCACCAGCGGGCGGCGCTGCGGAGCAAGGGGGACGACGCGGCGGGCGCGGACGGTCGGGTGCTCGTGCCGCATGTGCTGGTGATGACGGCGACGCCGATTCCTCGGACGCTGGCGCTGACGCTGTTCGGAGATCTGGATGTCTCGACGATCCGGCGACTACCGCCGGGGCGCAAGGCGATCGCGACGCGGGTGGTGCAGCCCGCGATGCGGGCCGAGGTGTACCGCTTCGTGCGTTCGCGGATCGATCGGGGCGAGCAGGCGTATGTGGTCGTGCCGGCGATCGAGGGCGCGGATGACGGGCTCTGGGTCCCGGGAGTCGGCGCTGCTCCAAGGCTGCGCAGCGTGGAAGAGACGCTGAAGGACCTGACGGAGTCGCTGCTGCCGGGCGTTCGCGTCGGTGTGATGCACGGGCGACTGCGGCAGGATGAGCGCGACAAGGTGATGAAGCAGTTCCGCGAGCAGCAGTTGGATGTGCTGCTGAGCACAACGGTGATCGAAGTCGGCGTCGATGTGCCCAACGCGACGGTGATGGTCATCGAGGACGCGGAGCGATTCGGGCTCGCCCAGTTGCATCAGTTGCGCGGACGTGTCGGACGCGGCAGCAAGTCATCGGCGTGTGTGCTGGTCGCGGGGGCCGGTGCGGGGGGCGAGGAGGCGCAGGCCCGGCTCGAGGCGCTGGCGAAGATCAGCGATGGATTCAAGCTGGCCGAGAGAGATCTGGAACTGCGGGGCTTCGGCGAGATCATGGGCCTGAAGCAGAGCGGCATGCCGCCGTTCCGCGTGGCGGATCTGTCAAAGGACCTGGACCTGCTCACGCTGGCCTCGCGCGATGCCGCGGAGATGATCGGGCAGGATGCGACCCTGAGCGGACCGTCGGCGAAGTTGCTTCACAAGCGGCTGATGAAGGCGCACGGGCAGTGGCTGGGACTGGCGGATGTGGGGTGAACGGGGCGAAGTGGCCAGGTCGCCAAAGTCCTTCGCCAATCGACGGTTCGTGTGTCGAGTCGCGAGAGGACGCAGGGCCGCATACCACGTACTCAGAACCGTTCCAGTCTCATTACGGCGTCAGTTGCCAATCCGCCGTCAGCGCCTGGTTCGACCACTTGCGCATGTCGCGCAGATCATCGAGAGTCTGCGTGCTGGCGTGGCCGTCGAGGTGTGAGGTGACGGCGGCGCCGAACCAGCGGCAGTCGACGGAGCCGAAGGCGCTGGCGGGCGCGTCTGCGTCGAACCGGCCGGGCTGCCAATTGGCCTGCGTTGTCGCGGGCGCATCGACGATGTAGTTGCCGGGGACGCTCTTGTTCAGGTCATCGGGATCGCTGCCGCGGGCGCTGGCGAAGACGATCAGTGCATCGGGGCGGCGGGCCTGGTCCATGCGGGTGATGTAGAACGATCCCCACTTGCGGAGGTTCTCGGCGTTGAAGCCCAGGCCCGGCTCACCTTTGCCGCCGACGAACTCGGCGTTCAGGCCCATGCTGGGCGAGAGGCTCACGACGTACGTGTAGTCGGAGCGCGAGCGGTAACGCTCGAGCAGGCGGTCGTCGTCGTACAGGCCCTTGAAGTTGAAGTCCAGGTATGGAGCCAGCCGCCAGGGATATCGGCGTGCGATGACGCCCGCAAGGCGCACGCCGCGATCATCGAGAACGCGGAGCGTGTTGGTGCCACTGAATGAGGTCATCGCCGCGGTCGCGTACCCGGGCATCACGCGGGACTGGTTGTCGTTGGCGTACATGGTGTACGCGGTGATGACCTGTCGAGAGCCGGAGAGTTCGCGGGTCTGGCGAGCGAGCGTTCGCGAGCTCGAAAGGGCCGGCAGTGTGATGCCCACCAGCAACGCGATGATCGCGACGACCACGAGCAGTTCGATGAGCGTGAAGCCAGGGCGAAGCCGGATCGGCTTCGGCGCGAACGCGGCACGCAGCCCGAAGTACAACTGCATCACCGGACAGCGAGTCGTCGGCAGGCGCAGGTTTCGGCTCGTCTCGGCCATTGTGGGTCTCAACGATGCATCGGGCAGAGGGGTTGCCCGGAAGTGGGAAACTATACTCAATTGCTGCCAAGCCGGATCCTTTGCACAGGGCCGAGAATTCCGGGTTGGTGAATAGCCGTGCCGAATCCACCCGTTTAGGGGTGTGCATGGCTATAGTTGCTCTGCCGCTCGGGTGGATCCAGCGCCACGGGCGACACGGATGGGCGGCAGCGGAAACATCGGCCTGACATGGGCCTTTCTTGATCGAACTTGGCGGACAGCTCGAAGGAATCGTCGGCGAAATGGGGCGGCAGGTGACCGGGAGTATCACGATGAACAGGATGCGCGCGTTGATCGGGATCGGGGCGGGAGTCATCACCGGCGCGGCGGTGCTGGCGTCGGCGGCGGAATTTGCGGGCGTCGCCACCCCGCCGCGGGTCGATCGATGGATGTACCCGTTCAACGAGAACCCCGCGAGCCGGACGACGGCTGGGACGTTTACGACCCTCGGCAGCGGGTTCACGGGATTCGATGATCGCGATGCGCAGTGGCTGGTGGGCTTTGCCACCGACGGCTCAGCGGGTCTGGCTGTGCCGATGGGCTACGCGCCGGAGCAGTATCGGCTCTCGAGCGTGACGGTGCGTGCGCGCCTGCGCGTCGCGGATCCGGTTCAGCGTGTGGCGCTGGACACGACGATCGATGCGCCCGGGTCGTACCTGGCCGAAGGCGATCCGGGGTATGTCGCGGACGCGGACGCCGGCCGTCCGGTGGAGATGTTCGCGTGCGCGTATCGCGGCAACGCGCCGATGTCGCAGGGCGGGCAGGCCTGGAGCCTGGCGAACTATGCTCAGGCATCGTCTTTCGCAACGGTCGCGGCGGTGGTGCCGCCGGCGCGGGGAAATCGGGCGGTGTATCCGACGGACTTTGTCGGCGGGCTGCGTGATGTGAGCAACAACGTCACGGACGGGCTGTTCGCTCCCACGCCGATGAGCGTCGGGCGCGTGCCGGGGGTCAGCGACGGCACGCTGCTGGAAGACGACACGACGATGGTGTTCGATCTGAACCTGAACGCGACGGGCGTACGCGAGTATGTGCAGCGGTCGATCTCCAGCGGGCGGCTGAATGTGCTGGTCACCAGTCTTCATCCGGCGTCGGCGTTCGGCGCGGGCGAGGTGACCTATCCGATCTTCGCGACGCGATTCTTCGGCTCGCGTGCGCCGGAACTCGAGGTCGTCGGCACGATCTGCGTGGCGGATGTCGCCAATACCGACGGGGATCCTCTGCCGGACGGCGCGGTGGACAACGGCGACTTCAACGCGTTCTTCAGCGCGTTCTTCGCTGCCGAGGGCGATCCGGCGCGGCTGGTTGCGGATGTCGGCAACACCGATGGCGAACTGGGTCGCGACGGGGTTGTCGATAACGGCGACTTCCAGTTGTTCTTCGCGCAGTTCTTCGCGGGCTGTCCGTGAGCGGGGGTCAGCGCAGGGCCAGCTCGGCGAGTTGCACGGCGTTTTGTGCCGCGCCTTTGCGGAGTTGATCGCCGGCGATGAACAGATCGAAGCCGCGGGTGGGTGTTGTGTCGGCGTGGGCCGGGTCGGTGTCGGCCGGGAGTTGGCTCGGGTCGGCGCGGAGCCGACCGACGAGCACGTCGTCGCCGCCGGAGGCCTTGAGCGGTGTCGGGTGCAGATTCGCGGCGCGATCATCGATGATGCGCACGCCCGGGGCGCTGGAGAGCAGTTCGCGGAGTTTCGCGACGGTCGTCGGCGTGCGGAGCGTGAGGTTGACGCTCTCGCAGTGGGCGCGGAGAACGGGGACGCGGACGCAGGTCGCGGAGATGCGGACGCTTGCGTCGCCCCAGATCTTGTGCGTCTCGAGGATCATCTTGGTCTCTTCAACGTTTAGGCCCGTGCGCGGGTCGATCTGCGAGTTGTGGCTGAAGAGATTGAACGCGTAGGGCTCGTGGAAAATCTTCGGCTGCGCGGGCTTGCCCGCGAGCACATCGCGTGTCTGGTTCTCGAGTTCGGCCATCGCCTGTGCGCCCGCACCGCTGGCGGCCTGGTACGTGCTGACGACCGCACGCTCGATGCCCAGCGCTCGGTGGATGGGCGTGACCGCGACGAGGAAAATGATCGTCGAGCAGTTCGGGTTGGCGATGATCGCGCCGCGTGACGGGCCGACGGGCGGCATCGCGGCGGGATTGACCTCCGGAACGACCAGTGCGACGCCCGGGTCCATGCGGAACGCGGAGGAGTTATCGATGACGACCACGCCGTCGGCCGCGGCACGGGGCGCGTACTGCTTGCTGATCGATGAGCCCGCGCTCAGGAGCGCGATGTCGACGCGCGGACCGTTGCCCGAGGCGTGATGCCACGTGTCGCTGAGGGCTTCGACGGTGATCGGCGCGTTGTTGAAGGACTGCACACTGCCGGCCGATCGCGGCGAGGCGAAGAGCCGCAGTGCGCCGACGGGGAATCGGCGCTGCTCGAGCACGCTGATCATCTCCACGCCCACGGCGCCGGTGGAGCCCACGATCGCGACGCACGGACGGAAGCCCGGGGCGAACCGCGGGGACGATGAGCCTGAAGGACGGTCGGCGGGGTGCGATGGTTGCGGAACGGTCATGGTCGGGGAGGGTAGATCGTGAGGGGGTGCTCGTGCGGCGTGCCGGTGGTCCGAGAATGGAGCTCCGCGGCCATGGTGCGGAGATTCAGGGGGGGCCTGAGTGGTCCGGGCGGTGGCGTGTCGGCAGTGTGGGTATCGTCTGGATGTGAGCGAGCAGCGCCAGGCCGGCGAGACCATTCTGTTCTTCGATGGTGCGTGCGGATTTTGCCAGCGCAGCGTGCGATTCGTGCTGGCCAATGAGTCGCGTACGCGTCGCGAGGCAGGCGATCGGCTGCTCTTTGCGCCGCTCGGCGGTGAGACTTGCGGGCGGGTGCTGGGCGGCTTGCCGATGCCCGAGGGGGTGATCCTGGTCCGCGGCGGGCGCGTGCTGACGCGGAGCGACGCCGCGGGGGAGGTGCTGCGGCTCATGGGCGGGGTGTGGTCGCTGGTCGGGGCGGTCGTGCTCGCGGTGCCGCGGGGGCTGCGCGAGTGGGCGTATGGCCTCATCGCGTCGCGGCGGCGAGGCTTGATGCGGCCGATGGCTGGCGGTGTCGCGTGCGCGGTGCCCGATGCATCGCAGCGAGCGCGATTGCTGGCGTGATCGTGGGGCCGGGCGACGTGCGTGCGTTCATACGCGCGGCAGGGCGCGTGGATTTGGGCGTGGCCCGCACCAATGAAGAAGGCCCCGGGCGGTGCGCCCGGGGCCTTGGTGAGATTTGGTCAGTTGCTGAAGATGTGCGTCGAATCTCGGGGCAAAGCCCGGAGATTACGGGCAGCCAGCGAAGAAGGCGGCGAAGAAGAGGGTGAAGTCACCGTTGTCGACCGTGCCGTCCGCACCCGGATCGCCGTCGGTGTTGGCGATGTCGGCGAGCAGGTTGAGCGGGTCGCTGATGTCGGCGAAGAAGGCGGAGAAGAAGAGGGTGAAGTCACCGTTGTCGATGGTCAGGTCCGCACCCGGATCGCCGTCGGTGTTGGCGATGTCGGCGGGGGAGCACTGCGTGGGGGGCAGGGCCGCGGAGATGATGGCGATGTCGGCGGCCTCGACGAACTTGTCGCCGTTCATGTCGCCGCGGGCCCAGCCGCCGGCGGTGTTGAGGTTGGCGTTGGCCAGGTCAAGGTCGGCCTGGGTGACGGAGCCGTCGAGGTTCACATCGCCGATCTGGGTGCCGAGGATGGTGACGACCAGTTCGTTGATGTCGGCCTGATCGATGATGAGGTCACCGGTCATGTCGGCGGAGAGGTCGGTGTGGACGGCCTCGCCGAGGTCGGTGCCCCAGTTGGCGGCATCGCCCGTGATGAACCAGTTGCTGGCGGCGACGTTGAAGGGCTTGACGAACTGGGAGAAGACGTAGTCGATGTCGGCGGCGTTGATCGTGCCGTCGGCGCCGATCGGCGTGAAGCCGCGGGTCGTGGGGGCGTTGCTGCCGGGGGTCAGGCCCGGAGCGGCCACATCGCCGCGAGCGTCGCCGGCGGCGTAGGCCTTGGGCGTGGCCAGGGCGGTGTTGAAGAAGTTGTTGTCGCCCGCGGGGTTGCTGCCGCCCGTGAAGAACGAGGCCAGGGAGGGCGAGTTGCTGAGGGTCTGCCACTCGGAGTCGACGCGGATGAAGGCCGCCTTGCGGTCGAGGCTGCCGCCGGAGGCGGGGAGGGCCAGACCGTCGGCGAAGTAGCGGACGTCGGTGAAGTCGGCGGCGAAGGAGGCGGACGGAACGGTGGGGTTGCTCCAACGGCGGCCGAAGTTGCCGTCGCCGTCGAAGTCACCGAGGATCTCGATGATGGCGTCGGCGCCGGGCGCGCCGGCGATGCCGCCGGAGGACTGGTCGGCACCGGTACCCGAGGGGGCGTTCCAGGCGGGGCCGCCGTTGCGCTGGATCCAGGCGCGGAGCATGTCGGCGGTGTCGTTGATGTTGCGGAGGCCGTTACCGTCGAAGTCGCCGGAGATCTTGTTGCGCAGCGGCAGGGTATCGGATGCGCCGATGGTGGTGCCGCCCTGCGTGCGGAAGGTCTCGCCGTTGGTGGTCGCGCCGGTGGTCAGGTCGGAGTAGGTGGCCGGGGGCGTGAGAGCAGCGCGGAGCGGAGCCCGACCGACGCCGGAGAGATTGAAGGAGAGGTAGGCGGGGTTGGCGATGACGTTGTTGGCGAGCGTGTAGTTCTGCAGCGGGATGTTCGTGGTGTTGGCGATGAGCTGCGTCGGGTTGTTGAGGTTCTGCAGGAAGGAGAGGGCCGGGAAGAGGATGAAGGTGCGGGCCGCGAGCTCACCGGGCATGAACAGGTCGTCGGTGGTGCCGGGGACGCGGATGAAGTCGGCGACGGAGCGGGCGACGTTGTTCACCCAAGCGGCGGCCTGGTTGTTGCGCATGCCGGGGTTGGTGTTCACGGGCTCGCTGGCCGGCGGGGTCGGATCCTTGAAGAGGGTGTACTGCGGATCCAGCGGGTCGGTGATGTTGGCCGGGCGGACCGGACGGGTGTCGCGGTTCCAGTTGTAGCGGGGCCAGCCGGTGCCGCCAGCGGTGCCCGAGCCACCGAGGCTCTCGGGAGCGCGGCGGGGATCACCGATCGTGGCGAGGACGGCGGGGCCGCCGATGATGTAGCCGTTGGTGTTGTTGTTCAGGACGAACGAGATGTGCGGACGACGGAACTGGGTGCCGCCGATGTGGTCGTTCTGAACCGCGAGGATGTCGGCGCGGTTGGGGGCGAGCCAGCCACCCTGGATGCCGCGCTCGGCACCGACGTAGCCGATACCGAGACGGTGGTTGAGGACGGTGGTCTCGACGGTGATGTTGGAGCCCTTGTTCGAGGGCAGGAAGTTGACGCCGAGGCGGTCGAAGATGTCAACGTTCGCGTTCAACTGGCCGATGTTCTCGCCGACGCCCCACGAGGGATCCTGGCCGATGGAGTTCTGGAACCCGTTGCGGGTGCCCGAGCCGACGTCGCGGGTGACGAACATGAGGTTCTCACCGTTGGGCAGACGACCCGTGCCGTAGCCGTACTGAAGCTCGGTGACCTTGATCTGGGTGCGGCCGACGCCGAAGTTCGTCATGGCGCAGATCGGCGCGAACGCGAAGGCGGTGTCGAAGATGGTGCCGGAGTTCGCGGCACCGGGGTTGGCGGGGTTGAAGAAGTTGTAGGGGACGTTGGCCTCGCCCTCGACCAGATAGGGATTGGTGGCGTCGTTGAGCGGGGGGAGACGGTTGGACAGGTTGCCGCCCTGCGTGGTGCTGTTCGGCGGATTGACGGCCTGGCCCTGGCGATTCGTCGAGACGCGCGGGTTGTTGCCGTAGCCGGGAGCCGCGGGCAGGAGGGTCCAGTTGCCGGAGTTGCTCTCATCGCGAACGGCCCAGAAGGTGGGGACGTCCAGCGGCGAGATGTCGATGCGGATGCCGTCGTTGTTGACATCACCGGGGCGTGCCAGGGCAAGCGTGGTGGTGTTCGCACGGGCGGGCATGGCGCCGGGGTTGGCGGTCAGGCCGGGGCCGGTGATCGCGGAGGAGTTGACGTAGCGGATGGTGTTGTACCAGGAACCGGCAACGCCGCTGATGCGCAGGCCGGTGGTGGCGGTCGCGGTCGAATCGTTCCGCACGAAGCGGCGGCCCCAGCGGAGGAGCTCACCGAAGCCGTTGATCGAGCCGATGTTGCGGTAGGTCACGCCCCAGCGGCCGGTGGGGCCGGAGGTGATGCTGGCCGGGGCGAGCTGATCGATGATCGGGAAACCGAAGGCGTCGACCGAGCCGAGGGCGCCGGCCACGTTGTCGCCATCGACGTCGATGTAGTCGTTGGTCGAGCCGGGGGCGCGCAGGAAGTTCTCGAGCAGGGTGGCGCCCGAGACGTTGATGCTTGTGGTCTGGGCCAGGGCGACGGGGGCGATGGAGCCCGCGAGGCCGCACGCGATGAAACGGGCGAGAGAGCGACGGTTCATAAGAATCTCCGACTGGGTGAAAAGGAACGGAACATGGACGCACGATGAGCCGGCACGAGCCGACGATGAGACGGAGCATGAGCGGGAAGCGGGCCGCATCGACCCGCCGCGGGAACCTGAGAACAGCACAATATAAGTGCGCCGTTGCAGCCCGCCATCGCGAAAATGTCATATTGACGTGAACTTCAATGTTGCAAGAGTTGCATGAAGATCGCGTTCAATCCCGCACGTCAAGCAAGCAGCCCGGACGGGTGAAGTCGTCCGGGTTGCGACAGGTTGCTCGAGACTGCGTGGGCAAAGGGTGGCACGACCGTGAGGGCGTGCCGCCCGAGTTTCGTCCGTCGCGGCGGGTGATGTCCGCCGCCGCGGGGGAGCAAGGAAGGGACCGTGGGTCAGTTGATGACCTGCGTGGGATTGACCAGGTTGGGTCCGGTCACGCCGAAGTAGCGCTCGCCCCACATGCGCTTCTCGATGGTCTCGACGACGTTCAGGCGGCTGACGGAGCCATCGAGGAAGACGAAGTTGGCGGTGCCGCCGAAGGTGCCCGAACCACCGGGGTGATGGCGGCCGACCGCGTTGAGCTGCGACTGATTGCTCGAGATCATGGACTCGCCGATCTGATCGGCGGGAGCGATGCGCGATGTGGCGGGATAGCCGTAACGCGGAATGGCCGGGTTGCCGGTGATGCTCTCGTTGTAGGGATCCGAGCCGCTGGAGAAGCCCAGGAACGGAACGATCGAGCGGTGGCTCTTGATGGTGTTGTCCTCGCCGCCGGCGACGAGCGAGCGCCAGTTTTTGAAGTAGACCCACTCGGTCGCGAGGATCGTGCGGCCGCCGCCGGTCGCGGTCTGATCGACTTCCGCGAGACGCACCCAGCGGTTCCTGCGCTCGGGGAGCGAGGGGTCGAACTTGTTGCGGGGCATGACGGCGTCGTTCGCGGCATAGGCAATGCGGGCAACCTGAGCGTCGGTCGGCGTCGCCGAGCCGGCGGTGCCGCCGAGGTCGTTGACCTGCCCGCCTTCCCAGTCCAGCGGATTGGAACCGGGATTGGTGCGGGGAGCGCCGCCGCGGGGCAGCGAGGGGCAACGGAACGCATCGTCGCTGATCTGGCTCTGGCCGGTCTGGAACAGGACATAGGACCAGTGCAGGTAGCCGGCGGGCGAGCCACCGAACTTCTGGTCGCTCAGCCGCCACTGGCCGGGCGTGCTGCCGGGCTGCTGGTACAGGTACGACGCGGGGAGGACGCGATAGTCGTTCGCGTACGCGAGAACGCCCTGGGCGATCGAGCGGACACCCGCGGAGCACTGCGTGGCGCGGGCCTCATTCCGGGCCGAGGCCAGCGAGGGCAGGAGAATGCCGACGAGCAGCGCGATGATCGCGATGACGACGAGCAGTTCGATGAGGGTGAATCCCGCGATTCGACGGAACTGAGTTGCTGCGCGACTCGATACAGAAGACCTGAGGCACATGATTGCTACTCCCGATGCTCGGCCCGTCGGCCAGCCCTTCTGAGGTGATGAACCAAGCCGAGAACCCCCCGGCTCGTGAATGGTGTCAGATTAGCTCGATGCGATCCCCCGTTCCCTCGCATGATGTAAAGATCATGCAAGCAAACGATGAAGACTTGCATTGTCAAGGTTGCGTGAAGGCTGCGTGAACGCTTCATGGGTTCTTTGCGCGGGCTTCACATTTGGCGACTTGGGTGTTTGGGTCGAGCGCGGCCTTGGAGGCGGACAAGCTGGTGTTTGGTGCGTGTTGGTCTGCCGCACGGGGTCGGAGCGGGGAGTCGCGTGCTGAGGCCCGTTGCCGATTTTTTGGGGTGTGGGGGGGCGGCGTTCACTCGCGGCGGGGGGCTCATTGCCTGTTTGGACGGGTGCTGTGAGGGGGTTGGGGCACGACGCGCTGCCGGGTACGCTGCTGCGATGCCCACACATCATCCATCCTCGCACCGGACGCCCGGCGATGACGAGCATCCGCTGACGCTCCTTTTGGACAAGGTCAGCCGCGGGGAGGCCAAGGCTACCGACGAGCTCTTTCCGATGGTCTACGACGAACTGCGGGCGCTCGCGTCGGCAAGCCTTGCGCAGGAGCGGAAGTCTCACACGCTCCAGGCGACGGCGCTGGTGCACGAGGCGTACATGCGTCTTGTCGGGCCGAGCGATGTGTCTTGGGAGAGTCGTGCGCACTTCTTCGGCGCGGCGGCGCGCGCGATTCGGCGGATCCTCACCGACCACGCTCGTGCGAGAAACGCCGTCAAGCGCGGCGGCGGCCGGCCGGTTGTCGAACTGGCCGAGTCGGCGGAGGTCGCGCACGCGGGCGGATCGGGCGACTCGGGAGGAACCGACTTTGTCGCGCTGGACGCGGCGCTGGAGAAACTCGCCGCCATCGATCCGGAGCGCGCGCGGGTTGTGGAGTTGCGGTTCTTTGCGGGCTTGAGCGTCGATCAGACGGCGGCGGCACTCGGGTCGTCCCCCAGAACCGTCGCCCGTCAGTGGGAATTCGCGCGGGCCTGGCTCAAGCGGGAAATGGAGAGTGGTGAGAGCGGGGCGACGGCGTGACGCCCGATCGGCTCGCGCGCGTTGAGAGCGTGTACTTCGAGGCGCTGGATGTGCCCGAAGGCGAGCGTGAGGAGTATGTGCGCCTGGCCTGCGGCGATGAGCCCGAACTGGCGGCGGAGGTGCTCGCGTTGCTGGGCGCCGGTGCGCGCGCAGAGGGCTTTCTGTCGGCACCGGCGATGGGCCAGCCCCTCGTGCCCGCGGCGGCCGCGCTGGCGGCGGGTGGCGGGAGCGACCTTGTTGGCCAGAGGCTCGGGGCGTTCGTGGTCGAGCGACGAATCGCCGAGGGTGGCATGGGCGAGGTGTACCAGGCCGCGCGTTGCGATGGGCAGTTCGACCAGCGTGTCGCGGTGAAGGTCGTCAAGCATGGCGTCGCGGGAAACGACATCCTTCGACGATTCCGACGGGAGCGTGCGGCGCTCGCGGCGCTGGAGCACCCCGGCATCGCCCGGCTGATCGACGGCGGAGCGACAGCGGATGGTCGGCCGTATCTGGTCATGGAGTTCGTCGACGGCGTGCCGATCGACGAGTGGTGCGAGCGCAGGCACCTGAGCGTTCGCCAGCGGATGGAGTTGTTTCTGGACGTGTGCGAGGCGGTGCGGTTCGCCCACGCGCGGCTGGTGATCCACCGTGATCTCAAGCCCGGGAACATCCTCGTGAACCGGCGGGGCGAGGTCAAACTCATGGACTTCGGCATCGCCAAGGTGCTCGCACCGGACATCGCGCAGCCGGGCGAGGCGCAGACGATCGTCAGCGAGAGGCGCCTGACGCCCGAGTACGCCGCGCCGGAGCAGGTGCTGGGCGAGAGCGTCGGAACATCGACGGATGTTTATGCGCTCGGCGTGGTGCTGTACGAGCTGCTCGCGGGTGTGCGGCCGCTGCGGTTTCGCAGTTCGTCGCTGGCGCACGTGCAGGAGGTGGTGTGCAACGAGGCACCGCCCCCGCCGAGCCAGGCGGCGAGACTCGACGCGGCGCGCGGGCGGGAGGCTGGGCCGGGACTGCGCGCGCGGAGAGCGCAGTGCCGCGGCGATGCGGACGCGATCGTGATGAAGGCGATGGAGAAGTCGCCGGCGCGGCGCTATCGCTCGGTCGAGGCTCTGGCCGCGGACATCGAGCGGTCGCTGGCGATGCGCCCGATCGAGGCGAGGAGAGGCCGGCTCGCGTACAGCGTCGGGCTGTTCGTCCGGCGGAATCTGGTCTCGAGCGTGCTCGGCATCTCGCTCATGTGCGTCGGCGCTTTCGGCGTTGCGGCGTTGATGAGCCAGCGCGCGGAGTTGCGCCGCGAGCGTGATGCGGCCATCGCCGCGGGCGACGATGCCAACGGGTTGGCGGTTCTGATGCGCATGATGATCGACGCGGTAGATCCGGCCGGTCAGGCCGCTCCGGTTCGCGAGGTCCGCGATCTGCTGCTGGTCGCCGATCAACGAGCCTCGACGCTCCTGCACGACCGTCCGTCAGCGTTGGCGTCGGTCCAGGGGCAACTGGCCGCGACGGCGATGGGGTTGTGGATGCTCGACGACGCGCTGCGGCTCTGCCGCGAGGCGTTGGGAGGCTTCAAGCAGGTTGCGGGGATGGGCGACATCGAAGACGCACGGCTGGTCCTCGATAAAGGCGGTCAGAAGGAGCGGCCGGTCCGGCTTCAGTTGGTCATGCTCGCGCGCATCCATCTGATGCGCAAAGAGCTCGACAAGGCCCTTGTGTACCTCGAGGTCGTTCGCACCGGAGACGAGCGTCGCCTGGCACGAGCCGAGTCGAGCCAGCCGGATCCTCATGATGTCATCGCCGCGGCGGACTCCGCGGAATCGCTCGCGCTGCTCGGGGAGGTGCTGCTGGCGCAAGGTCACGCGGCGGATGCCCGGCCGCACCTGCAGCGTGCGCTCGGGCTGCGCCCGGCGATGCGCGAGCGTGATGGTGGTTCCGTGGTGCGTGAGCGATCGAACATTCAGTTGGCCATGGCGCGATGCCTGCGTGCGCTCGGCGAGCACGACGCGGCGGTCGCGAACGCGAAGGAGGCGCGGGATCTTCTGGGGCGAGCGCTCCGGCCGGAGCATCCGGACGTTGTCGAGGCCATGCGCACGCTCGCCGGGACGCTGGTCGCGCGGGCGCAGGTGAACGCGGCGGCGCGCGATGCGGACCTTGCCGAGGCCGAGGCCCAGTTGCGATCGGCGCTGGCGATTGCCGTCGCGGCGCTGGGCGAAACGCCCGCGACGGCCCGTGTGCGCGTGGCGCTCGCGGGCGTGCTGATCGCGACGGATCGGCACGGAGAGGCTCGCGAGGTGTTCGCGAGCGCTCGGCTGGTGCTGGAACGTCAGTTCGGCGCGGCTGATCCTGAGGTTCGCGACGCCCTCGAGATCGAACGGGCGATTAGCGCTTCGAAGACACCACCGTCGTCTTGACGGAGACCTTCGCCGCGGCGACCTGAGCCGCGATGGCGCTGGGGTAGTCGCCGGCGCGTACCGCAAAGAGCGGGCGGCCCGCGGCATCAGTCGTCTGCACGATCGCCGGCGTGGGCAGGCCCGCGCGGGTGAAGGCACGGGCGTTCTGACCCAGTGCCCGCTCGGCGGCCGCGCGCGTCGAGAATGCGCCGATCTGGATCGTGAACCGGCCGGTCAGCCGCTCCTGGATCGTCTGCTTGAGCGCGGCGTCGCGGGCGTCTGTCAGGGCCTTCTGGTAAAGGCCGACGGCCTGGGGCCGGTTGCCGAGCCGCTCGAAGGCATCGCCCGCGAAGAGGCCGGCGCGGGCGGCGTCGTCGCCCTTGAGTTTCCGTGAGGCCTCGCCGAGCAGGGCCGCGGCGGTGCCGTCGCGCTTCTGGTCCGCCGCGATCAGGCCGAGCGTGGCGCTGGCGTTTCCGGCGATTTCGTCGTTCGTGCTGGTGCGCAGCGGCGAGAGCCAACGATCGGCTTCGGGCTCGCGCTTGAGCGCATAGGCCGACTGGCCGGCGATAAGTGCGGCCCGCTCACGCTCGATACCGGAGGATGTCGCGGCCTCGCGCTCCGCCGCGGCGAGGGCTTCGGTGTAGCGTTTGGCGATGTAGAGATCGGTCGCTCGGGATGACGCATCGCTCGCCACGGGCGGGCGCGTGCCGCAAGCGGGGGCGAGACAGATGCCCAGCAGGAGCGTCGCGGCCAGAAGCAGCCGAGCGGCGTTCTGGCGACCGGCGGCGGGAACGTGGCGGGGCTGGAGGTCGGTCATGGCGAGATCCTGGGCGAGGGACCGGGCTGGTCGCCCGCGGGGTCGAGGGTAAAGAGGCGGCCGCGCGGCGGGCTGCGTGGTCATCCACACGAGCAAGGAGTATCGGCACGACGGGCGGAGCAGCCGTACATTGTGTGTCCCCTAAAGTGGGGCGGTTGCCGTCTCGATCCGCGTTTGTTCGCGGGGGATCCCGGGTGGGCGTGGCGGAGGTCGGGGTTTGTGGCAAGGACGACTCTGGAGCGAGCAGCATGAGCATTCACTGGCCGATCATCCGAACCTGTCTTGGGTCACCTCTGGGTACCGCGGTGGTCGACGACCAGCGGTCGTACAAGCGGATCGGGATTCTCGCGGCGGCGATGATGCTGGCCGATGATCTTGAGCGGCGTGTGCAGACCGAGCATGTTGGGATCATGCTGCCCAGCAGCGGCGCGTTCCCGATCGCGGCGCTGGCGGTGTGGATGCTTGGCAAGGTGCCGGTTCCGCTGAACTTTCTGCTCAAGCCGGATGAGTTGAACTACATCGTGCAGGATTCGGGGATCGACACGATCGTGACGGCCAAGGGGATGCTGGACTTTCTGGGGTACAAGCCGACGGGCGTGGTGGACGGCAAGCCGCCGGCGGTTGAGGGGGGCGTGAAGATCCGGTTGCTGGAGGAGGTGGACTTCCGGTGCGTTCCGTCGCCGCGGGTGCCTGCGTTGATGGATGATGATGCGCTGGGGGTGTTGCTGTACACATCGGGCACGAGTGGAAGGCCCAAGGGCGTGATGCTCACGCACGGGAACATCGCGGGGAACATCCGGCAGATACTCGACCACATTACATTCGGTCGCGACGAAGTGTTCCTCGGATGCCTGCCGCAGTTTCACTCATTCGGTCTGACCGCGCTGACGGCGCTTCCGATGACGGTGGGCGCGAAGGTGGTGTACACGGCGAGGTTTGTGCCGCAGAAGGTGGTGCGGCTGTTCAGGGATCACCGGCCGAGCGTGTTCATCGGGATTCCGGCGATGTTCAACGCGCTGCTGCACGTGCGCGACGCGAGCCGGGAGGACTTTGCGAGCCTGCGGATCGCGGTCTCCGGCGGCGAGCCGCTGCCGGATGCGGTGGCGGGAGCGTTTCGCGAGCGGTTCGGCGTGACGATCGCCGAGGGGTACGGCCTGACGGAGACCAGTCCCGTGACGAACTGGTGTCGACCGACCGACTACAAGCCGCACAGTGTCGGACGACCGTTGCCCAGGGTCAGCCAGCGGATTGTTGATGTCGAGACGGGCCGGGATCTTGGCGTTGATCGGGATGGCGAGGTGCGGATCAAGGGTCCGAACCTCATGAAGGGGTATTACAAACTGCCGGAGCAGACCGCCAGCGTGATCGATGACCGCGGTTACTTCCGAACGGGGGACATCGGCCGCATCGATGCCGACGGTCACTTGTTCATCACGGGCCGGCTCAAGGAGATGCTCATCATCGCGGGCGAGAATGTGTTCCCGCGGGAACTCGAGGAGGTGCTCAACAAGCACCCGAGCATCAAGGAATCGGGTGTCGTCGGCAAGAAGGACCCGATGCGGGGCGAGTTGCCTGTCGCCTTCGTCGAGCTCAAGGAGGGCGAGACCTTCGACGAGAAGAGCGTTCGGGCGTTCATGCGCGAGCGGCTCGCGGCGTTCAAGATTCCCGATGAGTTCCGCGTGCTGCCGGCACTCCCGCGGAACCCCACCGGCAAACTGATGCGGCGTGAACTCAAGAAGTACCTGGATCAGCCGGGCGGGGTGGGCTGAGCCGGGGCGGAGGTCAGAATCGGGCACATCCGCGGCGGGCGTGCGGGATTGCGTGGGCGATCAGTTCTACACTTGGCCCCATGCCGCTGCTGGCCGCCGTCAATATTCGTCACACGTTCGGACAACGCATCGTTCTCGATGGCGTGTCGATCTCTATCGAGCCCGGCGAGCGCGTGGGCATGGTCGGGCGCAACGGCTGCGGCAAGAGCACGCTGATGAAGATCCTCGCCGGGATCGTCAGTGCCGACGGCGGAACCGTGGGGCTCCAGCGCGGCAGCCGGGCGGGCTACTTGCACCAGGATCCGAAACTGGACCCGGACGAGACGCTGCGCGGCCAAGCCGAGAGCGCCTTCAGGGATCTGCACGAGGCCCACCGCCAGCTCGAACAGGTCTTCCACGACATGGGTTCGGCCGAGGGCGCGGAACTCGATCGCCTGCTCAAGCAGCAGGAGCGGCTGGAACGCCAGATCGAGGCGCTCGGTGGGTACAGCATCGACCACAAGATCGATCAGGTTCTTCACGGGCTCGGCTTTACCGACGCACAGTTCGGGGTGAAGGTCTCGGGCCTCAGCGGCGGGCAGAAGGGGCGGCTGGCGCTGGCGCAGTTGCTCCTGGAGAATCCGGACATTCTGCTGCTGGATGAGCCGACGAACCACCTCGACCTTGATGGGCGGCTCTGGCTGGAGAACTTCCTCAAGGAGGAGTTCCGCGGCGCGGTGCTGATGGTCAGCCACGACCGGTACCTGCTGGACAATGTCGTCACGCGGATCGTGGAGGTCGAGCAGGCGCGGCTGATCGACTATCCCGGCAACTACGAGGCGTTCCGCGAGATCCGCGCTCAGCGACGCCTGACGATGCTGCGTGCGTACGAGAACCAGCAGACGCAGTTCAAGAAGGAAGAGGCGTATATCCGGCGGTACAAGGCCGGCCAGCGGGCCAAGCAGGCGCGCGGCCGTGCGACCAAGCTCGAGCGTGCAAAGGAGGGGACGCTCGAGCGCCCGATCGAGCTCGACTCGTTCCGGCTCAAGCTGCCCAAGGCGCCGATGAGCGGCGAGGTCGTCGCCAGTGTGAGGTCGCTCACGAAGCAGTACGCGCTCGAGGATGGCAAGCAGAAGGTGCTGTTCAAGGATCTTGAACTGGCGATCATGCGCGGCGAGCGCTGGGGGATCATCGGGCCCAACGGCGCGGGGAAGTCAACGCTCGTGCGGTGCATTCTGGGGGAGCAGGCCGCGGACAGCGGCACGGCGAAGCTCGGCAGCAGCGTGCGCGTGGGTCACTACAAGCAGACGCACGAGCACGTCGATCCGGATCTGTCGGTGTACGAGTACCTCCAGCGCGTGATCCTGAAGGAGGCGCCGGATCAGCCGATGAGCGAGCAGCAGGCGCGCAATCTGGCCGGGGCCTTCCTGTTCAGCGGCGAGGAGCAGGAGCGGCAGATGGGCGTTCTCAGCGGCGGTGAGCGGTCGCGAGCGGTGCTCGCGGGGCTTGTCGCCAGCGCCAAGAACGTCCTGGTTCTCGACGAGCCGACGAACCACCTTGATATTCCAAGCGCCGAGCGGCTCGAGGATTCGCTCGTATCCCGTCTGACAAACGCTGATTGAAGGGCGCTGCACGTGTCGCGCGGCAGGAAGAGCGTACCCACCTTGCGGTCGGGATCAATCTCGATCTTCGGGATGAACGCGTGAACCGCCGCGCGTGCCTCCATCATCGGTGTGCCGGGCTTGAGCGCCCGCGCGAGGTCGGCGATCCGCTCGCGTGCCCAGGCCCGCAGGCGGTCGGGGTCGATCGACTTCGGGGACGCGGGCTTGTTGGCCACGTCGGCTTCGAGGGTCTCGCGGCGGCGCTTGAGATCAACGAGCGCGGTCCGCAGTTCGCCAACGTCAGCGAGATCGCTGTCGGAAAGCAGCGCCACCGTCGTCTTGATCCGCTTGTTCAGGTCGGCCAGTTCCTTGCTGCGGTCCGGCTGCGCCTTCGCCGCCACGCCGCGTCCGCAAGCGGCCTTCACGAACTGCTCGATGGCCCGCTCGACCCCGGCCTTGTCGGCCAAGACGGTGGCCCGCAGTTGGTCCAGCACCCAGCGGTCGAGGGCGACGGCCTGGATGTGGGTCGCCTTGCAGACGCCGATGCCCTGTGCGCGATACCCGCCGTCCGCGTAGTACCGGATTTCGCCCGCGCTGTTCTTGAGCACGCAGCCCCAGAAGTTGTGGCCGCAGTGCTTGCACCGCACGAGCCCGGACAGCAGGTACCGCTGCGTCGGGCGAGCCAGGCCACCGGCATTTCGGCGCTTGGCCATCTGCTCGTGCGCCTTCCAGAACAGGTCCGGCGGCACGATCGCCTCATGGACGTTCTCGATGACGATCCAGCGGTCCTTGGGATTACGCGTCGTCTTCGCCACCTTCTTCGGGATCGCCGACCCGTCGGACGCCACCTCATGGATCTTGCCGAACGTTCGGCGGTTCCACGCCAGCGCCCCGCGATAGCAGGGGTTCTGGAGGATCGACTTCACCGCCATCTGGTTCCAGCGGGCGTGCATGGGGCCTTCGATGCCCTTGGCGTTGAGCGCGATGAGGATCGACCGGAACCCCAGCCCCTTGGCGCACATCTCGAAGATGTCTCGCACGACGGTGATGTGCTTCGGGTCGCCGGGGATGAGTCGCACGATGTCCGACTTCATCTTCTTCGGGAGTTTCTCCTTCGGGTCGATGAAGCGCAGGTGCCGACCGTCGGGGCCGAACTCCTGGCGACGGCCATCGGGGAGCGTCCGGACGGTCTTGAGCACCTGCCCGTTGGCGGACACGTACTGGCGGTCGTAGCCGTAGGGGGAGCGACCGCCCATGGCGCTGTGCTTCACCGTCACCGTCGAGTGCTGGCCGCGGATGCTGTCGCGCGAGAGTTTCACCGAATACTGGCGGGCCTGCCACGACTTCACGCCTTGAAGCAGTTCGCCCTCGTCGCCTTCGGGGATGCCCTCGGCGGTGAAGTGCGTCTCGACGCCCGCCAGACGGAGGCGGTGGATGTAGTAACCGGTCTCGTTGGTGCCGCCGCGCGAGAACCGGGACATGTCGTAGCAGAGCACCGCATCGAAGTCGCGCCCGTTCTCCGCCTCATGGATGAGGCGGGTGAACTGGTCGCGGCCCCGGGCGCTGGTACCGCTGATGGCATCGTCCACGAACCACCGCAGGATGCGGAATCCGTGATCGCGAGCCCATCGCTCGACCGCTGCTTTCTGGTCGGGAAGCGACCGTTCCTGCAGGTCGGTCGAGCGCCGGGCATAGCCAACCGCAAAGCGGATGTCGTTGGCGATCATGCCACCTCCGTCGCGGCGAAGAGGCCGCGCTCGACCTTGCTGAAGCGAGCCGCCTTTCCTTTGGCGGCGATTTCGCGGATGATGGCGGCGTACAGCGTCGCCTCCGGCGTCTTGCCCTTGGGGCTCGACCAAAGGCCCTTCGCGCTCGCCGCCTCGATCATCTCCTTCGCCCGCATCGGCTTGCCCGCGTCTGCCAGCACCTTGGCGGCGGCGCTGATGGCGCTGAGCCGCTTGTCTGCGGCGTGCTTCGAAACGGCGGTCGCCTTCGCGTTGGCCAGGTTGCGCTTGGTGCGGGCTGCACCCTCGGCGCGGGCGGCGCTCTTGGACATGCGGGCGGTCTTCGGGGCCTTCTTCGACTTCGTGCTCATGGTCATCTCCAAACATGGGGTGCGGAACACCACCGCACGCGCGGCGGCGAATCGCCCGCGGCGCGGTGCCCCGCGCCGGGGCATGTTCAGTCGGCCAGGAAGCGCTCGATGTCCTCTCGCTCCATTCCGCTCATGAACCCGACCGTGTCGATGAGGTCGCTGCGGACCTTGCCGAGGTCGCCAACGCGGCCCCAGCACCTCGGGTCGCCCTTCGCGGCGTCGGCGTGCTTCTCGAGTTCCATCTGCAGCACATCGATCAGGCGGGCGATGTCGTTGGCCCGCGCGGCGTAGGCCTCGGGTGCGGTCGGTTCGGGCTTCGTGGTCTTCTTCGCGTTCATGTTCGTGGTCTCCATCGCGGGTGGTGTCGCCACTCGCGTTGGTCACATCAGGGCGTCATGGGTCGGGAAGTTCAAGGCGATTTGGCCAGATCGCGGCGAAGTGGGCGATGTGGGGGCAACTCGCGCTCGGACAGGCGAAAGAAAGTCTGTCTATCCCCGCTGCTGTTCCCGCAGGCGTAGCCGAGAGCCAGGGGCGGCGAAGGAACCGGGCCGGGGGGGAGGGGGGTCGAGTTCCCCCCCATACCCCCCGGGTGCGTATGCCCCCCCGGGGGGGCATACGCGCGTACGTGTTTGCGCGCAACCCCCCTCCCCCCTCACGGGCCACCCTCGGATCTCCGCGCCACGACGAAACGGACGCGATCGGACGGGCCGGGCTGGACGCGCTGGACGAGCCCGCGGGCCTCGGCGAGTTTGAGCATGCTGCTCGCCTTGGCGTGTGACAGGTCCTTGGCGGCGGCCATGAGGATCTCGTCGCGCAGCGCCGGGCAGCCTGACATGAACGCGCCGACGAAGCGCTCCGGCGTCCAGTCCTCGGGCGGCGATGGCCGGTCGACGCGCAGCCGTCGGCGAGGGGTTTCGACCTTGAGCCGCTTGGGATCGAGGTCGTCCGCCGCGTCCCAAACCGGGAACGCCCAGCGCAGGCACACCGACTCCTGCGGAGGCCATGACCGCACGGCCGCATCGAGCACGACCACATCCGCCTCTTCGTGCGGCCGCAGGACGAGATGCGCATCGGTCGCGCGGCTTTGGCTGCCAGCGCCCGCGCCGACGTCGGTGACCGACTTGCCGGACTGGTTGCCCTTGCTGCTGTGGTGGATCAGCACGAACGCGCAGCCGAGGTCGGCGGCGTACCGGTCGATGTGGTTGTAGAGCGACGCCATGTCGGCGTTGGCGTTCTCGTCCATACCCGCGGGCAGGAAGCGGTAGAAGGCGTCGAGCACGATCAGGCGGAATCGCCCCGGCTCGATGGCGCGGAAGTACGGTCCGAGCGAGACGATGTCCTGGAGCCCGCCGCGCAGGTTGCGGATGAAGACCTTGTCGGCGAACTCGTCGGTGCCGAGGCCGCGGGCCTTGGCGACCTTGGGGATGCGATTGGCCGAGGTTTCGCCATGCAGCTCGTTGTCGATGATCAGCACATCGCCGGCGACCGTTGGGAAACGACCGAGCCACGGTCGGCCCGTGGCGACCGCGATGGCCAGATCGAGCACGAGCCACGACTTGCCGGTCTTGGGCGACGCGATCACGTTCATCGTCTCGCCCTCTCGGAGCAGGCCGTCGATTACTGGCGGACGTAGCGCCGGGCATGCAGCCATGAGCTGGCGAACACTGATGAACTGCGGAGGTGGGGGCTCGGTGTCGGGCATGGGCGGATCGGCCTCCTTCGACGCAGTCAGCCGCAGCGCCGCTTCAGTCTCATCGAGGACGGGCGGCACTGCGAGGACCGTGGGCCTCGCGGGCTGTTCCGCCCACGCCCGCACCTCAGCGAACCAAGCGGGCAGCAACGACCCGACGATCCGGTCGTCAGAGATGCCGAGATCGGAGAGTCGCGTCCACGCGTCGGTGGATGTGGCAAACGCTTGATGACGACCACGGGCTTGCGCTGCGTTGGCGGCGTGCATCAATCGATACGCCGTCTGCTCGCCGATGAACGCGCTTCGCCGTTCCGGATCGGACACGCCGAAGTAGTCGGCCGAGGGAAGCATGACGCGGGCGGCGGAGTAGGCATCGCACCTGGCCCGCCAAGCAGCCTCGATCGCAGTCTCGTCCGGCTCGATCCACTTGGCCACTTCCATCGCAGCACCAAGAAACGCGATCCGATACGCCCGCTCCACGTTGATGGGATCGCTGCCGTCGTAGCGGCTTGGCGACGGGCCATCGTCATACCAGCGGGCGTACCGCTGGCCCGCAGCGACGACGATGCCGAACTCTGTGCAGTGCTGCGCTGTCACTCCGGCTCGCTTTCCTGTTGCTCGCGCTCCCACTCGGCCAGCAACCACGCACCGATGTGGTCGATCACTTCGTTCCAACGCGCAGCGGCATCGGGGACCTCGATGAACTCGATCCCGAACGCGATGTCCCCGATCTGGATCTGGGACGGCGGGATGTCCTGCTGCTCGTCCATGCGTGCGCACCAATCGCGCCACCGCGCGACGCGGCGTGCTCCGTCCGTGGAGTCGTCGAAGAAAGGCCGGGGGCAGCCCGCAACCGCCCCCGGCCGCACCAGCGCCGTCCCTTTACGCCTCGCCCTTGCTCCGCACCGCCGCCCGCGGGTCGCACAGGGCCGCGCCGAAGTCGAAGTAGACGCGCCACGACACCGCCAACTTGTTCACCGTCTGGTCAAGCCCGAAGAATTCGACCGTCGGCGTCTGCTGGCCGTTGAGGAAGCCGACGATGATCGGGCTCGCCGCCGGGGAAGCGAACAGGTACCAGTGCTTGGTCGAGGCCTTCGTGCCGTATTTCTTGGTGTTGCTCAGGCGCGGCTCGACCTCGAGGCCCACCGCGTTCCGCAGGCTGTTGCCGGTCGGCAGGTTCGTCTGCGCCGCGATGTACTCGCTCTCGAGCACGGCGCGGGCCACCGTCTGGAGTTCCGGCGGCACGACCAGACGGGTCGGCCGCAGGTCCAGGTCGTTGCCCTCGGCGTCCCGCTGCGTGAGCATGGCGGTGATGGCCTTGGTCAGGCCGTCCGTGCTGAGGTTCGTGTCGGCTCCGGTGATGTAGTTGCCGTTGCCCGCGGAGAAGAACGCGCCGGCGTTCGACATCAGCGTGTCGTAGATCAAGTCGCTGAGCTTCCGCATCGCCGCCTGGCCCATCGCGCGGGCGACGCTGTCGAACAGCGACAGGTCGTCGTTGATGAGGTCGCGGCGGTCGATGGAGAACATCTTGCCGTAGGTGTCCACCTTGTACTGGGTCGTCGCCTCGTCGGCCCCGCCGTGCTTGAACTCGCCGCCCGGCGGGATCTGCTGCAGCGAGCCCGTGAACGAGGGGCGGATCGCCGTGGCGGTCTTGAAGTCCGGCACCGACCGGACGCCCGCGAAGGACCGCCAGGTCGCCGGGCTCTCCTGATAGCCGTCGAGCAGCACCTTGTTCACCGCGGCACCAAGCGCCTCGGTGAGCGTGTGCGTCGTGAGCGACGCACGCACCATGCCCTCGCGGTCGGCGGGAGCGTCGATGCCCTCGTGCTGGAGCGCCGCGCGACACAGGTCCAGCGTGTGTGCCACGCGGAGGTCGTCGGCCGCCTCCATGCACGCCGGGCCGAGGGCCTTCTCCGCGAGCGCGGCGAAGCCCGCCCGCTTGAGGATGGCCGCCTCAATCACCCGGGCACGAGGGATGTGGCCCGAGCCGCCGCCGGTGGTGACGCCGGAGAGCACGGGGCGCGAGGCCCGCAGGACCTCGAGGACGCCCGCGCGGAGTTCGCTGACGGTGATATCGCCCGCGACGGCCTTGGCCTTCATGTCGTCAACCCGCTTCTGGTGCACGCCCCAGTCCCGCTCGCCCCCACCGGCGAAGATGGGACGGCAGGTCAGTTCGATCTCCTTCAGCCGGTCGCGCTCATCGGCGCGGATCTGATCCTCTTGTGCGATGTCTGCCATGTTCGTCCGTCCTTGACGTGAAGCCGCGATGGCCACCGACGTTTCAGCGTCGGCTCCGAGCGGCGTGATGCTGACTTCCCGCAGCCGCCCCTTCCGCACGAGCGTGAACCCGCCCGGCGACGACAGCGACCGCCCGTTGATCTCGACTGCCTGATTCGGCTTCACCCGCTCGTGCTCCGTGGGCGAGACGCCGACCGACGCCTGGAACTGAAAGCCGCCCCGAGCCATCTCCACGACGTGCCGCGCCGGTTCGCCCGCGCCGCTCACCACGCCAGCGACCATGAGCCGCCCGTTGGCAATGGCGGGTTCGCCGTGGCCGACGACGCTGCCGACCGTGGCGTTGTGGTCGGCCAGCAGGGGCACCTGCCCGCCCGCTTCGAGACCCGTCAGGTCGATCGCGATGTCGCCCCAGCCGGGCACGCGCATGATGCGGCCGGTGTAGGCGACGACGCTGATCTTGGGCCGGACGTCCTTGCCTGCGGCCTCGATCTCGACCTCGGAGGCCGACAGGACCATCTCGTTGGTCGTACTCATCGCGCCACCGCCTTCCGTGCTTGCGCGAGGCGATCGCGCAGATCGGCCTCTTCTTTCGCCGTCATAGGCCGATAGCGCACCATCGATGGCACGCCGACACCGAGTGCATGAGGCATGATCTCCATCACGAAGCGCGACATGTCCGGTCCAAGTTCCGGGTGCTTCTGGAGCGCCTCCATCTGTGCCTTCAGGTCCTGGGCGGCGTCGATGCCGAAGAACATGCGCGCGACAGTTCCCGGCACATAGGCCTGCTGCTCGTCCAAGTAGTCGAAGGCTCGGTCAATGTCGACCTTGGCCCACCGTCGGTTCCTTCCGCCGTCGCCTTTCGGCTCCTTGATGTGCCCCTTCTTGATCAGGTAGTCCAGCACCGACGGGTTGGCGTCGATCCCCCGCTCCCGCAGCTCCAACGCTGCTGCCTCGGTGGATTTCGGGTACTGGCCGTCAACCAGTTCTGCCAACTCCTGCTCGCTCAGGTGCTTACGGTCAATCGGCGAGATCAACTTCAACTGCTCGTAATCGTGCCGTCCCAGTGCCGCTGTCATGCGTCGCCTCCATGCCGGTAGTCCACGGACAATCCGCAGACATTCCGTAGAATAGCAGGGATCGGAGCGGCGTCAAGATGTTCTACAGATTTTCTGTAGAATGTCAGCATGCGATCCGGCTAGGTGGTTTCGTACAGCCCATCGCCAGGCGTGACATGAATCGAGCCCAGAACCCGTTACCCTGCTTCCATGATCACCTACCACGACACCGGAGCCGACGGGAACACCTGCCCCGGACTTTGGTTTGACCGGAATCTGGTTCAGGGAATCCAAGCCTTCCGTGGCCAGTTTGGCTTTTTCAGATTCGGAGCTCTCGCGAAGTACGCGCCGGTACTCGCCGATCTGGCGACACGTGGTGGGACCGTCCGATTGGTGCTGGGATCAAATGCGACAGATCCCCTCACCGTTTCCGATCTTCGGCCGCTCGTCGGTCTCCTCGCGGGCGGAACGGATGCTCGCATAACCGTGGTCTCTTTTGGCAACGCGCTCTTCCATCCGAAGGTGGCCCACATCGTTCAGGCCAACGGTACTTCAGTGGGCATCGTCGGTTCGGCAAACCTGACGGTGCAGGCCCTCGGCACCCATGTGGAGGCGTGGATCGAACTCGACGGCGGCCACGCGGCTACGGGAGGTGCCTTGGCGCAAGCCGCGTCTGCGATTGACCGGTGGTCGGAAGCCACCGGCAACGGTGTGTTCCAGGTCGCTAGCGATGCGGACATCGACGCGATGTTGGCTCAGGGGATCATTTTGGAGCGAGCGCTTCCGCGTCAGCGGCCGCGAACACCAGAGCAAGGTGGTCCACGCACGGCGACGGTCCGGGGAAATCGGAGAGCCAGATGGCGACCGCCGGCACCGCAGCCAATCGCGGTGGATGAGCTCGATGTTGCGCCCGAGGCTACCGAGGGGCAACAAGCGACGGTTCAAACTCAGGCCGCGGCACCTCCGCTGGTCACCCCCGCGGCCACGACAGCAACGTTTTCAAATTTTGCGATGGTGCTCGCTCAGTTCGACGTGTCGCACCGCAGCGGCGTCCCGGGTACACCGGAGATGAGTCTGCCCGGCGAAGTGGAGCCGTTCTTCGGCCCCCTCGGCTTTGACAGCAAGAACCGGAAGCACGCGGGCAGGCACTTCTTCGTGGAGATCGAACGCCCTCAGGGAATTCTCAATGACGAGTACCGGGCGTGGCGTCGGGAGGCAGGAGAGGGTGGAAACGCAGACTTCCGATTTCGCGTTAGCCACGAACTCGTGGACATGACCGACCCCGGCGGCGGCGACATCCTCCATGTCCAGAGACGTCCAGGCACTAACCCGGAGTATCTCGTGCGTCTCGTTCGGCCCGGCGCGCCGGACTATCCGGGGCTGCTTGCCCGTTGCACACGCTCTGGCGGCACCGGTGGTGCTGCAGGCCAGAAACGCTTCGGGTTATGGTAGGGTCGCCTCCCACGGACTTGCTCCGGAAGTCTATGTGACGTAACGTACGTCACATCACTGGAGGCGGCTATGGCAGTTGGCACATCAGGTCGAATAGTCATCGACATCGATCCCAGCCTGAAGCGGCGATTTCACGCAGCCCTGATGGCCGAGGGGAAAAGCCTCAAGGACTGGTTCCTGGAGCGGTGCGCTGAATACATGGCGGAGCGCGGGCAGCCGCGACTGTTCGAAGCCCCGAATCCGCAAGTCCCCACCACCCCGGAGGCTCGCCGATGAGCCTCCAAGCCACGGCGCTGCGCACGGTAGATTGGGCATTCACTGCTGCAAAGACGCAGGGTGGGCCGCACGGCATCCACCCGTATCCTGCGAAGTTCATACCGCAGATCCCGCGGGCCCTCATCGGTCTGATGCCTCCTCCCAAGGGCACCATCGTCCTCGATCCGTTTTGCGGGTCGGGCACGACACTGGTTGAAGCGATGGAGGCCGGATACGCCTCTGTCGGCATAGACCTGTCGCCAATCGCATGCCTGATCGGCAAGGTCAAGACCACGCCGCTGTCCGAGCGAGCGATCCAGACTGTTCGCCACGTGTGTGCCGAGGCAGAACGCCGACTCGCACGGAAGCAATTCGTGGTACCCGAGATCCCGCGTGTCGATCACTGGTTTCAGCCCCAGGTTCAGGCAGGTCTCGCGTCGCTGCTCTCTGCGATCGCCGATGTCGAGGATACGGACACCTGCGACGCGTTGCGCGTCGCATTATCTTCGATCATCGTTCGAGTCTCAAATCAAGACAGCGACACCCGATATGCAGCCGTTCAAAAGGACGTATCCGCGGACGATGTGCTGAATGCTTTTCGGCAGCGAGCGAACGATGTCGTCCTGGCAGCGCAGTCCATGTCCAACGGACTTCGCCCCCGTGGAGCCGGGCCCTTGATCATCAACCAAGATATCTTGACTGTGCGTCCGGAGCAGATCCGGCAACCAGTTGGACTGGTGGTCACATCCCCGCCGTATCCAAACGCGTACGAGTACTGGCTCTACCACAAGTACCGAATGTACTGGCTAGGCATGGACCCCGTGGCCGTCCGAGAAAAGGAGATTGGCGCCCGGCCTCATTTCTTCCGGGGCAAGAATTCCCACACTGCTGACCACTTTCTGGAGCAGATGTCTCAGGTCTTCCGCCTTCTGGCCGCGGTCATGCATCACAAAGGGTCGGCGTGCTTCCTGATCGGTCGGTCGATCATTCGAGGAGAGACCATCGACAACCTCGCGCTGCTTCGACGCGCCGCAACCGCGCACGGGTTTCAATTGGCAGACAAGATCGAGCGACAGATATCGCGCACCAGAAAGGCATTCAATCTCTCGCACGCCGCGATTGAGAGCGAGCACATTGCTGTGTTCCGGAGGGCGGAATGACGACAACGCTTCGTTGGCACGGGTATCGATACATGCCATACGAGCGGAGGCTTGCTGCACTGGAGGTCGCACGGTTGGCCAACAGTGACCCGCAACCGATTGCGGAAGGTCTGTCCGTCAAAGCTGATCTGCGTTTCGAGGTCGCACGGAGGTTGACCTATTTTGCAGAGGTTGTGAACGCGAGCGGCGTAACAGTGCGCACTGACCAAGCGACGTTTGAGGCGTCGGCGCCGCGGAACGGCATCAAACGAGCATCGGGAGATGGCGCAGTCTCCATGAAGGCCATTACTAAGCAGGCAACTCGGTACTCAGCCCACGGCCTTCACGAATACCGAGGAAAGTTCAACCCTCAGATCGTTCGGGCAACCGCGAACATTCTCGGGCTGAAACCGGGTTCGTTGATCCTTGATCCGTTCTGCGGCAGCGGGACCGTGCTGTTGGAGGCCGCGCATCTCGGTCTTGACGCCGCTGGCTTCGACTTGCACCCACTAGCCGTCGAGATCGCGAATGCCAAAGTTACTGCTTTCCATACACCACGAGATCAGATGCGACGCTGCGTGGACGCGGTCTTGGCCGCGGTGGCTCCTGCACTAGAGGTCGACGAGCGGAAGTTGGGGCAGTGGATCGAAAAGAGGCTGACGGTTCCCTTCCAAGAGGCACTCCCCAACTTCGCCTATCTTCGGGAGTGGTTTCCGGAACTGGTCCTCAAGCAGGTGGCATTTGCTCTGGAAGTCATCCTCCGAGAGGTTCCCGCCTCCCTGCAAAGAACATTTCGGGTCATGTTGAGCGACGTGGTGCGCGACGTCTCGTGGCAAGAGCCAGCGGATCTACGCATTCGGCGTCGGGCAGTGCAGGCGGACAATTACCCCGCGCTATCGCTGTTCGCAGAGGGCATTCAAAGGAAGGCGAGCGCCATTTGTGCTGCACCGGCGAACACCGACCCCGCGCGTCTACAGGCCGCCATGTTGGTTGACTCCCGCAAGGTTGCCGACTCGAGCGAGGCGCTTCGTGGACTCTTCGGTCGCCGAAAGGCGGACGCAATCATTTCTTCGCCACCGTATGCGACCGCCCTTCCGTACGTGGACATGCATCGATTGAGTCTCTGTCTGCTAGGGCTGATTGGCGATCGAGAGATCCGGGAGACGGAGCGAGCGCTCATCGGTAATCGGGAGATCACTGACCGGGAGCGACGAGCAATTGAAACAGAACTGCGTGTCAACGCATTGAAGTTGCCGAAGGCATGCCACGCCCTTTGCGTCCGCATGCTGGTCGAAGCTGAGAAGCCAGGCAACGGGTTTCGGCGACGGAACACGCCTTCACTTCTGTACAAGTACCTCGGCGAAATGCAGACGATGTTCCGCACGGCGACGGCGCTATTGAAGCGTGGTGCTCCATTGGCGTTCGTGATCGGTCCAAACCGTTGCTCGCTTGGTGGCTCCGACTTCGCGATCGATACCCCGGAGTTGCTCCGCGAGGTCGCCGAGGCATCGGGCTTCGTCCAAGATGAGTGCATCGAGTTGGATGCGTACCAGCGGTACGACTTGCATCAGCAGAACTCGATTCGGCGCGAGGTACTGCTGGTCCTTCGAACTCGCTGAGGAGGTGGTGTCCTAGCGGCGGCAGTGGATGCCGTCTGCCCCCCATGCGAACCGCACGGGCGTCAGACGGGTAAGCAGCGTGGATGCGCTCGCGCCGGATTCGGAAGACATCGAGGGGTTCGAGGGCACACTGATCCTGATTTCTCACGATCGGGCGCTGATCGATGCCACGTGCGACCATCTGCTGATCCTCGACGGCAAGGGCGGGGTGGAGCAGTTCGCCGGAACGTACAGCGATTGGCACGAGCGCGAGGTTGCGCGCGCAAAGGAGCGAGCGGCCAAGGAAGCGGCGGAGCGAAAGCGCAAAGACGAGGCGGAGCGTGCGCGGCTGGAAGCCGAGGCGCGGAAGGCCGCGGCGAACAAGCCCAAGTCCTCGGGAGGGACGAACTCACAGCGGAGTCCACTCTCGCGCCTGAGCGACGAGCAGCTTGAGAAGCGCATCGGCGATATCGAGAAGCGCATCAAGGACATCGATGCCGAGCTGTCGAGCGAGGCGGTGTGGAAGGATCCGAGCCGCTGCGACAAACTCGGCGATGAGCGGCAGCGGCTGGTGGTGGAACTCGAGCCTCTGGAGATGGAGTGGTTCGGTCGCTCGGGCGGGTGATGGGGTTCTCGGACTCGGGGATGCATAGGGGTGGTTCTCGGGCGTAAGGGTGTGAATATCGCGGACATTCGCGATCTTCGGTGATCCGTCCGGACGCCGCGGGGCGAGTCCGTATCTCCGCGTGCCGATGCCAAGAGGGCTTCCCGGTCATCGGAGTGCTCATGCATCAGCGTCAGGAACAGATTGTTGGAGGTGCGGGGCATTTGCTGCAGCTCGGCCTGCGTCGCTCGCCGCTGCGCGATGGGGTGCTGTTCGCGGTGCTTGCGATGTGCGTGAGCGTTACGGCGCTCATGCTTGTCTGGCGCAGCATCGAGAAGCGAGCGCTGGATGGTGTTCGAGCCGAGTCCGCATCGCTAGCCAGGGCCGCGGCGAGCCTCGTGGACGCCGAGGCGCACGCGCTGATTCGTGATCATGGCGAAACACTCACCCCGGCGTATGAAGCGGCGGTCGCGCCGCTGCGGAAGATCCGGGCGAGCGTGCCCGGTCTGCGGTACGTGTACACCTGCGTGCTTGTCGATGGCGAGGTGAGGTTCGTGCTCGATGCGGCGGTGCCGGGAGACCACGACGGCGACGGCATCGACGATCACTCGCCGGTTGGACAGGTGTATACCGAGGCCTCATCCGTGTTGCGGCAGGCGCTGACGGGAGTGGAGCGGGGCGCCGTGGCCGAGGCGGCGCTGAACAGCGATCGCTGGGGAACCTTTCTGTCCGCGTATGCGCCGATCTATGGCCGCGACGGACGCCCGGTCGCCGTGCTGGGCATCGACATGGTGCCGACGGATTATGTCGCGGGCATGTACCAGATACGGGCGACGATGGCGCTGGCGATGGTGCCCGTGACGCTCGGCGCGATCGCGCTGGGCTTGCTGGTGGCCCATCATCGCCGACTTACCGAATCTCGGTCGCTCCGATGGGCGCGGACGCACTTTACCGTTCAGTATCACCCCGAGCCGGTGTTCTGGGCGAACGAGCGTGGTGAGATCGTGTACGTCAATCAGGCCGCGGAGAACCTGGGGATTCTGGCCTCGGGCAACGGTGCCACGCTGGCCTCGGTTCTGCGCGGGATGAGCACGGACGCGGTGCACGCGGCCCAGAAGAAGGCGGTGCGCGATGGCGACGTCCGTTTGCAGTCTTGGCTTGCCAGCACCGACGGCGAGCGTGTGCCGATGGAATTGCTGATGCAGACGGCGATGTTCGGCGGGGAGCGGGTCTTCTGCGTGTACGCCCGTGACATCCGCAGCCGGCTGGAGGCCGAGGCGGAGCTCGAGCGTTTCGCGACGGAAATGGTGCAAGCCAAGGGCGAACTCGAGGCCCGCAACCGGTTGCTGGAGCGTGCCCAGCGCGAGGCCAGCAGCGCGAGCGAGGCCAAGGCGCGATTCCTGGCGACCATGAGCCACGAGGTCCGCACGCCGCTCAACGGCATCATGGGCATGCTGGACCTGCTGCTGGGGTCAACCCTGGACCAGACCCAGCGCCGCTACGCGTCGCTCGCGAAGGTCAGCAGCGAGAACCTGCTGACACTGGTCAATGACATCCTCGACTTCTCGAAGATCGAGGCGGGCGCGCCGGGCCTGGAAGCGATCGACTTCAGCCCGCGTGCGACGATCACGCAGACCGTCGAGCCGCTCCTGGCCACCGCACGCACCCGGTCGCTCTCGCTGACGAGCCACGTTCACCCGGATGTTCCGGCGAGCATCATCGGCGACAGCACGCGGCTGCGGCAGGTGCTGACGAACCTCCTCAGCAACGCGCTGAAGTTCACGAGCGAAGGCGGCGTGGATCTGCGGTGTGTCCCTGAGAATGACGACGCGAGCGTGCTGCGGTTCAGCGTGACCGACACGGGCATCGGGATCGACTCGGCGGGAATCGCTCGGCTGTTCAAGCCGTTCAGCCAGGCGGACTCGAGCACGACGCGGAAGTTCGGCGGCACGGGGCTCGGACTGGCGATCTGCAAGCAACTTGTCGAGGCGATGGGCGGAAGCATGGGCGTATCGAGCGAGCCCGGGCGCGGCTCGACGTTCTGGTTCACGCTGCCAACAAGCCCGGCGCAACGAACGGCCGCGATGCCGGGGGCGGGGGGCACGGGCGTGTTGCGGTCCGAGCCGCGGCGGGTGCTGGTCGTCGGGACGCCGACGTTCGATCTCCAGGCGATGACCGAGCCGCTCGCGTCGATCGGCTGGACGCTTGATAGCGTCGGCACGGTTCTGGACACGGTCCGTGCGGTGGCGATGGCGGAGGCCGCGGGCAGTCCGGTTCAGGCGGTGGTGCTGGTGGGCGAGGACGACGACCCGGTTCTGTTGAGCACGAGCGAGCGGCTCCGCGCCCTGAACCTCGCGCGTCCGCCGGTTCTGGCGATGGTTGTGACCAGCGGCGTGGAGCCGGACGAGCGAGAACTTCAGATCGCCGGCGTGCGCGCGTGGACGCGGCAGATCCGCGAGCCGGCGGACCTTGCGGCGCTGCTGGCCGATGCGTATTCGTCGTTGGCGATGGCCCCGAGCGAGAGTGTGGGCGAGGGCAGCGGCGCCGGCATCGCACCGGCGGCACGGGCTGACAGGATTCGCGGGGTGCGGGTGCTCGTTGCGGAGGACAACGACATCAATCAGGAGATCATCCGCGAGGTGCTCGCACAGGCCGGCGCGATATCCCGATTCGCCGCAAATGGCCGCGAGTGCGTTGACGCCTGGCGTGCGGAGGCACCGGACGTGATCCTGATGGACTGCCAGATGCCCGAGGTCGATGGCTTCGAGGCCACGCGGATGATCCGGCTGGCGGAGGCTGAGATCGCATCGGCGGGCGGTTCTCCCGTCCGGCGCACACCGATCGTGGCGTTGACCGCAAACGCGTTCGCAACGGATGTCGAGAAGTGCCTCGAGTCGGGGATGGACGCGTATGTCAGCAAGCCTGTCGATCCTGGTGCGCTCTTCGACGCGATCGGTCGGATGCTTGCCGGCAGTGCATCGACAGAACCGCAGGACCATTCTGGAGAAACCCCGGTGATCGAAGTGATCCACTATCCGTCGTTGCTTGAGCGCTGTCTGAACAAGCCCGAGGTGGCCGAGAGGCTGCTGGGCAAGTTTGCGACCAGCGCGCAGGAGCGGGTCGAGGAGCTGCGGTCGGCGGCGGAGGCGCGTGATGCGACACGGCTCGGCGGTGTGGCCCATGCGCTCAAGGGCGCGGCGGGGAACATGAGCGCTCAGCGGGTGCAAGCCGCGGCGGCTGAGGTCGAGCGCCTGGCTCGCGAGAACAAGATCGATGAAGCACTCGTTGCACTGGATCCGCTCTACAACCACGTGCGAGAGTGCATCGCGTTCATTCCGACACTGAAGGACTCCCCCCGACGCGCCGCGTGATCCTCGTCATCGCGCGTCTGCGTACCGACACTCCAAGGCGAGACCACCATGAACATTCTCATTGCTGACGACGACATGATTTCCGCGGAGATGGTGGCGGCCGTGCTCGAGGAGCATGGGTATCGACCGCATATCGCCAGCGACGGCGCGGGCGCGTTGGAGCACCTCCGCACGAGCGACACGCGCATCGCGGTGCTGGATTGGCAGATGCCGGGGCTGACGGGACCGCAGGTTTGTTCGGCGCTGCGGGCGGGGGCCGTGCCGCGGTATGTGTACACGCTGCTGCTGACCGCGCGGACGAGCCAGACGGATGTTGTCGAGGGACTTCGGGCGGGTGCGGACGACTTCATCGGCAAGCCGTTCGATGTTGCGGAGTTGCTGCTGCGGGTCAACACCGGCCGCCGGATCCTGAGCCTTGAGGGTCGCGATATGGCGATCATGGCCCTGGCGCGGCTCGCAGCGGCGCGGGACCAGGAGACTGGCGGGCATCTCGAGCGCGTCCGGGCGTACTGCAGGGCGATCGCAACGGAGCTGCGCAACACGCCGAAGTACACCCGACAGATGAGCGAGGAGTTCGTGAACCTGATCTATCTCACGAGCCCGCTGCATGATGTCGGAAAGTTGGGAATCCCCGACTGCGTGCTGCTCAAGCCGGAGAAGTTGACCGACCGCGAGTTCCAGATCATGAAGCGGCACACGATCATCGGTGCCGAGACGCTCGACGCGGCGGTGCAGCAGTTCCCCGATGCCGGGTTCCTGCGGATGGCACGCGACATCGCGCTGAACCATCACGAGCGATGGGACGGATCGGGGTATCCCAATGGCATTGCCGGCGAGCAAATCCCGATCGAGGCGAGGATCATGGCGGTCGCGGATGTGTACGACGCGTGCGTGAGCAAGCGGGTGTACAAGGCCGGGTTCAGTCACGATGTGGCGCGGAGCATCATCACCGACGGCTCGGGCAAGCACTTTGATCCGGATGTGGTCGAGGCGTTCGTGCGCTGCGAGAACGAGATCGTTCGTATCGCGGGCGTTCAACAAGCGCTCGCCGGGGCGGCGTGAGACTCGGCCAGAGGTGGTGAACGCTCGCAAGGCAAGACCCGCGGCTGCGTTTCGGGCTTCCTGGATCGGAAAGCACCCGGCTCTACGTGACGTTCATTCGTCGTCGTTGCCGGCGGATGGACGCATCTTCATGCGCGTGAGGATCATTTGAAGCCGCCTGAGAGAGTCCTTGCTCTCGGCGATGGCGCCGGATGCGTCGATCTGCTTCAGAGCAAGACGAGCCGCTTCGGTGACGATCTCAAAGCCGTAGCCCGCACCCGTTGACTGGAAGGTCTTCAGCAGCGTGCGAACGGCCTCGATGTTGTCCTCTTCCATCGCCTTCTTGAGATCCTCGGAGCGCTTCCGGGCGGTGTTGATGAACTTGATCACCGGACCTGGCTGGCTCAGCACGCCCTCGAGCTGGGAATAGATCGGCGCATCGGAAGCCGGCATCGGGATCGCCGCGAGAAGCTGGCTGACGATCTTGAGCAGTTCCGGGGGGCGATAGGGCTTGGCAAAGACGCGTGTCGCGCCGCTGGCGAGGAGCTGATCGATGCGGGACTTTTCAGTTTCGCTTGAGACCACCAGGATCGGGCCTGAGTAGCCACGCGAGCGCAGGCGTGAGATGACCTCCTCGCCCTTCTCGTTGCCGATGTTCAGGTCGGTGATGACGATATCGATCGGTGCCTTGTCGAATTGCGTCAGAGCCGCGTCGATGCTGGGGCATGCGACGGTGGTGATGTTCATTTCCGCCAGGTGCATCGACAGAAGCTCGCGATCAAGTTCCTCGTCGTCGACGATCATCACCCGGCCGCTGAGTGCGCCGCTCTCGTCGTTGCTGCTGTTCATCGCTTTGCTGACGGCGGTTGCCTCGATGAACTGGCGAGGATCGATGGGGGCCGCGAACTTCACGCCCAGCGCGTGCGCCCGCCCACCAAGGAACACGCACCATGCCACAGTGCCCTTGAGCACGCGTGGCCGGGCCATGAGGTCCGTCAGGTGCAGTTCCGTCGGCGTGTTCTTGTGGACAAAGCCCGCGTGGATCACGCACGCGCCGCCCGCGCTGAGGTCGCTGGTGACGACGACAAAGTCCGTGCGGGTGCCGTTGGGCTGGGTGAGCGTCATCCGCACGTGCGAGCCGGTGTAGGGCAGGCGCTCGAACTTCCGCTTGCCCAGCGAGCGTCGGCCCATCGTCTCGGCGCGGACCTTGGCCCAGTGCTCCATGGATGTCAGCAGCGCAGCCGCGGCCGGGGTGAGCCCCGCGGGCTTGGCGTCGCTCGTGTTGGCGGTGCTTCCGGGCATGGACGGTCCTTTGCAGGAATATCGGCCCGATGGGTGGGGTGGTAAAGCGGCCCCCCTGCGTTTGCCGCGCGGCGTCGGGTGTTTTCCGGGGCGATGGGCGTGGCGGAGATTCTCGGACCGGAGCGGCCCGACCGAGCCCGGAGCTTATCGGAGCGTCTGCGGGTGGATGCCATACCCTCCCGTCCGGACTTCGATCCACGCTGTCTTTCTGGGAGTTGGCCATGAGTATGCCGTCGGGTGTTGTCTGTTCAGCTTCGCGTCGAGTTGCGCTGGTGGCGGTGGGTCTTTCGCTGGCGGCGGGAACAGTGCTCACGCCGCGGGGCGTGCTGGCCAAGCCGGTCGAGGGTGTCGGGTCGCTCGTGAGCGTCACGAGGCAGCCGGGCACGGTTGCGAAGTTCGTGGCGCCCGACTTCTCGCCCGCCGATGATGTGGCGACTTTCGCGCTGCTCGCCCCGCCCGCCGCAGCGGGCGAACTGCCAGCCGCGTGGCGCACGCGACCGACGTTCGAGCGCCTGGCCGATGGTCGGCATCAGGTCCGCGTGGCGATCGACGCGGGGACATCGCTCTACGGCACTGGCGAGGTGACCGGACCGCTGCTCCGCAACGGCCGCGAGGTTGTGCTTTGGAACTCCGACGTTCCCGGGTATCAGCCCACGCAGCAGTCGCTGTATCAGAGCCACCCGTGGGTCTTCGCGGTGCGAGCGGACGGCTCGGCGTTCGGGGTGTTGGTGGATACGACCTTCCGCACGACGATCAACCTTGACGGGGCGATCACGTTTACGAGCAGCGGCTTGTCGCCTCGGGTGTACATCGTCGAGCGACCGGACCCGCTCGCGCTGACGAACGCTCTGGCGGAGATGACGGGATACATGCCGATGCCGCCGCGGTGGGCGGTGGGGTATCACCAGTGCCGCTGGAGCTACAACCCCGAGTCCCGCGTGCGCGAGGTGGCGAAGGGGTTCCGCGATCGGAACATCCCCGCGAGCGTGTTCTGGTTTGACATTGATTACATGGACGGGTTCCGCACGTTCACGTTCGACAAGGCGCAGTTCCCCGACCCGAAGAAGCTCAACGCCGACCTTGAGGCGCAGGGCTGGAAGTCGGTGTGGATGATCAACCCCGGCGTGAAGAACGAGGCGGGGTACTTCGTGCGCGACCAGATGGTTTCGCAAGGGCTGTACGTCCGGAACGCCGACGGCTCGATGTTCACCGGCGAAGTCTGGCCCGGCGTGTGCGTGTTCCCGGATTTCACGCGTGCCGACACTCGGGCATGGTGGGGGACGCTCTACAAGGACTTCATGGCGATGGGCATCGACGGCGTCTGGAACGACATGAACGAGCCGGCGGTGTTCAACTCCGCGACCAAGCTCATGGATGAGACCGCTCTTCATGCCGGTGGGCCGTACCGGTCGCTGCCCGGGCAGCCCGAGCAGGTCGTCACGCCGGGCGACCACTCGCGTTTCCATAACGTCTACGGCATGCTGATGTCGCAGGCGTCGTTCGAGGGCATGCTCGCGGCCAATCCTGACAAGCGGCCGTTTCTTCTCACGCGGGCGAGTTTCCTGGGTGGGCACCGTTACGCCGCGACGTGGACCGGCGACAACTCCGCGACGTGGAACGACCTTGAGCAGAGCATCCCGATGGTGCTGAATCTCGGGCTTTCGGGACAGCCGTTTGTCGGGCCGGACATCGGCGGCTTTGTCGGTCGCGGGCCGGCCGACGAGACCGAGCGCGCCACGCAGTTTGCGCGATGGATGGGTATCGGCGCGATGCTGCCCTTTGCGCGGGGGCATACGGCCAAGGGGAACATCAACAAAGAGCCGTGGGAGTTCGGCGCCAGCGCCGAGGCGGCCAGCCGAACGGCGATCATGCGGCGGTATCGCATGCTGCCATACTTCTACACGCTGTTCCATCAGGCGCACACCTCGGGCGCACCGGTCTGTCGCCCCGCGTTCTTTGCGGACCCGACGGACCCGGCGCTGCGGAGCGAGGACGACGTGTTCCTGGTTGGCGGCGATGTGCTGGTCGTGCCGCAGCTCATGCCCGATTCGACGCGTGTTCCGGTGCTTCCCAAGGGTGATTGGCGAGCGTTCGACCTGACGCGGGAGCAGCACCCGGACCTGCCCACGCTCAAGCTGAGGCCGGGCGCGATCCTGCCGGTGGGGCCGGAGCAGCAGTTCACGGATCAGAAGCCGCTGGACCCTCTGACGCTGATCGTGAACCTCGACGAGAAGGGCATCGCCTTCGGCGAGTTGTACGAGGATGCCGGCGACGGCTTCGGGTACAAGGACGGCGACTACCTGCTGACGACCTACAACGCAGAGCGCACGGCAGAGGGCGTTCGCGTGACGGTGGCCCGATCGGAGGGCCGGCGCGCCCGTCCGGATCGCGAGTTGATCGTGCGTGTGCTCACGCCGACGGGCGTGATCGAGCAGCGCGGTCGCGACAGCAAGGATGTGATCGTTCCGATCAGCCGTTGATGTCCCGAGCGGGACGTCGACCGGCCCGGCGCGTCGCGGCCCTGCGCACGGCGTCTCTGCGCGGCTGAGGACACGCCAGCGGCGTGGCGTCGCGGGCGATACGAACGTCTCCGTCGCGACTTTCCAGCACGCCCCACGCGCGTGGCAGCCGGCGCGCATCGATCAGTCCGCCGGGCAGGATCAGCCAAAGTTCGTCGGCCATTCGGTAGCGCGAGAGCCAGGCGCACTTCGTGCCGTGGGCAAGGCGGCTGCGCAGAATCCGCTCGCGCCGGGTGAGCAGGTCATCGATCGCGTTGTCGCGCCAGAGTGCCGCGGCATCCGGCTGGTCCGCGGCGACCGCAAGGTCTCGATTCAGCCCGGCTCGGGCGACGCTCACGTCGCGGTGTCGCCGCGAAAGGCTCGCGGGGTCATCCAGATCCCGCCGCAGGTCCGCGACGCTCACTTTGGCCTCGACGAACAGCACCCGCCGCGCCTCGTCGATCGCTCCGGGCCAGAGCGTGTCGCTCGCGGCGTCGACGTGAACGCCCACGGCGTCGATACGCCAGCGAGGGATCGCGGCGTGGACCTCGCGGGCGACCAGCGAGCAGCCGCGCTCACGGGCCAGCCAGGCCAGCGCCAGATCGACGAGGTGTTCGTGCGCCGCGCTCGGCATGCGGCGTTGTAGGCCGCGTGCGGAGGTGCGGAGATCGACGGGCGGTGGGGGCCGCGGCAAGCCGGGCGCACGCGGCGACGGGCTTGTTGGCCGCGGCAGGGTCAGTCCCGATTCGCGTGCCGCCCCGCTATCCTCGATTCATGTCCACGCCCGCAACGCTGCCCTACAAGATCGCCACGCTCTGCGACCTGCGCGACGAGCGCGGGCGGGTGCTGCTGCTCCGACGGCTCAAGGCGCCGAATCTGGGCCTGTGCTCGCCGATCGGCGGGAAACTGGACATGGTCACGGGCGAATCTCCGGCGCAGGCCGCGGCGCGCGAAATCGCCGAGGAAGCCGGCATCACCGTTCCGATCGAGCGGCTTCACCTGGCGGGCCTGATCGCCGAGACGGCCTTCGAGCATCGAGGGCACTGGCTGCTGTTCTACTACCGCGTGCTGGGTCCGGTGTGGGTCGAGCCGAGGGATATGCGCGAGGGGCGGCTGGAGTGGTTCGCGCGCGAGGAGATCGACGCGCTGCCGCTGCCCGAGACGGACCGGAAGATCATCTGGCCGCTGGTGTGGGACCATGAGTCGCGCCTGCCGACGGATTGGCAGGCGATGGTCGAGGGGCGGATTCCGCGACCCGCGCCGTTCAGCCTGCATATCGACTGCTCGAGCCCTGATGCACGGCTGACATGGCACATCGAGCAGGAGCCCGGTCCGTTGCCGATTCGCGGCGGGGCGTGAGCCGATCGCCGGCAGCCGGCGGAGAACGCGGGCCTGCAACGGTCGTACCCTGTGGGCCTCATGTCAGACTTCATCAAGACGCCGGCGTCGACCGCGAACCTCGGGGCCACGAGCCTGGGAGGGGCGCGCGAGACGATCGTGATCCTCGACTTCGGCTCCCAGACGGCCCAGCTCATCGCTCGCCGCGTGCGTGAGGCCGGGGTGTTCAGCGTGCTGGTGCCGCATTCGACCTCGGCGCAGGCGCTGGCGCAGATGAAGCCCAAGGGCGTGATCCTCAGCGGCGGACCGGCGAGCGTGTACGAGAAGGGCGCGCCGGCGTGCGACCCGGCGATCTTCGACATGGGCGTGCCGGTGCTGGGCATCTGCTACGGCATGCAGCTGGCCAGCCGGGCGATGGGTCTGAAGGTCGAGCGAGCATCGCACCGCGAGTTCGGCCGCAGTTCGATCGATGTTCGCGACGGCGCGGACCTGCTCCGCGAGATTCCCGCCAGCACGTTCGTCTGGATGAGCCACGGCGATCAGGTCGGCCTGCCGGACGGCGCCGGTACGGGAACGCTGACCGGTGGCGTGCGTGTCGAGGTTCTGGCCAGCACGCCGACATGCCCGCTCGCGGCGGTGCGGATGCGGAGCGACAAGGGCCTGCGGTTCTACGGCGTGCAGTTCCATCCGGAGGTCACGCACACGCCGCAGGGCACGAAGCTGCTGGAGAACTTCGTGTACGACATCTGCAAGTGCGCGGGCACGTGGCGCATGGCGGACTATCTCGAGTCGTGCGTGGACTCGATGCGCCGGCGCATCGGCAACGGCCGCGTCATCTGCGGGCTCAGCGGAGGGGTGGACTCGGCGGTGGTCGCGGCGCTGCTCAATCGCGCCATCGGCAGGCAGCTCACGTGCGTGTTCGTCGACACGGGGCTGCTCCGCAAGAACGAGCGGCAGTTCGTCGCGAGCACCTTCCGCGATCACTTCAACATCGACCTGCGCGTCGTCGATGCCGAGAAGGAGTTCCTCGGCGATCTGGCGGGCGTCGTCGAGCCGCAGGAGAAGCGCAAGCGCATCGGCCACCGCTTCATCGAGGTCTTCAAGCACGCGACCAAGGATGATCCGGAGCTGCGCAACGCCGCGTTCCTGGCGCAGGGCACGCTCTATCCGGATGTCATCGAGAGTGGGCACGCGCTCTCCGGCGGGCCCAGCGGGGCCGCGGCGGGGATCAAGCTCCATCACAACGTCGGCGGTTTGCCGGAGGAGATTGGCTTCGAGCTCATCGAGCCGCTCCGTGAACTGTTCAAGGATGAGGTGCGCAAACTCGGCGAGGTCCTCGGCCTGCCCGAAAAACTCGTCTGGCGGCACCCGTTCCCCGGCCCGGGGCTGGCGGTGCGGATCCTCGGTGAAGTGACGCGAGAGAAGCTCGATGTGCTGCGCGAGTGCGACCATATTCTGCTCGAGGAACTCGCCGCGGCGGGGTTGTACCGCAGCACGAGCCAGGTCTTCGCGGTGCTGCTGCCGGTGCGCAGCGTCGGCGTGATGGGCGATGGGCGGACCTACGACAGCACCGTCGCGATCCGCGCCGTGACGACGGAAGACTTCATGACCGCCGACTGGGCCCACCTGCCGTACGACCTACTGGCGCGGGTGAGCAACCGGATCATCAACGAGGTCCGCGGCGTGAACCGCGTGGTATACGACATCTCGAGCAAGCCGCCGGCGACGATCGAGTGGGAGTGAGGAAGTCGGCGAGCGGTCGATGGCCATGAGACTGGATGACCGGGTGATTGTCATTTTGGGTGCCGGTCGACTGTCAGAGAGTCATCCAACGGAAGGTGGCGATGCCAGCGTCAGGAACGCTTGGATCCTCGAGCGCGGTCGCGTTGATGGCATCGTGCTGTCAACGTGCGACCCAGTGCGATCCGGTTGTGTCGAACGCGGAGCTTGTGAGGCGCGGGCCTGACGGGGTGAACGGCCGTGCACTCGGAGCTCCTGGCGTCGATCGTGCGGAGGTGATCGGTCCGGACTCGCGACACTTTCCTGTAGGAGTCACTTGATCGGGTTGCATTGCAATGAGCGACAGGGCAGGCCACGTGCTCCGTGGGGACTACCAAACTGAACGGCCGCGAGTTCCTCGAGCTCATAGTTGATGGAGTTTGAGTTGGATCGATTTCGTCGGACGCGGCTCGGCGAATACAGGTAAAACCCTCGATCTCTTGGCCGGGGCTTGAGGGACTTTCGCTCGCAGACTCGTATCTGTGATAACGCGGTAATTGTGTAGCAAGTTTGTTGTGCTCGTGCGCGTTGTTTCAGAATTTTGGAGACGATTGGAGATGGGTAAGTTAGCAAAAGCACCAAAGTTTATGGATCAAGTCGGATCGACTGCTCGGCTGTCGCAGAATGCGAAAGTGCAAAAATCATGAAGTAGTGATTTAATGTCTTGCGACCACGGGGTGGATCCGGTACCTTGTCGCTATCGCGTTAGAGGATCGATGTGTCGCACGAGCACGCAGCGGTTGTTTGACGTTGTAAAGTGATGCGAAGCAGAGCAGTGGAGGCGAGCGATGAAGGGCACAGTCACGGGTGTTCGATCTGCAATGCTCGGCGTGAGCGGCATGATCGCGAAGATCGGTGCTTTGGCGGTAATTCTCGCTTCGGGTCCGCAGGTCTTGGGGCGGGACTCATTGCTCCGCCCGGACGCTGGACTTCTTGCCTCGACCGCGCCTGAAGCGCCGCTTCAGCGCGTTCGGCCGGCCGTGACCGATCGCGGCGTCACCCTTGATGGAGCGGGAGTCCGTGGGTCGGTCTGGGGGTGGGAACTCGGGGCGGACCCGTTGGCGATCGGGCTTGATGAACGCCGAAACTTCGGCGGGGTTGACCTTGTGACAGGGCGGTACGGCTGGTCCACGGTGTCGATCGCGTTGCCCGCGAAGATGCCGTGGGCGGTCGGGTTCGCCTACAGCGGGAGTTCGACGCCGACGCCGACGCTGACGCCGACGGAAACGGCTCCAGCGGGTCCGGTGGGGCGTCACTGGTTTCAGTTGGAGCGGCCCGAACTGGTCCGCTCCTTCATTGGTGCTGCATCGGAGCGGTCGGCGGGGGATGCGCTCTATCTCATCTATGGCCCTGATCGGTTCGTTGAGTTCCGTCGGAGGATGGGGGGAAGCGCGTTGTTTGTCGGCGTCAACGGCGCGGCGGGCGCCATCGTCGAGGCCAGTGATCTCAACGGTCGCCAGTTCTATGAGTACCGGGACCCCTCGGGTTTGGTCACAACGTTCTTCGGCTTTGCCGGATACAGCTTTGTGGGTGCCGATCGCGTCGCCGCCGGCGGACAGTTGTGGAAGGTGGCCGACGCCGCGGGAAACTCAGCGTTTGTCGGCCACAAGGATGACATCAAAGCCGCCGCGGAGGTGGGGCTCGACGCGCTCGGCCGCGTTGTCCGAGCGTACGACTCGAGCGGACGGCGGTTCGACTATGTCTATGCGAGCGGAGCCGGGGGCCAACTTGAGCGTGTGACGGCCTCGATGCTCGACCTCGCCGGTACGCCGACGAAGGTTGCCGAGGTGCGGTTGCGTCGCGTGGATGTGCCGGGCGGTACAGCGGAGGGCACATTCGGTGCGCTGGTCGGGATCGAGGAGGAGGAACTCTTCGGCACGTCTACGGACTGGACGACGGGCACGATCGTGCGGTCGACGCGGTTCCGGGTGGCGGGCGATGGGTCGGGGTTGATCCGCATGGTCTTCGAGCCGGAGGTTGTTCGACGCAATGGTGTCGCGGCCATTTCCGCTGGGACAGACACCGAGTTGGCCAAGCTTGCGTCCGTGGCCCTTCTGCACGAGGCGAGCGACTTGCGGCGAGTCAGTGGCGTGGCGTTCTCCGGGCTGGCGACGAGTTTCAATGGGCTTTGGTTGCCGACGCACACCATCGCCTACAGCGCGGTCGCGTCATCGACGGTCGCGGGCAATCAGGCGGGTGGTGCCGCGACGCGAGCGGTGATCGAGGAGGTGAAACGCGAGGGATCTGCGTCAACTCCTACTCGGGTCATGGAGCGATACTTCGATGCGTACGGGCAGGCGCTCACGAGCGTGGAGAGAAGTCCGACCGGAGCGCCCAGGTTTGTCAGTGTTGCCCGCCGCGACGCGAGCGGCTCCCTGGAACTGACGGCGAGTCCTGAAGCGGTCCAGGCCTTCGACCCGAACACGGGCGTGGCGACGCTCAAAGCAAGTGATGGCGTCATCCGAGTCATTCGCCGTGCGACGACGGCCGATGGTGCTTGGGCGGAGAGGCTTGTTCGCGGCACGACGCGTCAACTCGGAATCGGGGGATCGAGCGTAGTTTGGGAGTCGTGGCGGGCGCTGGGGTCGGCGGAGCAGACGATTGCGGACTGGCCGCTGCCCGATCAATCGCACGTGCTCCGCCGGGTCGTGACGCAGGAACTCCGCGAGTACGTCGTCGAGACGTCCGCGTTCGACGTTCCAGGCCAGTACACATCGCGGACGTGGGCGTACTCCTGGCACCCCGGCACCCTCATCGCTTCGAAAGTCGTTGAGACGCAGCCGGTTGTGCCGACATCTCAGAATGGGTCGGGGATCGCGCAGCAGACGATCGCGTGGTACCGACTGGATGGCAGCATCTGGGCGCACCAGTCCGAGGGAGATCGTCTGACGGCGTGGCAGCAGGATGCGCACGGCAACATCAGCAAGACGGTTGCGGATGCATCGCCATCAATCCCCGACCCTGATCCGATCTCGGGGCTGCCGCTCGTGCCTGCGGACGCGGTCAGCAGCGGCTCCGAGACGAACCCGGCGCTCCATCGGGTGACCTCATTTGTTCGTGATGTACTCGGCCGGGAGGTGCGTCGAACGCTGCCGGATGGTCGTGTCGAGGAGATCACGCGAGCGCGTGTACCGGGTCTGGGCGGAGTGAACTCGGAACTGGTGACGATCGCCGTGCCGTTGGTCAAGTCGGGGCTGTGGTCGGGCCCGAGCGAGGTGACGGTCTTCGGGCATGGCGGCGAGATCCTTGCCGAGGGTGTCGTGACGCCGAGCGATCGGCACGAGGACGCGGGAAATGACCCGCGAGCTCCCGGTGCGATCGCGTCGAGCAAGCTGCCGCCCTCCACGTGGATCAATGGCGGCTTCACAGGCGGGGGCTATGCGGGTCTGTTCGGCGGGGCGGCTGATGGGCCGCGGTGGGTTTCGCTTTCGGAGAACTTCTACTCGGATGACCAGTCTCGGCTGGTGCAGGTGCGTGAGTGGACGCGGTTGCCGACTTCGGGAGGGACGCCAGCGCATCTCAACTCGTTCATGCGGTACGACTGGCTTGGGCGACTGAAGGACTTCAGTGATCCGACTGGCACGGTTGAGTCCGTGACCTACGACATCTTCGGCCGGGTAGAGGAAACCAGAACGTCGATCCTCGCGAGTGTTCTGAGCGAGCCGACGATGCCGCTGGGGCTTCCGATGACCTGGCAGATCAGCCCGACGGATTCGTGGACTCGATCGCGGTCGATTTACGATGACGCCAACGGCGGCCGTCTTCTGCGCATCGAGCGGAATCGCACGGAGAACGCCATTGTCACCGAGTCGCTTGGCTATGACCGCTGGGGTCGGCCTGTGTCGCTCTATCGCGGTGCTCCTCCCGGTGTGATGGTGAAGCTGGACAACCTGGGCCGCGTGATCGAGTCCTCGTTGTGGGATGGCAATCCGGTTGCAGCCGGCGGTGTCGGGCTCAAGGAATTGGCGCGGATGGAGTTCATGCGCGATCCATTCGGCCGCGTGTTCAAGCAGCGGCAGCACCTGATCGACCCGCTGACCGGGCAGCCTACGAGCGAGTTGTGCGGCGGGGGCTCGGCGGGCCAGCCGTATCGGGATACCGACACGTGGTACGGAAAGCACGGCAAGGTCAAGATGGTGCGCGGGGAGACCATTGAGAAGACGACGCACGATCGCATGTGCAATGTGACGGCGACGGTCACGATCGCCAGCACAAGCTCAAATCCGACGTATGCGACCGCGACGACGGTCACCTCCGAGGACCGCGTTGTTCAGGAGACCGTCTACGTCCGGAATCAGCGCAACGGCGGGCTTCGCGGCGTGATCCGCGCCGATCGGCATCCGGGCGTCGGTCAGCAGCTCGGCGGCGGGCGGCTGCTTGGTCTGTTCATCAACTACGACCCAGCGGGCGAGCCCACCATCAAGGTGCCGGCGAGCACTCCCGGTCGCATCCTCATGAAGTTCATGCGCCCGGACGAATTGGAGCGGCCGCGGCGGATCTTCGACTTCGGTAACGCGGGCATCGAGGAGAACGGAACAACGGGCGAGATCCAGTACTGCATGGGCATCTCGTGCCCGACGATCACGACGATCAACGGTGTCGCCGCACGCGAGCAGCGGCTGGACTATGACGAGCGCGGGGCGCTGGCGGTGATCGTTGATGAGACTGACCGAGGCACGCGGCGGTGGTTCGATGATGCGGGGAAGTTGGTCAAGGAGACGACGGGATGGCGGTTTCCCGCGGTGCCGAACGGCGAGGCGAAGTTCCCCATCCCGCCGACGCATCCTCCGGAGCCTCAGCATCCTGACGATGGGAGGTGCGTCGCGGATGATCGCTGGATCGAGTACGACGAGTTCGGGCGTCCGAAGGAAGAGCGGATGTTCCGCTGGCCGGACTTGGACCGCGAGTACCTCAATCCTCCGCCTGAAGATGGCCAGATTCTCAGAAAGTGGTACAAGAACACGTTCCCCAGCAGTTTCCCGCCCGGTTACGAGAATCGGCCGAAGAACAACCGTGAACCGTACATCGAAGACATGTTCCCGCTGTGGCGGGGTATGTCTGGCCGGGTGCGCTTCCGGCTGACGGATGGGCTTGGGGCGCCGGAGTTCATCAAGTTCGCGTCGACGCCGGCGGGGCCGTTTACCGAATCAATCGAGTTCACGACCGATGTGCTCGGGCAGGTCTTGTCGCGGCACGAGAAGTTGGGCAACGGCTGCGGCGAAGAGTACATGTCGAACTACTCGCGCGACCCGCTCGGGCGAGTCATGGAGATGAGTCGCACTCCGATGAACTGCTCCGCAGGTGATGAGCCGGCGATCCAGCGGGTTCGCTTCCGCTACGACGCCGCGGGAGGACTCTGCGGCGTGGATCAGTGCATGGAGCCGATGAGCGGAGTCAACCCCGATGGGTGCGACTGGAGGGGTGTGCAGTTCAAGAACGACATTCCTGCCACCGGCGGAGGCTGGCGGAATACCCGGCGATCGTCCCTCACGCTTCCTGGATCCGCGAACAATTCGCTCGATCTGGTCGCGACCGACGGCTCGCCGATGAGCGAACCGGGCATCGACGATGCGATCGGACGCACGGGCCGGATCATTCTCAACGGTGAAGAACGCCGAATGATCGCAGGCTATGGGTACTACGGCGTTTCGCGGCCGTCGTGGCGCGACGTGCCCGAGATCATGGCGGAGAACCCCGTTTATTCGCCGACTCGGACCTTCCCGGGGGACAACCGCATCACGCCGTGGTTCAAGCCGGGGATCCCGGGGCTGCCGTATCCGCCGAGGAGGGATCCGCGTCCGCTGGAAGTGGATTCGCCCTTCAAGCCGCTGCCCTCAACCCCCCCGCTGCGATCTCCGGGCATTACGAACTGGAACGAGGTGGACAATGACTGGTGGCGATCAAGGCCCGGGCCGCCGGTCGCACCAACCTACCAGGTTCCTGATCCATTCGACCCGAGGTTCATCACGCCGATGTGGATGCCAGGGCCGACCCAGCCGCCACTACCCAATCCGCCGGATGGTATCAACCCCGGCGATCCCACCACGATAGCCCCGCCTGGATGGCCGACCGACGAACGCGGCCGCCCGATTATCTGGGTCGACTACCAATACGGCACCGGTACCGAGACCGGCAAGATCATCGGCGAGTATCAGCCGTGGGAGACGCACGACGAGATTCTGCCTTGGCTCCCCGGTGTCGCGCCGAATGTTGGCGATGACCGCCGATTCGGGTATGACTGCAAGGGCGGGATCATCTATATGAGCAGCGGGTACATGCCCGCGGCGTCGGCAGTAGCTGCTGCCGGTCCGCGGACGATGGCGGGCAACACGAACTGGAGTGTCTCGCAGGCTCTCGGCAGTTCGAATCAGGGAGCACCCGGGAGCCCGGTCGCCTTCGGCCAGGCCCCATCGAACCGACTTGAGTCCTTCCTTCGCGACCCGGTTGGCAACATCCGGTCGCAGTCCGAGTTCCGGCCGCCAGCGACGCCGCCAGCGACCACCGGCGGGCAGCAGGCCCCGCCGGTCCACGACCTGTTCACGCGCGAGTACGACGGGGCCAACCGCGTCGCCGAGCAGGCTCGCAGCCGAGCGAACGATCCCAACGGCTCCGTCGGCGGTGCCGGCGGGCCGCTGCCGCCGTTGGATCCGCCGATCCACGATTCCCGCGGCAACCTCATTGACGACGGCGACCGTTGGCTGTATAAGTACGATCTGCTGGGTCAGCTCGTCGAAGTCCGGCCGCGCAACGCTCCGCCGGGTCACGTCTTTGCCAAGTTCACGTACAACGCGCTGGGGTGGCGAACATCCGCGGCGTATGACCTGAACGGGAACGGGTCGGTTCTCGACGACCCCCGTGAGCTGTACACCTACGACGAGCAGTGGCGGGTCGTGGCGATTCATCGCCAAGGCCCCGCGAATCAGCTTGAGGTCAACGCACCTCGGCCGCCAGCGCAGTTGTACCAACGCTTCGTGTACCACCAGGACGGCCTGCCGGCGCAGGGCGTGTCCACAGGTGGGGGGGTCATCGACCGCGTCGTGCTGCGTCAGCGTGACGCCGACGACAACCCCGACACCGGGCCCGACGGCCTGGAAGAAACGCTCTACTACATCCAGAACAGCCGCGGCGACGTGATGCAGGTGATCAAGCCCATCGCCGGGCCGAGCGATGAGTGGTGGAACGACGACCGCGGCGGATACGCCGTCGAGAGCGTGCGGTACAGCCTGTACGGCGTGCCGACGGCGATCGCCTCGGCAGACATCAACCGCGATGGCGTGGTGGATGAACGCGATGTGTCGCTGTTCGTCAATGGGTGGGTCCAGGGCGAGATCGACCGTCGGCTGGATGTCAACAACAACGGCCGCTTGGAGACCGGCCCGCCGAACGACCCGGCGACGGGCCTGCCGATCAGCAACTGGGATGACGATGACCTGAGCCTGTTCACGCGGGAGATGTGGGACCACTTCTACTGGCGGTTCCTGAACGGCCAGAACCCCGATGACGGCCTGCCGCTGTTTGATGGCACCGGCGCTGGCCGCGGCAAGCTCAGCCGCGAGGACATCGATAATCGCATCGGTGCCGCGGGCATGTGGTGGGACCCGCACCTCGGGATCTACCACGTCCGCCACCGCGCGTACGACCCGCGGCTGGGGCGGTTCCTGCAGCCCGACCCGATCGGCGTGGCCGGCGGGTGGAACGTGTTCGAGTATGTGGGTGGGGATCCGGCGAACTACATCGATCCATTTGGGTTGAACTACGACCCATGGACCGCCCAGGAGCGGCAGCTACTCAGGCAAGGCCAACTCGCTCCGGCATCGGCGTCCATCGGTCAGTATGCGGCGTATATCGGAAGCGGTGCCGTGCAGGGGGGTTACGACGGCGGCGTCGTTACGGCCAACTACATCCTCAACACTGCGACACTCGGCTCAGCAGGTCTGTCGGTACAGGAACTCACCGCGCGAGGTTTGCTGTACGACGGCACCGACCCTGCGCTCGGAGCAAGCAAGTTCATGGGCCGACTGGGCGGCGGGGCGATGGTCGCCGCGACGCTTTTCACGGGCTTGTCTGCGAACCTGGGTACGAGTCGCGGGCTGGCCCTGGCCGGCAGAGTGGCGGCTGGGGGGCTCTCTGCAGGCGGTGCGGATCTCGCGGTTCAACTCGGACAGGTCAGTTTCAATGAGCGGAGTCAACTAGACCCTGCGCAACTGACGACCGCATTGATTATCGGTGCCGCCATTCAGGGCGGCGCTGAGGGCGTCCGAGGTTTGCTCTCGGGAGGCGTCGGTGGATCAACGGCATCACCGGGGGCGGCGGGTTGTTCGCCCAGTCCAGCCTCAAGTAATGGAGTACATTGGAATAATGGGTGGCGCACGGCCGACGGCAAGTTCGCCAGCCCTCAAGGCCCTGGTCGGGCAGGAGGGGTGGCTGAGAATGCGGTGTGGGACGCCGTTGCAGCCAAGCCGGGTTGGCAGGTGAGTACAGGACGAATCTCGGTTCGAGACGCATCCGGACAGTTGCGCGTCTATGACGGTGTGGCGATCTCTCCCAGTGGTAGAGTTATAGGGTTAGAGGTCAAGTCTGGTTCGGCGACCCTTACGGCCCAACAACGGGCTTTCGATTCTGCATTGAATGCCAGTGGACCGCAGACTGTGTCAGGCGTTGGAAAAAATGTTGGCCTTCAAGTTCGTAGAGCAGTGGAGATTCGGCAACCATGAACTCGATGAAATCGGAAATCAAAGAATGCCTGTACTTTAATCTGGATAGCGAACTAGATACATGCCTATCACAATTTGGATTCGCGCGGCGGACAAACACATTGCTTTATTCACGAACACTCCCTGAAGCCATTCAATATATTGAGATTGACCTTGAGATTCATCCAAAAGATAGGCCCGATGCTGCCGCAATCGTCTTTCCGTTTCTTGAGGTGAGAATGGATCATGTGAATCGACTGCTTACGAAGATGACGGACGGTGATACAGCTTTGATCGGCGCCCCTAACATCACGCTTCGAGAACCGATCGCATTTACTTCTGGTGACAACGGGCTAGGGGCAAGGTGGCCTATCTTCCAGCCAGATTCGGTGTCGGAGGTCGTCCGCGAGATGAAGTCTTTTCTTCAAAGATGGACGCTCCCGTTCCTGACCATCTACTCGACCCCGAGGGGCATTTGTGACGCCTATGAGCGTGGCGACGCACGGGTTATCAATGACTTGTCGCAGAAGCTTCGCGTTGTTGCGGCAATGGTGTTGTGTGGTCGTAGCGATGACGCCATTGGCGTCATGGAAAAGTGGTTCGGCAAGCCTGGCCCGCGAAAGCGATACCAAAGGGTATTCGATTACTTGACGGCCAAGAACTGAATGCCAGCTGCCATCAGTCGGGGACCGTCCCTTTGCTGGGAAAGCGTTCACCGACTCTTTGTGTGCGCCAGTGTTTATGAAATGCTCCATCGCGGGAAAGAGGTTGGTAGAGGGGCATGGTGCCCCGCGTGGACCTGCAAGGCAATGAGATCGTGATGGATCGGATCGGGCTGACGTTCGAGGAGTACACGGAGTTATAGGTCGGGCCGCGCGCGGACGCGGACGGCGCGTCGTGCTGCGTCAGCGTGATGCCGACGACAACCCCGACACCGGGCCCGATGGCCTGGAAGAAACGCTCTACTCCATCCAGAACAGCCGCGGCGACGTGATGCAGGTGATCAAGCCCATCGCCGGGCCGAGCGATGAGTGG